>Ga0187833_10005766_pt1 | contig 11603 bp, 9 predicted proteins | sample ETNtaG_37_FD_167968 | JGI IMG/M metagenome (GOLD analysis project Ga0187833, IMG submission 167968) | Marine microbial and viral communities from oxygen minimum zone, Eastern Pacific Ocean - ETNP2014_SV_400_PacBio MetaG (Illumina Assembly) | ecosystem: Environmental > Aquatic > Marine > Hypoxic... | reverse complement strand
TCAAGTTGTTCAATCAACAATACAAAGTTTGCTTAAAAAGCCTGAAACAAAAAAATAATTATATCCTGTGTTATATTTCTCTAAAATAAAATTAGTTATAATATATTTTATAATTATAATTTTAACCCTATTTTCGTTTGCCAATTTTACAAATATTGACGATAAACTTTTATTCTCAAAAAAAGTTAATTTGGGATTAGATTTACAAGGAGGATCTTATCTATTATTGGAGGTTAATTCCCATCCATTAATAAAACAAAAATTACAAAATAAAGTTTTATCTTTAAGAAAATATTTAAAAGATGAAAAGATTATTTATAAAAATTTAAAATTAAATAATGAGAAAATAAACTTTCAATTAAATGTTAATGAGATAGACAAATTTGAAAAATTTTTTTTAAATAAAAAGAATATTATAAACAATTATTTTCAACAATATCGATCGCACGAAATGGATTTTTCTGCTGAAGGAACATTTGTCACGATAAGTTATTCGAAATATGGACTTATAGAAATAAAGAATTCTGCTTTAGAACAATCTTTAATAATAGTTAGAAAAAGAATAGATGAAGCGGGTACCAACGAGCCTACTATTATAAGAAGGGGCATTGATAGAATTTTAATTGAGCTTCCTGGTTTGGATGATCCTAATCGTATAAAAAATCTGCTGGGTAAAACGGCTAATTTATCTTTTAGGCTTGTGTCAGAAGAAAAGGATGATTTTGGATCGGAGTTAATGTTTTACGAGGATAGTGAAAGGCAATTAAAAATTGGTAAAAGAGTATTAATGAGCGGTGATAATTTGATTAGTGCACGACCCACTTTTGATAATATCAATAATGAATCTGTAGTAAGTTTTACTTTGGATAGAGTGGGAGCAAATAAATTTGGAAGAGTAACTACAGACAACGTGGGAAAAAGATTAGCTATAGTTTTGGATAACAAAATCATCAGCGCTCCAGTAATTAGAGAACCAATATTAGGAGGCAATGGACAAATTTCTGGAAATTTTACCCTTCAATCCGCAAGCGATTTTGCTTTGCTGCTTCGATCTGGAGCACTTCCTGCGCCTCTAAATATTATTGAAGAAAGGACAGTTGGTCCAGATCTTGGAGAGGATTCCATTAAATCAGGTGCTATTTCTTTATTGATTGGGTTTTTATTGGTCATAGCCTACATGTTGTATAAATATAAGTTATTGGGAATCATAGCCGATGCAGCTTTAATTATTAATCTTTTGCTACTTTTGGGAATGTTAACTATTTTGGAAGCTACTCTTACTTTGCCTGGAATAGCTGGAATTATCTTGACCGTGGGCATGGCGGTCGATGCTAATGTTTTAATTTATGAGAGAATAAAAGAAGAAATGGATACAGAAAAATCAAACATACATGCTTTTGATATGGGTTATAAAAGAGCTCAATCAGCAGTTTTAGACGCAAACATAACGACATTGATTTCAGCGATTATACTTTTTTTCTTAGGTTCAGGTCCTGTTAAAGGTTTTGCGGTTACTTTAGGCATAGGAATTATAACAACTTTATTTTCGGTTTATTTTTTTGCACGTCATTTATCATCTTTTTACGTGATGAAAAACAAAAATAATAAAATCTCAATATGATTTTTAAACTGCCACAAGATTTTTTGTTTACAAATCATTATAGAAAATTAAACATTTTGTCGTTAATTTTAATAGTTTTGTCCTTGGTTGTTATTTTATTTAAAGGTTTAAATCTTGGAGTAGATTTTAAAGGAGGAACTTTGATAGAAATTAGGACGGAAAATACAAACGTTAGTATAGGCGAAATTAGACAATCTTTTTTGAAAATGAATTTGGGGGATGTTACTGTAAAAAAATTTGGTAAAGAAAATGATTATTTGGTAAAGATTGAAATATCAAAAACTGATGATAACAATTTCATAAAATCAATTAACGAAAAATTATCTAAGGATTTAGGATCTAATGTAAATTTTAGAAGAGTGGAAAATGTTGGCCCAAAAGTGAGCAATGAACTACTTCGAGCGGGCCTCTTAGCGATCAGTCTATCCTTGGCTGCTATGTTGGTTTATATTTGGATAAGATTCGAATGGCAATTCAGTTTGGCTGCTATCACTGCACTAATTCATGACGTCATTATAACAGTGGGAATTTTTTCTTTCTTATCTTATGAAGTAAATTTATCTATTGTGGCTGCCGTTTTAACCATAGTTGGTTATTCCATGAATGATACAGTAGTAATATTTGATCGTATAAGGGAAAATTTAAGAAAATATTCAAAAATTCCAATTAGTGAAATCTCAGATACATCAACCAAAGAAACTCTTTCTAGGACGTTAATTACCTCTGTAACCACGCTTTTAGCTCTATTATCAATATATATATTTGGCGGCGCTATATTAAAAGGTTTTTCCTTTGCTATGATAATAGGTGTTATTGTTGGAACTTATTCTTCAATATTTGTTGCAGCTCCAATTTTAAACTACACAAAAGTTAATCAAAAAACTGTCTTAAAAGATAAAGACAATATCGAAAATAATTAATATAAGTTTTGAGCCATTACCATAGACAGCAACATAGGTAGAGACAATAACGTATTTATTCTAGAAGTTAACATTGCTGTTTTTGCTGATCTAGCTTTTTCATCAGGAGCAACTTCCACAATTCCCAATACTTTTTTTTGATTTGGCCAAATTATAAACCAAACATTATATGCCATAATTAGACCCAACCACATTCCAATACCAATAGCAGTGTTTTTGCCCCCACCACTTCCTATACCTAATGCTAGAGCTTGGTGAACATAACCGCTTAAAGTAGCAACTATTAAACCAGTAACTATTGTGGCTAAAGCTGCCCATCTAAACCAAAAAAGTACTGCTGGAGCTATTACTTTACCAATCGCCGGTTTTTGATCATCAGGAATTTTTGGCATGCTTGGTATTTGAACAAAATTTAAGTACCAAAGGAGGCCTATCCACATAACACCTGCAAGAACGTGTAAATATCTAAATAACCAACTCCAAAACAATTGGTCAAAAGTCCAATCTCCACCACCAAAAAATAGTCCCAGAAACAATAATATCGCAAGGACTATTGATAATTGAATCGTCTTTGTTAGCGATTGTAGTATTGATACCATCGTAATTTAACTCACTCCCAAGTTATTTATAGCACTTTTTTGATAAAATTTAAGCTGATATTTTAAGCTTTGTATTGATAACATTTTTTAAAAAATTTCCCGTATAACTGCTAGTTAGCTCGCATATTTGCTCTGGATTTCCCTCAGCGATAATTTGACCACCTTTAATGCCTCCTTCTGGTCCCATATCAATTATCCAATCTGCCGTTTTAATTACATCTAAATTGTGTTCTATAACAATAACTGTATTTCCTTGATCAACAAAAGCTTGTAGGATTTCTAGTAACTTTTTAATGTCATGTGCATGCAATCCTGTGGTTGGCTCGTCTAAAATGTACATGGTTCTACCCGTTGATCTTTTTGATAATTCTTTGGCCAGTTTTATTCTTTGCGCTTCACCACCAGATAAAGTAGTGGCTTGCTGGCCTATTTTTATGTAGCCAAGACCGACTTTTTTTAAAGTAATTAATTTAGTTTTTATATTAGGAATATTTTCAAAAAAAGCACAGCCTTCATCTACCGTCATGCTCAACACATCAGCTATATTTTTATCTTTGTATTTGATTTCTAAAGTTTCACGATTATATCTACTTCCTTTACACACATCGCATGCTATATATACATCAGGTAAAAAATGCATTTCATAAGTTATCACACCATCACCTTCGCAGGCTTCACATCTTCCGCCTTTAACATTAAAGGAAAATCTTCCAACTTTATAACCACGTGATTTTGATTCAGGCAAATTTGCAAACCAATCTCTTATCGGTCCAAAAGCTCCGGTATAAGTAGCAGGATTCGATCTTGGTGTTCTTCCTATAGGAGATTGATCTATATTTATAATTTTATCTATTCTTTCTACACCCTTATAACTTTTAAATGGTTTTGGTAGTTTTCTAGATTTATTATTATTTAATATTAAATTTAAAGCGTTATATAAAGTATGCAGTATTAACGTAGATTTGCCGCTGCCCGATACACCTGTAACACAAGTAAATGTACCTAATGGTACTTTGAGATTTATATTTTTTAAGTTATGACCAGTGGCGCCTAGAATCTCCAAATATTTTTCACTTTTTGCTAATCTTCTTCTTTTAGGAACATGAATATTCATTTTTCTTGATAAATAATTTCCAGTAATACTATTCTCGTTGTCTATTATTTTTTTTAGATCTCCTTGAGCAACAATATTACCTCCCTCATTTCCAGCTCTAGGTCCAAGATCAATTATATGATCTGCGTTTTCCATAGTTTCAGTATCATGCTCAACTACTATGACCGTATTACCCAAATCTCTTAATCGTTTTAAAGCATTAATTAACTTAATATTATCTTTCTGATGTAGGCCAATCGAAGGTTCATCCAAAACATATAGCACTCCGGTCAAACCTGATCCTATTTGAGAAGCTAATCTTATTCTTTGCGATTCTCCTCCAGATAAAGTTCCAGATTCTCTTGACAATGTTAAATAATTCAAGCCTACATTGAGTAAAAAATCTAATCTTTCGTTGATTTCTTTCAAAATATGCTGAGCAATTTTTTTTTCTTTTTCAGGCAAAGTATTATTTAAGTTTTCGAACCATTTTTTTGCTTCAGATATAGATTTCTTTGTGACTTCACTAATATTTAAATCATCTATTTTTACGCATAAAGCTTCATCTTTTAGCCTCATTCCTTTGCATTTTTCACAATCAGACTCACTTTGATATTGGGAAATTTCTTCTCTTTTCCAGTCACTTTCTGTTTCTAGGTATCTTCGTTCTAAATTATTAATTACGCCCTCAAATGATTTTTTAGTTGTATATTTTTCATATCCATCATCGTAATTAAATTTTATTTCATCATCATGAGAACCGTAAAGCACTATATCTTTTATTTTTTGAGGTAATTTTTTCCATGGATCATCCAAAGAAAAATTATAGTGTTTAGCTAAAGAAGTTAACGTTTGAGCATAATAAAATGAAGTTGTTTTTGACCAAGGTTCAATAGCTCCATCAGCTAAACTTTTTTTACTATTCGGAACAACTAAGTTTGCATCTATATTTAAATTTAATCCTATGCCTTCACATTCTTGACATGCTCCATAAGGACTATTAAAAGAAAATAGTCTTGGTTCAATTTCTTCTATTGTGAAACCACTTTCTGGACAAGCAAATTTTGATGAAAATACAATTTTTTCTATTTTTCTAAATTTTTTAGGAAGAGTTTCATTTTCATATTCAACGAATAACAATCCATCAGATAAATTGAGAGCCATTTCCACACCTTCGGCCAATCTATTGCCCAATTCGTTATTTATAATAATTCTGTCAACTACAATTGATATATCATGTTTTATTTTTTTGTTTAACTGAGGAACTTCATCAATATTGTAATAAATGCCATCAATCTTTATTCTTCGAAAACCTCTTCTTTTAAAATCTGTTATTTCTTTTTTGTATTCACCTTTTCTACCTCTAACAACTGGAGAAATTAAGTAAATAGTATTTTTTTTTGGCAGGTCTTTTATTTTGTCAACAATTTCTGCAACACTTTGTGATTTAATGGGCTTACCTGTAAATGGAGAAAAGGGCATGCCGACTCGCGCATATAATACTCTCATGTAATCATAAACTTCAGTAACAGTGCCGACGGTAGATCTTGGATTTTTGGGTGTATTCTTTTGTTCAATTGAAATAGCAGGACTCAATCCTTCAATTGAATCAACTTTAGGTTTTTTCATTTTGTCCAAAAATTGCCTAGCGTAAGCTGAAAGACTTTCCACATATCTTCTTTGACCTTCTGCGTAAATTGTATCAAATGCCAATGATGATTTTCCTGAGCCAGAAAGACCTGTTATTACAATGAAATTGTCTTTCGGAATATCAAGTGAAATATTTTTTAAGTTGTGCTCTTTTGCCCCTTTAATAATGATTTTTTTGATCATAAAATTTAATTACTATATCTTACTTACTTAATAAAAATATAAAAATATGTTATACTAGAGCAATATAAAAATTAATCTTTAAACAATTTTATAGACAATATGGCTGGAAGTTTAAATAAAGTACTTTTGATAGGTAGATTGGGGGCCGATCCTGAAATAAAGCAAATGGCGAATGGCAAAAGCGTTGCAAGATTCAGTTTAGCCACTAGTAATACATGGAAAGATAAAAATACAGGTGAAAGAAAAGAGAAAACAGAATGGCATAGAGTTGTAATATTTAACGAGGGTTTAGTTAATGTAGTGCAACAGTACGTAAAAAAAGGAGCGCAGGTCTACATAGAGGGGCAACTTACAACTAGAAAATGGACTGATGAAAAATCTGGACAAGACAGATATTCAACTGAAATAATTCTTCAAGGTTATAATTCAACATTTACGATTCTAAGCGGAAAGAATAATCAAAGCACTATATCACAAGATGCCACGGAAACTAAAAGCGCACTTCCAAAAGAGAATAATATTTCATCAAATGATCTTGATGACGAAATTCCTTTTTAATTTAAATGGAAAGTACAGAATCTAATTTAATTAAAAAAAATCACAAATCAATTTTTGTTTATGATGAAATGAGTACATCTTATTTATCATACGCAATGAGCGTGATAATCAGTAGAGCCCTACCTGACGTAAGAGATGGATTAAAACCTGTTCATAGAAGAATAATTTACGCAATGTACAAAGGTGGTTACGATTGGTCAAAACATTTCAGAAAATCAGCAAGAATAGTAGGAGATGTTATTGGTAAATATCACCCACATGGAGATCAAGCAGTTTATGATGCATTAGTTAGACTCACGCAAGATTTTTCTATGAGTCAACCGCTAACGGATGGTCAAGGAAATTTTGGATCTATTGATGGTGATCCACCTGCTGCAATGAGATATACAGAAATAAAACTAGCTAAGCTTTCGCAATTTTTAATTGAAGATATAGAAAAAAATACTGTTGATTTTAAAAGCAATTATGATGAAAGTGAAAAAGAACCATCTGTTTTGCCGGCACAATTTCCAAACCTGTTAGTGAATGGTGCTGGAGGTATTGCAGTGGGAATGGCTACAAGTATTCCCCCACATAATTTGGGCGAAATTATTGATGGAACCATAGCTTTGATAAATAATAAAAATATTACTATTCCTCAATTAATGAAAAAAATTCCAGGTCCAGATTTTCCCACCGGAGGAATAGTTATAGGCAAGGAAGCTTTAAAACAGGGATATACTAAGGGTAGGGGATCAATTAAAATCAGAGGTTTAATTGAAGAAGAAAGTTTAAAAAATGGAAAAGATCGTTTGGTAATAAAATCTATTCCTTATCAAATTAACAAATCTGTATTAAATGAAAAAATAGCCGAGTTAGCTAGGGATAAGAAAATAGAAGGTATAAGTGATATTAGGGATGAGTCTAGCCACGAAGGGGTAAGAGTTGTATTAGATCTAAGAAGAAATATTGAGCCAGAAACTATAAAAAGACAGTTGTACAAATTTACCTCAATAGAGTCTTCTTTTGGTTTTAATACTTTAGCTATTGTAAATGGAAAACCAAAAATTCTCAATCTGAAGGAATTTTTATCTGAATTCGTCAGTTTTAGGGAAAAGACTTTAACCAAAAGAATAAACTTTGATTTAAGCAGGGCTCAGGAAAAAGCTCACATTTTATTAGGCATCTCAGTTTCGGTTGAAAACATTGATGCCATAATAAAAATTATTAAAAATTCTGATACTGTAGATTTAGCTAAAAAAAATCTATTAAATAAAAAATGGAAAATTAATAAAACTAGCCGCTTAATAAAACTTGTTACCTCAGAGAGATCAAAAGCTGCTTATTTGCTATCAGAAAAGCAAGTATCTGCTATTTTAGAATTAAGATTACAAAAATTAACAGCTTATGGAATTCAAGAGATTGAAAATGAAATAAAAAAACTTGCCGAATTAATTGAAAAATATGAAAAACTGTTAAAATCAAAAAAAGATCTTTTTGAATTTATCATAGATGAATTAACAAAAATAAAAGAAAAATTTTCAATAAAAAGAAGAACCAAAATTATAAATACTGTCTTAAACTACAATATAGAAGAGACAATACAAAAAGAAGCAGTTGTAATCACCATAACTCACAAAGGTTATATTAAACGTGGTTCACTTTCCTCTGTAAAGGTTCAAAAAAGAGGAGGCAAAGGAAAGTCTGGTATTAAGACAAGAGATGAAGATTTTGTTGTAGAAATCTTCACTGCAAATTCTCACACTCCTGTTTTGTTTTTTTCAACACAAGGACTTGTTTATAAGCTAAAAGCTTGGAAAATACCTCAAGGAACAGCTAATTCAAAAGGTAAAACTTTATTCAATCTTCTCCCATTGAAAAATCATCATTCTATAAGTTCAATTATGCCTTTACCTGAAAATGAAAATGAATGGAAAAATCTTTGTGCTGTTTTTGCTACATCAAAAGGCAAAATCAGAAAAAATAGTTTAGAAGATTTTATAAATATTCAATCTACTGGTAAAATTGCTATGAAGCTTGATGAGGACGATAAGATAATAGGAGTGAAAATTTGTAGAGATGATCAAGACATTATTCTTAGCACACAATTAGGTAAATGCATAAGATTCATGTGTAAAAAATTAAGAATTTTTAAGGGAAGATCATCCAAAGGAATTAGGGGTATAGTGTTAGGGCCAGAAGACAAAGTAATTTCATTGTCTATTGTAGATAACGTAAATATTAAACCTCAAACAGTGAAAAAATTACTCAAAAATGGTTCATCTAATAAAATTAAATCATCTGAAATTTCGGCAAAGCAAAAATATATATTATCAATTACTGAAAATGGTTTTGGAAAGAGAACGTCTTTTTATGATTATCGCGTCACCAATAGAGGAGGTAAAGGTATTATTGGAATTGTTAACTCTAAAAGAAATGGCAATGTAGCTGCATCTTTTCCTGTGAACGAAGGTGATGAAATTATCTTGTCTACTGACAAAGGTAGAGTAATAAGGTGTGCGGTTAAGGAAATAAGAAGTGCCGGAAGGAACACACAAGGAGTTAGTATATTTAAACTATCCGGTGAAGAAAAAGTTGTTTCAGCTATAAAAATAGAAGATAATTTCAATTAATTTAGATGACAAGAAAAATTGGTATATATCCAGGGACATTTGATCCAGTTACATATGGACATATTGATATAATTGAAAGAAGTTTAAAAATTGTAAGTAAATTAATTGTTGCAGTGTCTGAAAACAGCAATAAGAAATATATGTTTTCTGCTGACGAAAGAATTTCTATTATAAAAAATTCATTATTTGGAGATTTAAAATTTAGCCAGCACAACATTCGAATTTTATCTTTCAATACATTAACCACCTCGTTATGCAAAAAATATGAAGCTAAAACTTTGTTTAGAGGATTAAGAGCTACGTCAGATTTTGAATATGAATTTCAATTAGCAGGAATGAATAGAAAACTTGACAAGAAAATAGAAACAGTTTTTTTAATGGCAGATGTGGATAAACAGATAATTTCATCAAAATTTGTTAAGGAAATAGCCACCTTGAATGGGAACATAGACAGTTTTGTTTCAAGAAGCGTTGTTAAAGCTATTAAAAATAAAATATGATAAACAAGATTATTTCAATTTTTATTTTTTTTTTTTTTATCGTAGAGGTTAAAGCACAAAAAAATTTTATGATCATGAAATTAAAAGATGGCGACGTTGTTCTTGAATTATTTAGTGACGTTGCTCCAGACCATGTAAAAAGATTCAAACAATTAGCTAAAGAAAAAAAATATGATGGAGTAGTTTTTCACAGAGTTATAGATGGATTTATGGCACAAACTGGTGATGTTGAATATGGCAATTCGCTTTTAGAAAGTTACGATCTTAATAGAGTAGGTACCGGAAGTTCTAAATATCCAAATTTAAAAGCAGAGTTTAGTAATTTACCACATGATAGAGGAACTTTGTCTATGGCTCGCTCGCAAGATGTTAACAGTGCTAATAGTCAATTTTTTATATGTTTTGAGTCGTCTTCTTTTTTAGATAGACAGTATACTGTCTTTGGAAAAGTAATTTCGGGCATGGAATTTGTCGACTTAATTAAAAGAGGAGAAGGCGCTAATGGCGAAGCATCAGATCCTGACAAAATTTTAAGTCTTTCTTCTCAATAAAATTTAATACTATACATGTCTTCCGAAAAGTTTTCTTTTTATCTTTCGAATGAAAATCATTTAGCAAGACTTGGTATTATTAGTACTCATCGAGGTTCAATTGACACTCCCACTTTTATGCCAGTTGGAACACATGGTACGGTCAAATCAATTTTTCTTGATGATTTAATCTCTTGTGGCACTCAGATAATTTTATCAAATACATATCATTTAATGATTAGACCTGGCGTTGATCGAATAAGGAGAGTTGGTGGATTACATAAATTTATGAATTGTAAGTTGCCTATACTAACTGATTCTGGGGGTTTTCAAATTATGTCTCTATCAAAATTAGTCAAGATTGATGAAAAAGAAGGTGCAATTTTTAATTCTCATATAGACGGTAAACGTTTTACTTTGAGTCCGGAGAATAGTATCAGAATTCAAAAGGATCTTAATTCCGATATTGTCATGGTCTTAGACGAATGCCCCAAATTAACTAATGACAAAAAGAAACTCATTAAATCAATAAAACTTTCAAGTAATTGGGCCGAGAGATCAAAAAATGAATTCGGTAATAATCCAAAAAAAGCTTTATTTGGAATAATTCAGGGGGGTATTTACAAAGATTTAAGAATGGAAAGTTTAGATAATCTTAAAAGAATTTCTTTTGATGGTTATGCCTTGGGTGGTTTGGCCGTAGGAGAAACTCAAAAACAAATGTTTAAGATACTTGATGATGTTGTTCCTTTTATGCCGAAAAATTTACCTCGTTATTTAATGGGTGTAGGTACTCCGTCTGATATTTTGGGAGCAGTGAAACGCGGTATCGATATGTTTGATTGTGTTTTACCTACACGATCAGGAAGAACTGGTTTGGCATTTACATGGGAAGGTAGACTTAATTTAAGAAATGCTAAATATCAAAAAGACGATTCTCCAATTAACGAAAAAATGAACTTTCGTAGTCTTAATTCTTATTCTAAGAGCTATATTAATCACTTAATTAATTCTAATGAAATATTGGCTTCCATGATTTTAACAATGAATAATTTGTTCTTTTACCAGGACTTAATGAAAAAAATTAGAAAGGCTATAAAAAATAATACTTTTGGTGATTTTTACAATAAATATAGTAATATAATTTAATTTTGCTTGCAATTTGTGAAATTTGTAATTGAAAAAAAAGATAAAAATATATAGTAGTATTTTTTCTGGGGCCGTTAGCTCAGTTGGTAGAGCACTTCCCTTTTAAGGAAGGTGTCATTGGTTCGAATCCAATACGGCTCACCAAAAAGGTGCTTAATTCGCCCGATCATTTAAAATTCCTTGATATT
>Ga0187833_10005761_pt1 | contig 11608 bp, 10 predicted proteins | sample ETNtaG_37_FD_167968 | JGI IMG/M metagenome (GOLD analysis project Ga0187833, IMG submission 167968) | Marine microbial and viral communities from oxygen minimum zone, Eastern Pacific Ocean - ETNP2014_SV_400_PacBio MetaG (Illumina Assembly) | ecosystem: Environmental > Aquatic > Marine > Hypoxic... | reverse complement strand
TACCTTGGATCGTTGAACTGCTGGCAAACTTTGGCCGTTGGGGTGTCATTTGGGGGATGGCGTTGATCGGTATTTTTCTCGCTTTTCTGGATCGCGTTTTTAATTCAAAAGGTATGACTGATCTTGAATTCATCGTTGGTTTATCAATAATTTTTCCACTCGTAATCCCAGAATCAAACTTCTCATTAATGACCGGCTCCCTGCTGCCGCTTTTTGTTTCGTTATATGTGTATTTCACTGGCGGTGCGTGGGTGCTAAATAAAATTCCGTGGCATCGAAAAGCTGCTGAAGAAAGCTAGGCCTTAGCCACCTTTTCCTTACCTTTACTGACATTATTGGTTGCGTTCCGCGTATCGATAACCAGCTGGCTATTCGCCACCAGTTCATCGTAATCAATGCCGTCATGATCGGTGCATATTAGTGCGGCATCATAGTCATTCAATTTTGCCCCGGTCCATTCAATTGAGTGCCGCCCAGCTAGCGCCGTATGTTCTCGGGTCGGTAAAATTTCAGGCACATAGGGATCATAATAATCAACCTTCGTACCCTTTGCTTCCATCAATTCAATTAATGCAAAGGCCGGACTTTCTCTCGTATCGTTGACATTTTTTTTATAGGCCAAGCCGATCAGCAGAATCGTCGCGTCTTTGATATCTTTTTCGAAACGTTGTTGAAGCTCTTGGACCAGAACATCTACGACATGGGCTGGCATTCGAGTATTGATCTCACCGGCCAGCTCAATAAAGCGGGTCTCGAGATCAAATAGCCCGGCGCGATAGGTCAAATAAAATGGATCAATCGGGATACAGTGGCCGCCGAGCCCGGGACCTGGATAGAAAGGCATATAACCGAAAGGCTTGGTTTTTGCCGCTTCGATAACCTCCCAGACATCTATACCCATTTTGTCATAGATAACTTTCAATTCATTGACCAAGGCGATGTTGACCGATCGGAATATGTTTTCAGTCAATTTGACGGCCTCGGCCACCTCCGTTGAACTGACCGGCACGGTTTTAACGACGATTTGGTCATAGAGGGCTAAGGCCAGGTTTTTGGCATTTTCTCCATCGCCACCAACCACTTTTGGAATGCTCGCAGTGCCGAAATCAGGGTTACCCGGATCTTCACGCTCGGGCGAATAGGCCAGGTAGAAATCTTGTCCAGACTTCATGCCGCCATTTTCAAAAACCGGACACAATACTTCGCGACACGTTCCTGGATAAGTGGTTGATTCTAGAACGATCAATTGGCCTTTTCGAAGATAAGGAAAAATGGTTTTGGCTGTCGAAATGACGAAACTTAAATCCGGCTCCCGCTTGCTGGTTAATGGCGTCGGCACGCAGATGAGAATCGCGTTCATTTCAGTTATCTGTGAGAAATCGCAGGTCGCAGTTAAGCGTCCATTATCGACATGTTTTTTGATGTTGGCGTCTTCGATATGGCTAATATAAGACCCGCCCTGGGACAAAAGTTCTATTTTGCTTTCATCAATATCGAAGCCTGTCGTTGCAAAACCCCTATCTGCCAGTGTCAGGCACAGCGGCAAACCGACATAACCGAGCCCGATAACTCCGATCTTGGCGGACTTGTCTTCGAAGGAATGTTTTAGCTGAGTAATATCTGTCGACATTTTAATTTGCGATCATCGTTAATTTTAATTTGGTGCAAACTAACCAAATTCCAAAATTATGTAAACCGAATGACCTAAACAGCGGTCAAATCCGGCTCAGTCGCCATTTAACCGTTGCGCCGGTTTCACCTAACGGACCGAAGACCACAATTTGCTGGGTCCGCCGGCGCGTGCGCCCGCCGTCAAAATAAATGCTTTCTTCCAAGGCAATCGCCCGATCCAGGCAAGTAAAGCGCCAGCCCGCGCCACGCCTGGGTTTAAGCAGCGCCGAGCATTTATCTTGCAGGATGGTTGCTTGAATATTGGGGTGTAAATGAAAGCTTAGATTGTATCGATGGCCGCCCGATCCGATCAGATTATCCTCGCCTTGGATTTCACCGCCGTCCGGGACTAGCTTAATAAGGCGGCGATGAACCAGCCCGAAAATTTTACTGTAGCCGTCATAGCTTGCTTCGATGATAACGCAGCCGTCGATTTCCCGGCGGCTTGAGGTTACATGTCCGGGTTGGCGAATATAGCCGCCGTCCAAGTTAATTTCAGATGAGTTAACATCGTCAACGACGACGGTCGAATGAGCAGCCGTCGAGCGCAAGGCTTGCTGCCAGTCTGGCGAGGTATCTTCCGGCATGCCGCAATTGACAATAATGCGATCTTTGCCGGCACTCATTTCGAACGCAAGCGTGCCGGCATGAGCCCATTTATGGGCTGTTTCAAGAGGCGGTGCGCCGGTATCCATCAACACCGTCGTCCGTCCGGCGGAAAGCCGGTGAAAGCCGGTATGGGGTGCGCTGGAGATGGCCCGTGTTTTGACCTCCGATTTTGCCAGTAAGGTATCAATCAAAGCAGGTTCACCGGTGCTGGCACCATTAAAGAAGGCGAGACCGCCATCGGCGTGACGCAGGGCTCTCAGCATCGGCACCATGCGTTCGATGGCACCGGTTAACCAAGCCGGCACATTGATATGGGCAGCGACAAAAGTTTCGCGGAGAGTCACTAAATCTGCCAACACTTCCATATGAATATGAGGATTGCGTGAGTAGTGACCGCCATCGGGGAAAATCTGCCGGTCAAGTTCGTTTTCCAGATGACGCATTCCGCTATGCAAATAGTTTTCGTAACCCGGCAGTGCAACACCGCAATAAATAAGCCCTTTAAGTCCTTGAATTCGCCCTGGTCCGGTCACCGATTTCATAATGATCCGATTGAGATGGCGGGCTTGTTTGACGACTTCGGTAAAAAATAAATTATAGAATTCTTGCGGCGCGTCGCCGGCAAAAAAACCGAAATGGGTCAACCAGTTGGTGAGCCGCTGGCCGAGAACATCGGCTCGCCAGGTTAATGGCGACCATCTTGTATAAGAATCAATCCAACGAATGATGTGACTGCGGGCAAGTTCCCGGGAAGCATCACTACCGACGGCGCGAAGATCACTGAGCCAGGCAAATCCGTGCACATAGGCGCGCCAATGATCACTCGCTTGTTTGGGGAAATGTGCCATGTCAATAAGCGGCCAGCGCTGGCCACCACATATTAAATTACCAGCGAGTATTATTTGACCGGTAGCGGCATCTCCCGGCATGAGTTCGGGTGGTGTGCCAAACAGGCGATTTGGGGCGCGGCCAACCAGGGTAATACCATAAAGTGGATTTCGATAGGTGAGGCGACGCAGGCCATCAAGCAAGCCGCGAGATGTTTCTTTGGGCCAACTCTTAAAGGCGGGCAAATTATAGACCGATGACACCGACACTTAATTTTTCCAAAATATTGTGCAATTTGGCTCAAATTTAGGCCGAAAAGGACAAAAAAATCGTTAATGAGATTGAGATTATTTTGGCTAGACGTGCATCAAACGGGCAGCAAAAAAACCGTCCATATATCCCAGATTGGCGAGGTGACAGGGTAAGGTTCGAAGGTCACCGGCTTCGGTAATAAACTCAACACAGTTGCTGACTTCACTCGCTTCAATGGGCTGGCGCCGCCATTTTTTATGGTTTGCCAAAAAAGAGTGAATAACGTCTGGCCCCTCTTGGGGCTGGAGAGAACATGTCGCAAATACAATTTGCCCACCGGGCTTGACCATTTCTGTTGCGGCATTAAGTAATTGAAATTGAGCTTGTCCGGCATGGCTGACATCTTCAGGCCGTTTTAGGTAAGCGACATCGGGATGGCGCCGAATGGTGCCGGTGGCACTGCATGGCGCATCCAAAAGCACACCATCCAGCAGCTCTTCCGGCCGCCAACTTACGGCATCAACACAAATTGTTTCAGCCGTCAAGGACAGTCGGTTGAGGTTCTCTTTGAGCGTTTGCAATCTTTTATCCGACCTATCAAGGGCAATAACTTCAGCCCCGGCAGCTAAAAGTTGCGCCGTCTTACCGCCAGGTGCGGCACAAATATCAGCGATTTTCTGGCCCACTAAATCTTTTCCAAATAACCGGGCCGGCAGGCTTGCCGCTGTATCCTGAACCCACCAGGCACCGTTTTCATAACCTGTCAATTCTTGTACTCGTGTTGACACCGGCAGACGAATACTACCGGTCGGCAAGAGCCGACCGTCAAGTTTTTGGGCCCAAGATGCAGCGTCTGCTATCACCGTTAGATCAAGCTCGGGTGCCTTCAAATGTGCGGCAGCAATCTGGCGGGCAGCGTCTTCACCGTAGGCCTGGCACCACGACTGCCACAGCCAATCCGGCGTGTTTAGCGTGGTAGCATCCTGCCCACTGGTAAGTTTGCATGCCTCTCGGTCGACCCGGCGCAGGACAGCATTGATCAGCTTTTTATACGGCCCCTGATTTTGACGCTCAGCAAGATCAACGCTGGTGCTAACGGCAGCATGGGCTGGGGTCTCCAAAAATAATAACTGGCAGATGCCAAGGCGCAAAATCGTCCTCGCGAATTTTGCTTTCGGCGGTAAACTTTTATCCAGGCATTGCTTTAGAACATCGTCAATCTGACCCAAATGCCGAAGGGTGGTAATCACCAAATTGAAGGCAAAGCCACGATCCCGTGGTTTAAGCTTAGTGTTTCGTTTGTGTTGTTCGAAAGCCTCATCAAAGGGTTGCCGCAACTGCAGCGTGGCATTCAAAATATCGAAGGCAAAATCACGTGGCATGACTTTCGACTATCAGCCGATACCGGCCAGTGCAAACGACATTTAACTTATTAGCATGTCTGAGTAATTTACTCAGACGGCCATCCGGTATCAGCAAATTGGAAATTCTACACTTCTCTAAGCCTAAATTAGTCTGTAAAAGCATAAATTCAAAATAGGTCTTTAAATACAAGGGGGTGAAATTTTTGGCTAAGGATATTTTTGGTCTCAAAATTTCGGTTGTTGTATTGATTTTCATAATAGTGATCGGCAGCATATTTTTATTGGCCACCAGCACTATAGGTACGGAAAACAAACTACTGGGGCTGGCGATAATTTGGGTGGCGCTGCTGCCGAGCCTGATCTTTCTCCAGGATGGCGACCAGCCACCGATACCTTTCTTCCCTCTGGTTGGAATCTTTTATGCATTGTTTTTTGGTTTTCCCGTTTTTTTAACGTCATTTATTCCGACCAGGAACGGGGTTCTCATTCTTTATAACAAAATTACCATTTCCTTTATCGACGCCAATTCTTTAGCGATTATACTGGCTGCCTTAGTCCTTATGCTGGCTGCTTTTTATGGCGCCAAGCGGTTAGTATTTAGACAGCTAGTATGTTTAAAAATCAAAGGCACCGAAAATCCCACGGCAGTGAATATGCTTTTTTGGCTGCTGGCAATCATTCATTTTTTCTATGAGTTCATTCCTCTGCTCAAAACTATTCCGTCATTTGGCCAGTTCGCCGGACCAGTAATTTATGTGGCGATTGGCGGTCTGTTTTTACAATGGAATAGTGGAAAATTATCTAACACCCAGGCATTGATCTTTGCGTTTATTGTCATACCGCTGGAAATACAAATCAGAGGATCAGAATTCCTAATCACGCCGATGCTGCTTTTATTTCTTTTCATGATACTGGTGCTATGGTGGGTAAAAAAACACAAAATTATTGTCGGCTTGATAGTTGCAAGTTTGTGTTTGATTTCGATTTACGATCTGACCAGTGCTTTGCGCAACCCCCGGGATCAAAATATCAACATGACCAAGGCAATTTTCCAATTTTACATACAGGGAAAGGATAAATTAGATTTTGAAAATGGCAGGCAAATAATAATTTATTATGATCGATTGGTGCCTTTAATACATCGCATCAGCCAAGTCTGGGTGTTTCAGATGGTGGTTCAATCAACACCGGATAAAACACCGTATTGGCAGGGAGAAACCTATAAACCTTTGCTGACTTCCTTTATTCCGCGCGCTTTCTATCCGGGTAAACCAAAGGAACAGACCGGTTATAAATTTGGCCAAAAATATGGCTTTCTCGATCAAAGTAATGCGCCGACGACATCGATAAATATGCCTTGGATTACAGAGTTTTATGCCAATTTCGGACTTTGGGGGGTGTTGATTGGGATGTCTTTAACTGGTCTGTTTCTGGCTTTTTTAGAGAAAATATTTAATGCCGATGGAATGAACAATGTTGAATTTGTGGTCGGCACGACACTAATATTTCCGTTGATCTACCCGGAATCAAATCTTTCCTTGATGACCGGATCAATGTTGCCGTTATTTGTCTCGCTTTTTCTCTATTTCAGGTTTGGTCCGGCGATTATTGAGCGTTTGTTTAAATTACGTTAAAGGCTGAGTACCAAAACTCCGATAACGACTAACAGCACCAGGACGGCTTTGCAAAAAATATCCGCCGACACCTTGGTGAAACTATGCGCGTCCAGCCACATCTCGGCGGTAAACGGGAAAAACAGAATAGTGGCCTGGGTGAGGATTATTTCGGTAACTTTGCCACGGTATATGAGTAACGCCAGCACCATAGGGATCAGCATGCTGGCAGAAATTACATTATTGGCGCGCTGGATTGGCGCCGAGTCAGTACTGGCCATAAAATATAGTACCGAGGTAGGACTACCAATACCGCCAAAGCTAAAAGAAACAAAAAAGGAAAAACCTAAAGAAACGCCAAAATAGTTGCCGAAAGAAATTGGTGGCCCCAAAGGCTCCGAACCCACCCGCTACGGCGATTGGGAAAAAACGGTAGATGTTCTGATTTTTAATATAGAAAGGGGGCATCTTCCTGGTACATCCTATCAAGCTGTACGCCGATCCCCTAAGGTGTCCCCGCTTGCGGTGTTGAAGTGATTTCATTCAACACGAAGACCACCAAGACCATGAAGAATTTAATAGTGCATCCCCACCACGTCACCACGGTCATCAAATAACAAATGTCGCCATACGTGGACTTGACCTGCCTCCGCCGAAGTTACGCGCAGGCAGGTCCGCGTATCCATCGTCAAGAAGTCCATTCACCACAGAAAACTTATAAAAGCCCCAATCCTAAACCTTAAAAAAGGGGACACGTAACCCACTAATTGTCTTTGGCATGTCCCCTTTTTCTAAATTACTTCACCCGCATTACGTATTCATGCGCTCATTGACCAGGTTCTCGACGACGCTGGGGTCAGCGAGGGTCGAGATGTCGCCCAAATTCGACGGATCGTTCTCGGCAATTTTACGCAATATACGACGCATGATTTTCCCCGACCGGGTTTTCGGCAGACCCGGAGCCCATTGCAGCAGATCTGGTTTGGCAATCGGGCCAATTTCCTTGCGCACCCAATCGCTGAGCTCCTGGCGTAGAATTTCTGATGGATTGATGCCTTCCATCAGCGTGACATAGGCATAAATGCCCTGACCTTTAATGTCATGCGGATAGCCGACAACAGCGGATTCCGATACTTTCGGATGGGCAACCAGCGCGCTTTCCACTTCAGCCGTGCCCATGCGGTGGCCAGAGACATTGATCACATCATCGACCCGGCCGGTAATCCAGTAATAGCCGTCTTCGTCACGGCGACAGCCATCACCGGTGAAATAGCGTCCGGGATAGGTCGAGAAATAGGTTTCAATAAAGCGAGGATGATCTTTGTAAACCGTCCGCATTTGGCCGGGCCAGCTATCGAGCAACACGAGATTTCCGGAATTGGCGCCTTCCAAAATAGTGCCGTCGGGATCGACCAAAGCTGGCTTCACCCCAAAAAACGGTCTCGTGGCCGAGCCCGGTTTCAAGGCCGTCGCACCCGGCAGAGGCGTGATCAAAATACCACCGGTTTCAGTTTGCCACCAGGTATCTACGATCGGGCAACGTTCATCGCCAGCGACTTTATAATACCACATCCAGGCTTCTGGGTTGATCGGCTCGCCAACCGTGCCCAATAGCCGCAAAGATTTACGGTTGGTTTTTTTGACCGGCTCCTCGCCTTCCCGCATCAAGGCGCGGATCGCCGTCGGTGCGGTGTAAAGGATATTGACGTTGTGTTTATCGACGACCCGCCAAATACGTGACGCGTCCGGCCAGTTGGGCAGGCCTTCATACATCGTTGTGATTGCGCCATTGGCGAGCGGCCCATACAGAATATAGCTGTGGCCAGTAACCCAGCCGACATCAGCCGCACACCAATAGATATCGCCATCTTTATAATCAAAAACATATTGATGGGTCATCGAGACATAAACCATATAGCCGCCGGTGGTGTGCATGACGCCTTTAGGTTTGCCAGTCGAGCCTGACGTATAAAGTATGAATAACGGGTCTTCGGCGCCCATTTCTTCAGGTTCGCAAGCCGCATCAGCCGCCGAGGTGGCTTCATGATACCAGATGTCCCGGCTGTCATCCCAATCAATGTCACCGCCGGTGCGCTTAACGACAAAGACCTTTTTGACCGTTGAGCATTTAGCGACTGCCGCATCCGTATTGGCTTTGAGAGGGATCGCTTTACCACCGCGCACACCTTCATCAGCAGTGACGACACAATTGGAATCACAATCCTGGATACGGCCGGCCAAGGCGTCCGGTGAAAAACCACCAAATACCACTGAGTGAATGGCGCCAATCCGTGTACAGGCCAGCATGGCGACAGCGGCTTCAGGGATCATCGGCATATAGATCGTGATGACATCGCCTTTTTGGATGCCTTCATTTTTCATTGCATTGGCGAGGCGACAGACTTGTTTGTGAAGCTCATTATAGGTGATTGTCTTCGAATCTTCCGGGTCATCACCTTCCCAAATAATGGCGGTTTGATCACCCCTTGTATCGAGATGGCGATCAAGGCAGTTAAATGACGCGTTTAGCGTGCCATCGTAAAACCACTTAATCCGGGCATTATCGGCAAAGTCGACGTCTTTAACTTGGGTGTAGGGTTTGATCCAATCGATCCGTTTGCCCTGTTCACTCCAAAAACTTTCCGAGTCATCAACGGACGCCTGGTACATTTCCAAATATTTATCATTATCTACCCAGGCATCAGCAGCGACCTGATCGGGCACGGGAAATATTAAATCTTCTGACATGTTAGGCCTTTGAACCTCCCTATAGAACGTAACGGTCCTTATACGCAGCCAACTCCTGAATGCGGTCGCGATGATCTGTTGATCTTACAAATGTTTTATCCTGATCTGTTGACTAAAAACAAGTGCCGAAAACAAAGATTAAATAAAAATATTAGGGGAACTAATTTAGCCAGTATACAAGACTTCGCCGTTTTCAACCTAAATCGGAAAAACGTCAAGATGATTGTCTTTGCAGGGGCCAAAAACACAATGGCCAGTATAAATTTCAAACAGCGTACCGTGGGTTGAGCAAATGATATTTTTTATCATGGCTGAGGAATTTACCCGGCTGTAAATCAAGCGGCTCTACGATATGAGGACAGGAATTAATGTAGACAAAAGCATTATTGTTGCGACGGATAACAATCAGCATTTTTTCCGTGCCTTTTTTAGTCATCATCTAACGGTTCTAATCCAACTGGAATTTGCTGCCATTCCTGCCAGGCACGTTCCGGAAAAGATTCGCCTTTTTCCTCCTCACCTTGTTTGAGCGCATCTTTAACATGCGGATACCCGCGTTGCATTTCCGCCCACATTTCGCGGCCAAGATCACGCACTTCCGGTACGTTCAGGCAGCGCAAACTATAGGAGATTAGCAGCGTGCCAACTGCGTCGGTGTGTTGTTTCATTTTGTTGAAATCCCGCACCAGTTTGTTGAGGTCCATCTGATAGCGCCCTAGCTCAGTGGTGGAGAGCAGAGATTGATCGGAATAGAGTCCTTTTGGCAGATATTCTTCGTTTTCCATATTGATGCGAATAACCGTGGAGACCGCGAGAATAACGCCAAGATCTTGATCGGTCATTTGGCGGAGCCCGATGATATAGTCTTGCACCGCTTTGCGACTCGAATTCATCGCCCGACCTTTGAAATGATTGGCGAGACCTGATTTCAGCGTTTTAAACATCGACTTTGGTTAATCGTCGGTTGGAATAACTTTGCGGATTTGTTCAATCTCAACCGATTCAAATAGGCCGACTTTGCGATAAGGATCGCCTTTGGCAAAATTCTCTGCCGCCGCCATATCTTCGAGATCAATGAGAAATACACTGCCGGTAACCGTTTTGCCTTCATCCGTATAAGTCGGGCCGGCAAAAAATATACTGTCGCCAAAATTAGCGAGATATTTCAGATGAACTGCACGCGTAGAGGCGCGCATATTCATTTGGCTGGGTTTATCTTTACAACGAATGTGAAACAGCATTGTCTTTGCCTCTTTCTGGCCTTCTAAAGTACTGAATTAATTAAGTGGTTTCAGCTTTTAGCGGACGCGCCAAAAGACCGTTGATGGTCGCGTCGATATTAGCGCCGTGATTTAGCACGCCATCAACAGCAGAGCAAATCGGCAGATCAACATTAAGCCGGCGGGCAAGATCGGTAACCGATGAGGCAGTAAAAACACCTTCGGCAACTGAATTTCGTTCGCTTAAGATGTCTTCGAGGCGTTGACCACTGCCAAGGGCAACTCCCAGTGAAAAATTGCGTGATTGAACGGCGTTGCAAGTCAGCGTCAAATCTCCCATCCCCGACAGGCCCGCGAGGGTTTCCGCATGGGCGCCTTTAGCTATGCCTAAGCGGCTAATTTCGGCGAGACCGCGGGTGACCAGTGCGGCCCGTGTATTGTCTCCAAGTTTGCGGCCTTCAACGATGCCGCAGGCTATGGCCAGCACGTTTTTGACCGCACCACCAATTTGCGAGCCGATAACATCCCGCGAGCGGTATATTCTAAAATACCGGGTGCTCAAGGTTTCCATTAGAACTTTAGCCATGGTTTCATCATCGCACGCCAAGGTTACGGCCGTTGGCAGATCACGCGCTACTTCAGCAGCAAAAGTGGGGCCAGATAAGACAGCGATGGGTTTGCCCGGCAGCATTTCGCCCACCACTTCGCTCATTAAGGCACAGCTGCCTTGCTCGATTCCCTTGGCGCAAATAATTGCCGGCACGCCACTTGGCCAATCAGCCGCCGCCGCGTCACAAACGCCACGCATATGTTGAGCGGGAGCAACCAGCAATACAACATCCGCATCAACAGCGTCCACCATAACGCTGGTAGCTTTTATGCCCAGATCAAGCTCGTAACTTGGTAGAAAAATACTGTTTTCGTGATGGAGGTTGATGGCTTCCGCAACTTCCGGCTCATGGGCTTGGATGACAACTTCGTTGCCAGCCCTGATGGCGGCCATTGCCAGGGCAGTACCCCAGGCGCCCGCGCCGATGATACCAATCTTACTCATGAATTATTTATGCCGTTCTAATTTATTTAACGCAAGACACTCTAATCTTACCATCACATTTTTGCCTAGGCTTTTACGCCAGCGCCTATTGCCGTCGGTGCGTCAGGGTCAAGCGGCCAACGTGGCCGGGGTTTAAAATCGAGCAGATCGGAATGTCCTGCTTTCAGGCGTTCGATCCCGGCCCAGGCAATCATCGCTGCATTGTCGGTGCAGAGTTGTGCTGGAGGTACAATAAGTCTGGTATTCTCC
>Ga0187833_10005753_pt1 | contig 11615 bp, 15 predicted proteins | sample ETNtaG_37_FD_167968 | JGI IMG/M metagenome (GOLD analysis project Ga0187833, IMG submission 167968) | Marine microbial and viral communities from oxygen minimum zone, Eastern Pacific Ocean - ETNP2014_SV_400_PacBio MetaG (Illumina Assembly) | ecosystem: Environmental > Aquatic > Marine > Hypoxic... | reverse complement strand
GGAATACTGCTGTAGAGACTACAACTTATTGGAATACTAGTCGAGTCACGGAAACAACTTATACTACTTATTATGACACTAGTAAGACTACTTCAACTGTTTGGAATACTAGTCGTTCAACTACAACTACGTATAATACTACTGTTAATACAGATTTCTATAAACATTCGGAGTAAACTCTCCGAAAAATGTTGCATATTTAAATAGAAATCCTTAAATTTATTATACTTCCACAATCACTAAATTAGGAGTTTTGTTATGGAAATGTTCAATAGAAAAGTAGATCAAGAAAGAATAGGGCCATTAAAAAAAAGTAAAACATTAGAACCTCTTCGAGAAATGGAGAGTTTTTTACTTAGGTCTATAAGAAAATACCCATTCAAAGCAAGTTACGATGTTATGGCTGAGGAGTTTCCATATTTTGAAACTGTAAACTATACTGAATATGCAACTTGTTTTATGATCCACCCTCTTAATTCTCAATTAAGAAATAAACAAATGTGGGATGCCTATAACGATACTGATGTAAAGGTTTTAGATTTTTGTTCCCATTTAAAATCTAATATTGAAAATAAGGTAGCTAATAAATATCAAGATAGACAAGATCCGGAAAAGCTTGGTAGATTTAGAAAAGCTGGTCATTTAGTAGTGCTTGCTGGCTCAAATAAACTGAAAGAATGTGTATGCTTAAATAAACTTAAAAGAATTAGAGACCTACACGATTCCGACGTTTATTATAAACCACATCCCATAACAGTTCACGCATTCATAGGTGAATTAAAAGATATTTTAGGAGAAGAGTTAATTTTACCTAGAGATATAGATATATATTATTTTTTAATGGATGCATACAAAATTTATACTACTCATCTTAGTGAATCTGCTGCTTATGCTGTTGCTTTAGGTAAAGAAATAGAACCCATAGATGTATTTAATACCATACATAGGGGTTCTTTTTATCATATAAATAGACATCTATTTGAACATGATAGAATAGGAGATGCCCAAGATTGGATGAATAAAACCTTCTCTAGTCCCAAATCTGGAATAATTAATCCTGCAGTTGATAAGGATTGGAAAAATAAAATAATTGCATACTTAGATTATATAAAAAAAGAAAGAGCGAAGTATAAAAATTGGTATATTCGAAGTAAAGAACCAATTAAAGATCAGAAGTCAGGAATGTAATGCATACATTTAAAATAAAGGAAGATATATGTGGTGGAGATTCTTTAACACTTATTGCTGGCCCGTGTGTTATAGAAAGTAGAGAACATTCTCTAAAAATGGCCCACTCCTTAAAAGAGATTTCAGACAAGGTAAATCTACCTATCATATTTAAAAGTTCCTTTGATAAAGCAAATAGATCTTCTTTAAACTCTTTTAGAGGACTTGGTCTAGAAGAAGGTCTGTCTATTTTAAATGAAGTTAAAGAAAAGACAGGACTTCCTATACTTACTGATTTTCATGAAGTATCTCAAGCTAAAAAAGTTGCAACTGTAGCTGATGTACTTCAAATTCCTGCTTTTTTAAGTAGACAAACGGATATGTTAGTAGCTGCTGCAAAAACTGGAAAAATAGTTAATATAAAAAAAGGGCAGTTTCTTTCACCATGGGATATAAAACAAGCCATTCAAAAGGTAGAACAATCAAATTGTAAAACCATTCTAGTTACAGAGAGAGGTACACAATTTGGCTATAATAATTTAGTATCAGATATGAGATCTATTCCCATTATGCAAGAATATGGATATCCTGTAATATTTGATGCCACTCATAGTTGTCAATTGCCAGGTGGGCATGGTTCCTATTCCGGAGGGATGAGAGAAATGATACCGTATTTAGCAAAAGCCGCAGTTGCTGTAGGATGTAATGGTTTATTCTTTGAAGTACATGATAATCCTGAAAAGGCAAAATCAGATGCAGCAACACAATGGCCATTGAATAAATTTGAAAACTTACTAAATAAACTAAAGGATATATATGAATCTACAAGGTAAAATGTTGAGTGATACTTATATGAAAACAATGAAAAATTTGATATTTATAAATATTAATATGGAGTTTTAAAATGGAAGAAGTACAAATAGAACATAATTCACCATCTTTCATAGCCGGATGGATGATAAATACAGATATTTGTGATGAGGTTAGAGAAGAGTACGATAGTAAATTTCATCTTGCTAGTTTTGATAAAAAAAGAGGATATCACAGATTAAATGATAGACAATTTGATAAGAATCTTATGAAAAGATATTCGAGACAATTAAATTTGGTGATTGATGAATATAAGGAGAAGTTTCCCTGGTGTGTTAATCAATTACCTAAATGGAGTGTAATGTCACCATTTAATGTTCAAAAATATGATCCAGGATTTTGTTATAAATTACATCATGTTGAAAGTGGTGGTCCCAGACCTGGTAAACTTATACGAAATTTGACATTTGTAACATATTTGAACGATATAAAAGAGGGCGGAGAAACTGAATTTATATATCAAAATGTTCGTGCAACACCAACTAAAGGATTGACAGTAATTTTTCCAGCTGGTTGGACTCATCCGCATTTTGGAAACCCGGCTGAATCAGAAACAAAATACATTATAACAGGATGGACTAGTTTCCATCATAGATGTTAGATGAAAGTGACAATGAAAGATTCTATTGATGAATATTTAGAATATATACATATGAATCAGCATAGGAGAAGTTATGAAATTACAAGGTAAAGTGTGGGGAAAAACACAATCTATTTTTCAAAATCATACTTTTGAGCTTCATAGAATAGAAGTAAAAAAAGGTGGATTCTGTTCCACTCATAAACATGTACATAAATTTAATGCATTTTTTATAGAAGAAGGTTGTTTAAAAATTACGATTCATCAAACTGATTATGATTTAGTTGATGAAACAATAATGAACAAAGGGGATTTAACTATTGTTAAACCTGGTTTATACCATTCTTTTTCTGCATTAGAAGATACAGTATGTTATGAGATTTATTGGGCGCTTTTCGATCATGCTGATATTCAAAGAGAGAGTGTTGGTGGACAAGTTAAGCGATAAGACTAAAAAAAAGTATGAATGGTTATATAACAAAAGTAAGAAAACCTATGGGACTCTTTTTTGGGAACTCAATAAAATTTATGTTCCATTTTTAAATGCTTTACCATATACGACTTTATTAGATGTTGGATGTGGCGGTGGTAAATATTTAGATTTGTTAGGAAGCCAATATAAAAAAATATATGGTGTAGATTGGGTTGTAGAGCCTCATGTGAAAAGTAAAAATTTTCATTTTTTTAAAACTGATGCGTGGGATATTCCATTACCTGATAAAAGTGTTGATATAACTATATCATTAGATTTCTTTGAACATGTTGATCCACATAGATTGGGCGATGTCTTTGAAGAGATGCTTAGAGTAACAAAAAGTATGATGATTTTTAAGATCGAGATTACATCTAGTAGTTTTAATAAGGAAGGGCTAGAAAAAGAATTTGGGGAGGGGGAGGGTGAGTTACATATATCTCGACATCCGCTAGATTGGTGGATTGATTTTTTTAACAATTATCCTATTACAAGTATTTTTTCACCATATATGAACTCCCCCAAAAATCCAACATCCATAGGTATAATAATGTAATGGAGAAAATAAAAAAGAGATGTAAGATAACTATAAATGAAAAAAAAGGCTTTCACTTTTTATCTGTTCTTAGTGTATTTAAAAATGAATCACACATTTTTGAAGAGTGGATTACACATTATTTAAATGAAGGGGTAGATCATTTTTATTTGATTGATAATGAAAGTACTGATGAATATTTAGATATTCTTTATAAGTACTTTGATAAAATTAGTTTAATAAAGAATGTACGTCCTAATCCACAGCCTTCTTGCTACACAGCTCTTATACCTAATATACAATCTGAATGGACTTTAATTTGTGATTTAGATGAATTCATTTATTCAAAAAATGGCTATGATACTATAAGAGATTTTTTATATGATAAAGGCTATGCTGATGAAGAAATAGAAAGAAAACAAGACTTTCGTCAGCATGCATTTAAACAGATTATAATCCCTAGTGTAGACTTTATCAGCGATGGTATCATAAAACAACCTAAAAGCGTTATACAAGGTTTTACCCAAAGAATAGCAGATGTAGAAAAGCAATTAAAATTTACACTAACCAAATCTATAATTTGTACCTCAACAAATGATATTATAGAGTGTGGAGTCCACAATCATACAGTAATGGGACGTACTGTAAATGGTAATTTAACTAAGTCTTTACAATATCCTCATAACTTAAAAGCTACTGAAATATTTAGATCTGCAGATAATAAATTATTAAATGAAACCTATTTAAAATGTAATCATTATAGATATCAAAGTAAAGAATACTTTTTTAATATAAAGGAAAAGAGGGGATGTGTATGTTTTGATGATAAGAGCCAACGAGATATTGATTATTGGAAGCACTGTTGGAAAGTGGGCCACACAAAAAAAACTGTTGAAGATTTAGAGTTAGCAAATAAAAAGTATAAATAATGAGTAAGTGTATTTTTACAGTTGTAAATGATGAATGGGTTGATATCTTAAATGTATTTACAGAAGCATGGATAAGAGATAAACCTAAGAATGTAGATTATATTTTATATCATGATGGAACTGTTGATTATGCTACTCTTAATCATAAGCCTGATGTCTTTAAAGAAATTAATCCAGAATTATTAAAACATTTAAATTATATTCTAAATAATAGAGATGAAAAAATAACTATAGAAGGATTAAAAGGATTTAATTTAAGCATTATGGCAGCTCGAATATTTGCTTTAGAAGAACTGAAAACTGAATACGATTATAGTCTATATCTGGATGCTGATGTAATTGTAAGAGATTTATCTTCATTACTTTCTTTAAAACCCACAGCTTCTATTGCTGCAGTAGAGTGCGAATTTAGCTTAGAGGCTATAGCCCTTATAAAACACTACATGAAAATAGATTTAAAAGCAAGGCTGCGCTACGCTGAACGACACTATTATAGTCCTCATGGCTATATTAATGCCGGAGTAATGATGTTTAATAATAATAAAATTAACTATAAACTACCATTTAATATAAGTAAATTATTTATTCACTGTGTTTCTTCTCTAAAGTTTCTAGATCAAGATTTTATTAATATGTTATTTGCTTATGATATTGAATATCTAGACCGTAGCTATAACTTTTGTTGTCCACCAATATTATATGACAGTGAAAATAAAGTCATACCTTATCCCAAAGAAATAATAGATTATTATTTAGAAGCTCTTGATGACTCTAAAGTAATTCATTATATCGCTGGATGGAGGCCATGGCATCCAATTACATGTATTAAAAAAGCAGATATTTTTCCATTTGCTAAAGTAGTGCCTCATTGGCTTGATGTATTTAAGAAGACTCCTTCTCTAAGATCTTTTTTTGTAGATAAAATTAACCAAACTTCAGATTATTTTAAATGAATCTTACCCAATTTTTAAATTTTGAAATAGGGCGTTCCTGTGATTTAGCAAGAGAACATAAGAGCTTTTGTCCATCTATAGACAGAGATAGATATGGAACTTTATCTATTGAGAAAATATTAAAAGATGAACTAATTATAGAATCAATTAAATATGCTGTCAATCTTGGATTTAAAGGCTTTATAGGGTTTCATTATTATAATGAGCCCACTTTATTTTTTGATAGAATTATGCGTATTGTAGCGGCCGTAGAAAATATATATGATACTCCTAGATTTTGTTTATGGACTAATGGTACATATCTAGATGAAAATCTTGATAATTTAAAACACTTTGAAAGAATAGTTATAAGTAATTACCAAAAAAAAGATTGGTCTTATATTGAGAAGTTTATGAAGAAGAATGGAGAGCTTCAAACTATGGGAGGAGAACTAGATCAAAGAAAATATAATTTTGATATAGACGATGAAGTAGCTCCATGCTTCAGACCTCTTGTTGAACTTATAATTGATTATTATGGAAATGGGCACATGTGTTGTATGGATTGGAAAGGAGAAATAAACTTAGGAAATATACAGATAGAAGGATTTAAATACATAGTAGATAAATTTTTACAAGTAAGAGATCAATTACTTTTATCTCCAATATCTGAAGAATCTCCATTATTATGTAAACAATGTAAGATGAAATTAAAATTTATTCCTATGAATGATAAAACATTTTATCCTAAAACTAAAAAATATGTTGATATTCTTAGAAGAAATGAGGAGCACAAAAATCAAAAATTGATTTCAAAAGAATATAAAAAAATATTACAAGAAATTCATTTATCCGTGACTCCAGAGGGTAAATCAATAAGATGGGGAAATGAATCTATGAAGCCTTGGATGTTAGAAATCATTGAAAGACATATAGAAGAAAATAATGTATCTAACATATTAGATTATGGTTCAGGATATCCTGGTTTAAAATCTGTATTTGGTGAAAAATATAATGTAACAGAGTATGACCCGGGTATTGAAATTAAAAGTAAAACCCCTGAACCTCAAGAATATGTGGTATGTACAGATGTATTAGAACATATAGAACCTGAATTTATAGATAATGTTTTAGATGATTTAAAACGTGTTGTTACAAATAAAGGATTTTTTACTATCTCGTGTAGAGAAGCACTTATGATTTTGTCTGATGGTAGGAATGCACACTTAATACAAAAACCACGTGAATGGTGGAAAGAAAAATTATTAAAAAGATTTAACATAATTGAAGAAACTTATATTTATTCAGGAAAAGAACAATTACGTGTACTTGTAGAGCGTAAGGAGAACTAATGCAAACAAACATAATAGTAAAATTACAAGTAGAAGGCACTCATAATTGGCCTACAGCAAGTGACTTCGAACCTACGATGAAAAGGATTTTAAATGAAAATACTATTAGTAAATCCACCATTTTATAGATTTTTAGGATCTCACTACAATGCTAATTCTCTAGGAATAGCCTATATAGCAGCATATCTTAATGACCGAGGCCATGACGCATGGTTGTATAATGCAGATTATATTGGAGAAAAGAAATTTCGTAAGTATGATCTTATTCACGCACAAGAGAATTTTACAAATTATAAAGAGTATTTTAAAAATCAAAATCTTCCAATATGGGAGGAAGTTGTAGAAACTATTTTAAGATTTGAACCTGAGTGGATAGGTTATACTTCATATACTGCTAATGTAAGTTCAATTGATATTATATCAAGTAAAGTTAAAGAAAGATCTCCTAAAATAAAACAAGTTATAGGAGGAGTACATGCTACATTGGATCCTAATTTATTAAATAAATTATCTGCAATTGATTATTGTATACAGAGAGAAGGTGAAAAGGCCATGTTATCTTTAATAGAAAATGAACCTGTAGAAACTATATCTGGGGTAATTAGTAGATCTGGAAATAAAATTATTAATATTGGTGACGCTAATGTTAATAAAAACATAGATGATTTACCCTTTCCTGAAAGAGATAAATTTTGGGGAATTGATAAAGATGAAAAATCATTTGTTGATGTTTCCTATATTTGTACCATTCGTGGATGCCCATATAGATGTAATTACTGTGCATCTCCCTTTCATTGGAAACGAGATAAAACACAATATAGATCTCCAGAATCCGTTTTGTCTGAAATGAGGCATTTAAGAAAAAAATACTGGAATGATAAACAATATGATTTTAGTGCTTCAGGAAATACTAAGAATAAATCAAATCTTATTATTGAAGATAACTCTATAATATACTTTGTAGATGATGTATTTACAATTAAAAAGCCAAGAGTAAAGAAAATTCTTAGAGGAATAATAGATGAGAAACTGGATATGCCTTGGAAATGTGAAGCTAGAACTGATCACTTTGATGAGGAAATAGCTGAATTAATGAAACAAGCTGGGTGTACAAGAGTAAAGTTGGGATTTGAATCTGGTAGTGATAGGATACTTAAAAATATACAGAAGGATGAAACAACTGAGGATATGATAAAGGGGGCTAAACTATTAAAGGATGCAGGTGTTCCATTTACTGCTTATTTTATGGCCGGTTTTCCTGGCGAAACTGATGAAGATTTAAAACAGACAATAAAATTAGCAGAAAAAATAGAAGCAAATTATTATGTATTATCAATCCTTTCTCCATATTACGGTACCAAAATGTATTTTGATATGATAGAAATGGGATATGAATTAGATAAAAAACCTTGGGAATATTTTTATCATCATTCAGGTGAACTGCTTGTAAATAATACTATATCCAATGATATGCTAACAAAATATTTACAATTAAATGAATTGAATAATACAGCTAATAATTATATATAGTGAATATTGCTATTATTCCAGCTCGACTAAATTCCACCAGATTTCCTAAAAAGATTTTAGCTAACATTAAGGGAAAGCCTATGATAGCTCATGTCGCAGAACGAGCTCTAGAGTCTAAAAAACTAGATAGAGTAATTATTGCTATAGATTCTAAAGAAACTAAAGACGCGTTAGAAGCTTTTGATTTTGATGTAGTTATGACATCAACAAAACATAAATCTGGAACAGATAGAATAGCTGAGGTTGCTAAAGAATTTAATAATGATGATATAATTATTAATATTCAAGGGGACGAGCCTTTACTTAAGCCTAAATTAATTGATGATCTTATTAAAGCATTTGATGAAAATGAAGTTCAAATGGCCACCCTGGCTAGTACGCGGTTAAGTATGGAGGATTTCCAAGATAAAAATATAGTGAAACTGTGTGTTGATGATAATATGTATGCAAGAGGTTTCTTTCGTAATTTATTTTTTGATACGACTATTAACGAAGTTGGATGTCTTTATAAACATATAGGAGTATATGCTTTTAGACAAAAATGTCTACAAAAATATACTTCGTTAACTCCTACTAAGAATGAAAAACATTTTAAATTAGAGCAACTAAGGGCTCTAGAAAATGATATAAAAATAAAAGTTATAGCCACAAATTATACTAAACCTTCAGTTGATACTTTGGAAGATTTAAGTAAAATAGCTAAAATTTTAGGATAATTAAGCCTTTTAAAAATGACATAACTTATACAATTACTTAGATACTGTAAGCACAAATATGCCAAAAATTAAAACAAATAAAGAACATTTAGAAATACTCCAACAGTCTGTAGATGAGCTTAGAAAGAGCATTCCTAACGGAGATCTACAGAAAATACAAATTATCTTAGAACTTATTTCTACTAAACAAGGAGAAATAGTAACAGATATAGCTGAAGTTAAACTAACTATAGAAAAAATTCATAGAAAACTATATAATCCTGAAGATGGTGTTGTAGTACGAGTTAATAAAAATACAGAACACAGAAGGGATAGTGAAAAACAACTAGAAAAAGGAACATTCGCAGCAGTTCAAACTAAAATTGAAAAATTATGGGACTGGAAAAATACTGTTAATCGCGCTCTTTGGGTTGTTTATGCCGCAGTAATTGGATTATTACTTAAATTAGTATTTTTTGGAGGAGTAAGTGGGAGTCCTATACAATAATAAAAAGCGAAGTTATATAAAGACTTGGCTTTTAAATGCTTCTTTTATTTCGTTAATTATTTCTTTTTTAGCTATGTCTTTATCAGGCCATAGTCTTTGGGCCTGTTTTCCTTTTTTAATTTCTCTTTTTCTATATATATCTTCTACCTTAGTTAAATCATAAATATGAAAGATAACACATTAAATTTTACCAGGAGTAAAATATTTCCATATTTAGTAGGCTTAGCTGCATTACTCGTAGCGGGTAGTGCGGCATTTTATTCTGTATTCGGATTATCCAAATTATTTAGTGGGGCTACTCTAGCCGTAATCATTATGGCAGGTAGTTTAGAATTTGCAAAACTTGTTTCGGCATCATTCTTATATCGGTATTGGACGAAAGTAAATACTTGGTTAAAATATTATATGACAGTTGGAGTTGTAACTTTAGTTATAATAACAAGTGCAGGCATATTTGGTTTCTTATCTAATGCTTATCAAGGCGCTACGATAGAATATGAGAAACAAGCTGCAACTTTATTTCATAAAGAAGATAGATTAATACAATTAAAAGAAGATAAAGGTTATTTAAAAGATGAATTAGAACAATCAGTTAGTATGTTACCTGATAACTATCCTACAGCTAAAAGACAATTAAGAGAAGAGTATAATCCAAAGGTATTAGAAATAAATACCCAGATGTTAGAGATTAAACAAGAGATTGGTAATTTAAAAGTCTTGATGATAGAAACAGGAGTTGATGTAGGGCCTGCCATTTATTTAGCAAGAATCTTTGGGACAGATATTGATACAGTAGTTAAGTTCTTTATCTTTATTCTTATCTTTGTGTTTGACCCCATGGCAGTAGCGCTTGTTATAAGTTATAATATAGCTATGGTAAATAGACAATTATCACAATCAGAAAAATTAATTGGTATTTCTAACCAACAGCGAAGAAAAGTTTATGAAGAAGATAAACAAAAGATTTTAGAGCATAAACCTATATCTAAATCTCCAAAAACTCCAGAAGATGATCCTAAGTCTTGGGTTACTCCCTACCCCGAATAGCTTACGATTGACATAACTTAATTGAAAATAATTAATTTTGGAGATATATCATATGAAAATTAAAAACATTTTTGGAGATTCTAAACAATGCCATTAAACATAAATATAATCACGAGAGAAGCTAAAGGCTCTCCGCTAACAGTAAGTGAACTTGATGCAAATTTTGTAAACTTAAAACAAGGCGCACTAGATTCTTACGAGCATGCTGGAGACATATTAGGTGGAAGTATAGATTGGTCTCAGGTAAACTTTTCCTTAGACGGCTGGCTAACAGTAAAAGATACTCAGACTGAAATTATTGATTTAGATGTAGATGAAACTACATATAATGTAGATATTGCGGCTTCTTTAGGTGCAGCAAAGTCTTTATCTTTAGGTAGCGGAAATACTTCTTCTAAAGTTAAAGCAAAAAATGCGTTCTCTGTAGAATCTACACTCTTAGATGGACTAAATTTATTAGATTTAAAACTTAATGCCACAAGTGTGTTTGCTGTTGATAAAGAAGGTATCTTATACCTATCAGAAACTTCTGGCCCAGACCCTATAATAAATGGGGCTCTTTACTTTGATGGAGATTCCCTGAACCTCGGTATTGAAGAATAAGTATGATAGAACTGCTACCTCATGAGAAGGAGGCGCTTAAAAGAGAAGCTAGGCAAGGTATATTTGATATAAAAGATTTAGCGTTTATATTAACAGCTATCGCTAACTCTAAAATTGCTGGTGCAGATCTTCAACAAGCTGTTATAACAGTAGATAGACTGCAAAAAAAGTATAAAGTTTTTAAAGTAATAGATGATCAAGAGAAGAGAGACGAACTTAGAAAGAAACAAAGAGAAGAAGTAAAGTCTGAAAAAGATAAACTTAAAGAAAAAAAAGGTAAAAAAGGAGCTAAATAATAATGCCACAGGGTAAAGGAACATATGGAACAAAACGCGGTAGACCACCCAAGAAGAGCAAGAAAAAAAAAGAAAAAGAAAAAGAAATACTAGGGATAA
>Ga0187833_10005751_pt1 | contig 11617 bp, 11 predicted proteins | sample ETNtaG_37_FD_167968 | JGI IMG/M metagenome (GOLD analysis project Ga0187833, IMG submission 167968) | Marine microbial and viral communities from oxygen minimum zone, Eastern Pacific Ocean - ETNP2014_SV_400_PacBio MetaG (Illumina Assembly) | ecosystem: Environmental > Aquatic > Marine > Hypoxic... | reverse complement strand
TGGTGCAGAACCACCATCTCGCAAAGTCCATCGTTGATGCTTCCTGGAACCAACTCATCCAGTACACCACCTACAAAGCGGAAGAGGCTGGTGGGAAGGTAGTACTGGTTGATCCGAAGAACACCTCTCAAATGTGCAGCCGGTGCGGTATACTGGTGAAGAAGGACCTGTCGGTTCGGGTACATCGCTGCTGGAACTGTGGGCTGACGATAGACCGCGACCTGAATGCTGCGATCAACATTCAGAATCGATCAGGGTGGGGACCACCCGATGCGCCCGTGGAGCTGGAAACAGTGTCGAAGCGGGAAGCACCTCTACTTGGAGAGGGGTAGTTCACCGGTATCGAGTGCGCAAGTGCCGTCCGACGAAACCTTTATGTGTCCTCAGTGTACAGTTATTACTATGGGACTGCGCCGTCCAGTGGTGCTTGTCGCCCTCCTTCTCCTATTCGCCTCCGCGGGCATCTATACGCCCATCACCATCCCGAAGTACACCAAGCCCCATACGGCCCCGATCCACCTGTGCGGCACCTCGTGCGGCACTACTGACTGGTTTGCGAGCACTCCCTTCTATCGCGGCGCGGTCCCGTTCGTCATCGGCAAGGATAGTGACGGGTACGATATCGTGGCCGCTGGACATGATGCTGCAGATAAGGTGCGTATCCCGGGGGACGGTCAGACAATCCTAAAGAAAGCCCGGCGCATCCATTTCCTCCTTACGGGCGCTCATAGTGACTGCGAACAGAAGATGACGTTGAGGCTACAGTACGAGGGAGGGACCAGCGCGGATGTCGAGCTCGAGGTCCCCGATAAGGGATTCGGGTGCGAGAACATCGCTATCTACTTCGGCCAGGCATTGGACTGGTTCATCTACGCCCGCTCCGTGCAGAATCCCGAGCCTGACAAGAATATCGTGGCGCTCGAGTTACTGAACGAGCTAGAGGGATTCGGTCCACAGATAATCCTCATCGCCATCACCTTCGAGTATGGAGAGGCGGACGATGATAAGGATAGCTGCGATGCCATGGTAGGTAAGGACCACTGGGCCGTGGGCGCTGGCGAACGACAAGCGGCGTATATCTATCTCTACTATGGGAACTCGGGAGCAGAGAGTATTAGCAACCTCACCAAGGTTAGTGAGGGTGTCCTCGTCAATCCTGGGTTCGAGACCACTGACGCGTGCCTGGAGGATGATCCAGAAGGCTGGATCCAGTATGCGGCGGGCGCATCCAACGACTGTTGGGAAGTGGAGACGTCCCGCGTTAAGAGTGGTTCGAAGGCTTTTGGCAACTCTTTTGGATGCGATGAGGTCTGTAATGACGATGAGGGCGCGGCCGGTGTCTGGCCCAATATCTATGTCCGTCAGGACATAGCCCTCCCCGCCAAGGGGCAGTACCGGGTGAAAGCGGGATACTGGTTCACAGGTGACACGTTCGATGGCTCGGCGTGTGCCAATTATGCCCTTGGGGAGGACGATTCCCGTCCCCATCTGTTCGCCCTGGACAGTGGTGGAGGCCAGCTCGACGAGCACAAGGGACCTTCCTTCTCGGACCTTGGGAAGGTGCTCACTATGGGCACCTGGGCCTACCAGGATATCGAGTGGACCACCCCGAAGAACACCAAGTCCGTGCGGCTCCAAGTGGACGCTCTCGACGGCAATGATGCCTGCCAGTCCAGCGACACGTATAACGGGGGGAACGCAGGGGGTTACGTAGATGATGCCCTTGTTTTCGTACGAAAACTACCGGGTGAAGAACCTCTTGTCGTCCTCGGTGGTGCGGACGCCGCCGCATGGTGGCATGCTGACTGGGAACAGCGTCTCGCAATAGGGATAGTCTCTGACGAAGCCCTTGAGGATTCTCAGGTGAAGGTCATCCTCGATACCGCTGCCATTATCAAAGCTGATCTGATGAACGAGGACTGCTCCGATATCCGGTTCACAACGGATGACGGTACCTTGCTCCCCCATTGGATCGAGAAGGGGTGTAACTCCGTAAAGACCTTGGTGTGGGTGAGGGTCCCAACGGTCCCCGAGGCAGACTATATCGACGCCACCTGTTGCGGTGACGATGGCGGGGAGCACCGAGTGGCCCGACAATGTCAGTCGGGATGCGTGTCCGATCCCGATGAGATTGCCTGTTGCGACGATCCAAACGATTGCGTGTTCGACGAATGCGTACTCTACACTTCAGAAGGAAAGTGCAAGGCGGACGACTGCACCTGGAATTCGGGTCGCACACCTCCCTGCTACGGAAAATCCCGGTGCTACGGCATCGCTGACGAGCGGGACCTCATGGGTGATGGCACACGGGAATATTGCGAGTGGGGTGTCTGGAAGGAACGATTCGAGGTCATGTACGAAGCTGGTGTTATCAACGAGCCGCGTCACGTAGTCCAACACATCACTCGTGGGGGGGGGTCCATCTACCTCAAGGTGCGCAACCAGCTTGGATCTGGTAAGAAGATCACAAACATGAACTTCTCAGTGACGGGGATGCTCCAGGATATGAATCCCACGTTCTTCACAAGCGAAGGGGACCGCGTATGGAACGAGAGGACCAACACCCTTCGTAAGTTCCCTGATCTAGCATCGATCACCGTCACCTTGCGATATGACATCCCGTCCTTCAATGATCTGCTCGTCAACCAGTTCAAAGGAGGGCTTGTCATCGTTGCAGACGACCTCCCGCCCGTGTACCTTCCCGTGACCATATACGTGAACTATACCAACGTGAGGATCGACGACCTCAATCGGAAGGACATCCATGCTCTCATGAGCTTCTCGATGGGTTCGATAAAGGTCTCCGGTGGCTACCGGACGGATGAATAATAATCCTGCACACGCCGTTTGAGCGCGATAACACTCTCACTATCCATAGGATGTATTCAGACTAAGGGAAGGGACGCCCGGAAGTCCCGGGCGTCCTGCTCTATCGACTCTCTACTTTTTGCCCTTCTTGGCGGGCTTCTTCTTGGGAGCTGCTTTCTTCTTAGGAGCTGCTTTCTTCTTAGGCTTCTCCTCTTCCTTTTCTTCTTCCTCTTCGGTCTCCTCTTCTTCCTCGGCCTCTTCCTTTTCTTCTTCTTCCTCTTCAGTCTCCTCTTCTTCCTCGGCCTCTTCCTTTTCTTCTTCTTCCTCTTCAGTCTCCTCTTCTTCCTCAGCCTCTTCCTTTTCTTCTTCTTCCTCTTCAGTCTTCTCTTCTTCCTCGGCCTCTTCCTCAAGCTCCTCTTCCTCGCGGAACAGCCTGATCACAACGTAGAACAGGAGGATGTAGCCGATGACGATCACTGGCTTATTGAGCTTGCTGATGCCGAACAGCACCGTAATAACGCCGAGTATGAACACGAGATAGACGAACGTCATGCTCTGGACGAACCCCTGGTTATCATCATCTTCCATTCGTAAGCACCGTAGCAGACTGTAGCCGGTATGGTTTTAAAAATTGTTCCCACAGCGCCGCTGCTCGGATCCCCGCAACCGCCCGACAGATTTAAAACGTCTATTAAGGTACCCGCGCCCATGGTCACCGTCTCAGTCCCGGGAAAGGTATACCTCATCGGCGAGCATGCCGTCGTGTACGGCAAGCCAGCAATAATCGCCGCCGTTGGCCGACGTGTCACCGTCAACGCCGAGCCCGCTGACCGTGTGCAGATCATCGACAACCAGATGGGTTCTGAGATGGACTGGTCCGTGGACGAGTGCCTTATCGCAGGCCGTCGAGCGAACGAACTGTGGAAGGCAGGCAATGCTGCAGGTGACTTCACCGAGCTCTTCCAGTTCACCAAGGGTGACGCCTTCAAGCGCGCGGCCATCGGTACCTTCATGAACGAGTTCGGAGTGAGTTCGGGCTGTGCGCTAACCATCGAGTCTTCCATCCCCCTGGGCTCCGGGCTCGGGTCCTCGTCAGCGCTCTCCGTAGCCCTCGCAGCAGTCGTCGCCGAGCTCAACGGACTGTCCGTACCCCGCGAAGAGGTCAACCGGCTCGCCTACCTGGCGGAGCGGTACAAGCATGGCCGCCCCTCGGGGGGGGACAACACGGCCTGTTGCTACGGTGGCCTGGTGTGGTTCCGGAAGGACACACCCGAGAACGTAATCCGCTCGCTCAAGGAGGAGGTGCCCTACAGTCTGGAGGATTTCGTGCTCGTGTACATCAAGGAGCCCGAACGGACCACTGGGGAGCTGGTATCACACGTGCGCAGCCTGGACCCGGCCGTGCGCGATCCTTTAGTGGACGACATAAGCGAGGCCACCCACATGATGCGCACAGCCCTCAAAGGGCGTGACGTTGGCTCCGTTGCGGGACTCATCGACCGTGCATGGGACGACCTGGCCGGACTGGGACTAAGTGTGCCCGAGGCAGACGAGCTCGTTGCCCGCATCCGTGCTGCTGGCGGGGCCGCCAAGCTCTGTGGCGCCTGTGGCGGTGGTATCATGCTGGTCCACTCGACCGACCGGGCGCGGCTCGACCAGGTCATCAAGGACGCAGGATACGAGCCCTGGGAGACCGAGCTGGGTGTCGAGGGGCTCAGGGTCGAGCACTGAGGATCGGGACTGCGGACCACAACCCTGTGAACTACCCCTCTCGGAAGGGGACTTCCCGCCGAAATAATAAAGAGTTAAAGAACTCACCGTCGTACGGAGCGTGTAGCCATGAGGATCGTCGTGTGCATCACCGGGGCCTCCGGGGCCGTTCTGGGCGTCCGACTCCTTGAGGAACTGCGCGCTCGTGGCGTTGAGACACATGCGGTCGTTTCCGCTGCCGGGAACAGCATCCTTGCCCACGAGCTGCCTGACGTTACTGTAGAGGCCGACCACGTCCATGATCCCAACGACCTGGCGGCCCCTATCGCGTCTAGCACGTATCCCATCGATGCCGTCGTGGTTGCACCATGCTCTGCAAAGACGCTGTCGGCTGTGGCCAACGACTACGAGCACAACCTGGTGGTCCGAGCTGTGTCCTGCTGCCTCAAGCAGGAGCGGCCTGTCATTCTCTTGCCCCGGGAGACGCCGTACACCCTGGCCTATATCGAGAACCTGCGCAATGCCAAGCTCAACGGGTGCACGATCCTGCCCCCGAACGTTGCCTACTACACACGACCAGGGACGGTGGACGATGTCACAGACTTCTTCATCGGCCGGGTTCTAGACCTCCTCGGGCTCGAGCACACGCTCTACAAACCATGGGAAGGGATGACATCATGAGGCTGCGAAGGTTCCTGGACAAGCTCGAGGAAGAAGGCAAGCTCACACGCATCTCGCGTGAGGTGTCCCATGAGTACGAGGTCGCCAACGTGCTTCACGCCAATGGCGAACGACCGACGCTCTTTGAACGTGTTAGCGGATTCGATATGCCCGTGTTCGGCGGTATCGTATCCTCGCGCGAGCTCGTGGCGGAGGGCCTGGGCACGACCCGGGAGGACATCCTGCCCCGGCTCGTGTCGGCGTTGCGCGATCCGCGCCCCCCGTCAACCGTGAATGACGCTCCCTGCCAGGAGGTGGTCGTCAAGGAGCCGGACCTCGATACGTTACCCATCCTCCTTCACCTGCCAGGAGACGGTGGACGGTACACGACCACCTCTATCTGCATCATCAAGGATCCCGATACCGGGAGGAACGCTAGCTATCATCGACTCATGCAGCGGGACCGGGACCGCTTCACCGCCCGCCTCATCCCCCAGCGCCAGACGCGCACAACCTGGGAGAAGGCAACGGATGACATCGAGGTCGCCGTGTGCCTTGGCAGTTCCACGGCGATGCTCGTCGCCGCATCCCTGGGACCGCCCTCGGGAGTTGATGAGCTCTCGGTGGCCAACGCCCTGGAGGAGACGCCGGTCGTGAAGTGCGTTACCAAGGACCTGGATGTGCCCGCGCACACGGAGATAGTGCTGGAGGGGCGCATCACGCATGACAGGGACGATGAGGGCCCTTTCGTAGACCTCACCGAGACCCGGGACATCCAGCGACAGGAACCGGTGCTTGTGGTGGACTGCATCACCCATCGAAGGGATCCCCTCTACCAGTGCCTCCTTCCCGGCAGACTTGAGCACAAAACCCTCATGGGCATGCCCAAGGAGCCGACCATCTACGAGTCCGTGTCAAAGGTGACCGACTGCAGGAACGTCTTCGTCACTCCTGGTGGCGGTTCATGGCTCCACGGCGTAGTGCAGGTCAGCAAGAGGCGCCCGGATGACGGAGTTAAGGCCATCCACGCAGCCTTCGAGGGCCACCGCTCCATGAAGCACGTGCTCGTGGTGGACGCTGACGTGGACATCTACGATCCAGATGCCCTTGAGTGGGCCCTGGCCACGCGGTTCCAGGCCCACCGTGATGCGGTCATCCTTCCTGACCAGCCCTCGAGCTCCCTGGACCCCAGCGCCGAGCACCAGCCTGGGGAGAAGGCGAGGACGACCAAGGTCGGGCTGGACGCCACGATCCCCGAGGGCGTTGACCCGGCCCACTACGAGCGGGTGCGGTACAAGGACATAGACCTGGCGGACTACCGATGACCCTCACCTGGATCGAGAAGCGAGAGATGGGTGACGACCTTCTGCTCCTGCTCGGGGGCGGTGCGACCCACATAGGGTGCGTGGCCGTGTGCGAGCCGGGCGAGGAGCCACGGACCATCTCTCTCGTGGGCCATAAGGAGGATGTGGTCGCCGCGCCTCTGGCACAGGCCGTCGCGTCGCGCACGGGACGCCGGGTGGCGGTCGTGGCGGGCATCCACTACGACGAGATAACCACTGAGCAGATCCAGCAGGTCATCGACGAGTGCAAAGAGTACGAGGTGGGCGCATGAAACTGACAGACGAGGAGCAGGAGATGCTCGACGGCGAGCAGGGCCCCGGAGTACAGAAGGCAATAGAGATCGTTGTGGCCCTTGGGACCATCTACGGAGCGGAGCAGCTGGTTCCTGTGTCCAGCGTCCAAGTGTCCGGGGTCTCTTACAAGAACCTCGGCGAGGCGGGGATCGAGTTCCTCACGGAGTGGGCGGATGCCGGTGCTCGTGTACGGGTGCCCACCACGCTAAACCCCGCGGGCATGGACCTTTCGCGATGGGAGGAGATCGGCTTCCCTGAGGACTTCGCACGACGCCAGCAAGAGGTCATCGCGGCCTTCGTCCGCATGGCCATCGAGCCCACCTGTACGTGCACTCCCTACTTGACCGGAAATCTCCCCGCGTTCGGTGACCACATAGCCTGGGGGGAGAGCTCGGCCGTGTCTTACGCCAACTCGGTCATCGGTGCCCGGACGAACCGCGAGGGTGGTCCCTCGGCACTGGCCGCTGCCATATCCGGTAGGACGGCCGTCTTCGGGCTCCACCTGGACAGGAACAGGATGGCCACGCACCGCATCGACGTAGCCTGTCCCGTTGAGAGCGTGGCCGACTTCGGGGCGCTGGGGTGCATGGTGGGCCGCATTGTCAAGAACCGTGTGCCGTACTTCGTGGGGATTCAATCCAAGGGAATGGAGGTGCTCAAGGCACTGGGGGCCGCCATGGCAGCCACCGGTGCAGTGGGGCTCTACCACATCGAGGACGTCACTCCGGAGGCCCGCCTCGGCGACATGCAGGGTGACAAAATCGAAGCAGTGACAATCGAGTCACTTGACGAGGGCTATGAAGGCCTGAACGGCGATGACAATACCGTGGACTTCGTGAGCGTCGGCTGCCCTCATGCTTCGCTTGCAGAAGTGCAAAAGGTGGTCGACCTCATCGGCGAACGCGAGCTCACAGCGACCTTATGGGTAACTACATCGCGCCAGGTACGTGCCGAGGCCGAGCGCTTGGGGCTCGTTGCTCGCATCGAGGCCACCGGAGGTCATGTGGTCAGCGACACCTGCCTTGTGGTCGCTCCGGTCGAGCACTTCGGCTTCAAGACCCTGGCCACGAACTCTGGGAAGGGGGCCACCTATGCGCCGGGCCACTGTGGGCTCAACGTCCGCTATGGTTCTCTAGAACAGTGCATCGAGGCAGCGGTCAACGGGAGGTGGGACGCGTGAAAGCACGGATCATCAAGGATGGGCGTGCGGAAGGCAAGGCGCTCGTCTCAAGTGAGCCCATCGGGTTCTTCGGTAACGTGGACCCGGATACGGGCGTGGTCGTGGAGAAGGGACACGAGCTCGAGGGCCAGTGCATCACGGACACAGTGCTCGTGTTCTCCACGGGCAAGGGGAGCACCGTCGGTTCCTACACCATCTACCGCCTCAAGAAGAACGGTAAAGCGCCAGCGGCCATCATCTGTGCCGAGAGCGAGCCTATCGTGGCCGTGGGTGCCATCATCGCCGATATCCCCATGGTGGACCGCGTGGACATCTCCGACATCCGCACCGGCGACTACGTCACCGTCGACGGCGACGAGGTGACCATCGGGGCCGTGGGATTAAGCCGTTAACATGAACGATTAATAACCTGTGGCCGTTCCCGGCCGGCTATGCCCTCTGCTATCTGTCCAGTCTGTCGTGAGGTCCATGACATCGGTCCTGAAGGTGTTTGTCCCCACTGTGGGGGCGAGCTAGAATCCTTTGCCAACAGTGATGCCTATCTCAAGGAGATGGCGCCAAAGATAGTTGAGGAACGCAAGGTCGCAGGGATTGAGGGGCTCGTGGGCGGACTTGAGGCCGTCATAATCAACACGGAGCAGGACCACCAACGCGCCGCCGTAAAAGGTCTCCTGCGGACAACGGGACACAGTTTCGCCGGAGCCTTCCTGGACCATAGTCTCCGGACCGTCGTACTCTCCCACAAAAGCTCGGCGGATATCCTGGTAAGGTCACGGCAGGGAGGGGGCGGCCCATTCACAGCCTACAACGGCGCACTAAAGACACGTCATCTACCCTCGACGAGACTGGAGACATTCGTGTTCCGGTGCCGCGACCTCGAGCGGTACGTCGGGATACAGCGGGAACGTGGTGTACAGTTCGTTCAAGAGGACTTAGTACACACCGGGACACACTCATTCATCCAGACCGTACCGTCCACCTTTACAGGCAACTCCATCGGTTTCGTGGAGTGGCACAGCCCGGCGCGTGAATGGCGACCGGACGGTAGCGATGAGCTCGACTGGGCCCACGAGAAACCGGACGCACCCCATCTGGCGAACATCGGCATGCTCGACCACACAGCCACGCGGGTGCGGGCACGAGACCGGGACGCAGCGATCATCGAGTTCATGCATCTTACCGACTACACCTTCCAGTTCGCTGTCTACGTAAAACACCTCAACTCCATCACCAACGTGGCCCGGCTCTTGCCTGATGACTTTGCGATGGTGTTCACCTCGGGCATCTCACCCTTCTCGGATGACCATCCGTCCGGACCCACGGAGGGATTCATCAAGAACTATGGGACCCGGGTGCATCACATGGCCTTTGCGACCGAGCGGATCGAGAACACCTTCGACGCGTTGAAGGCCGACGGCATGGGCTTCCTCCTCGAGCTCGTCGGCTCGCCGGACGAGGGATTGAAGCAGACGTTCTCCGAGGCATCGCCCGACACCTTGCTGGTCAACGAGTACATCCACCGCTATGGTGACTTCGACGGGTTCTTTTCAAAGAGCAACGTGGGACTGCTCACCGCGGCGACGGCCAAACAGTAACTACGTCCGCTGCTCGAGCCACTCCCGGGTCCGTCCCGTGAGAACCAGCGGTCGGTCCATCAGCTCCACCCGGGAGGACGCCCCGCACAGGAGCATGGCCGCTCGTGTCTCGGCGATGAGCGTTGTCAGGTAACTGCGAGCGCCGTCCACGCCACCGTCCATGTACGCGCGGAGCACGGGCAGCGCTACGCCGACAGCCGTTGCACCCAAGCGCAGCGACTTAATCACATCGATGCCTGTGCGGACGCCTCCGGTGGCGATGACCGGTAGGTCGCAGGCCGAGCGCACCTCGGCGACGCTGATGGGCGTGGGTAGGCCCCAACGCCAGAACGTCTCGGCCAGGCGGTTGCCCGTGTCGCGATAGTGCTCGACGGCCACCCACGAGGTGCCGCCGACCCCGCCAACGTCGATACCGGCCACACCGGCCTCGGCGAGCCTTGCGGCGGTCTCGCGGGATATCCCGCACCCGGTCTCTTTAGCGACCACGGGGACTTCAAGATCGGTGCACAACCGTGCCAGCGCGGCCTCGCCGCCCTTGAACGCACGGTCCCCTTCGGGCTGTGTCATCTCGTGGGCAGGGTTGAGGTGAACGCAAAGCGCGTCGGCGCCTATCCCCTCGACGGCCTTCAGGGCCTCTTTGGCGCCCCAGCCAGCCACGAACTGCACGAGTCCCAGGTTCCCCAGGAGGAGGATGTCCGGAGCGACGTCCCTGACCTCGAAGGTCCGGGTGGTGTCCGGCTGCTCCACCATGATGCGCTGGCTCCCGAGCCCCATACCGAGTCCCAGCTCCTGGGCGAGTGCTGCCAGATCACGGTTGATCCGTCGTGCCTCATCGGTCCCGCCGGTCATGGCGGCGATGATGATGGGGGTGGACAACCGCCGCCCATAGAGCTCCACGGAGCAGTCCACGTTATCGGCGTCCACGTCCGTGAGCGCATCGTGGACTAGGGATATGTCGGCCCATGGATCGTACCCAGCCTCCACGTCCTCCTTCCAGCACACGCGGATATGGTCCGCCTTCCTCTGCTCGATGATAGTGGGTTCGCTCATGTGATCACCGGTATGAATGTTCCTTCGTCGGTGGACCCGCCGAGGGCCCGTTCCAGCGCGCCGGGGGTGTTCGCGTCGATGACCAGCGACTCTACCCCGACCCGTGCCAGTGGGAGCAGCTCGTCCAGCTTGCCACGCATGCCACCCGTGACGTCGGACGCTGCCGAGCCACCAGCCTCCACAAGGGCCAATGTCTCAGGGGTGAGGATGTCGATGCGACGGGCACCCGGGTCCGTGCGTGGGTCAGTGGTGTACACGCCGTCCACGTCGGAGCATAGCACCGCTCGCCCGATGCCGAGGTTGGGTGCGAGGTACGCCAGCAGCTGGTCACCTGACACGATGGCGAAGCCCTGTGCACGGTCCTGGACGACGTCACCGAAGAGCACAGGTGTCATCCCTCCCTCGACCAGGAAGCGAACGGGTTCCTCATCGAAAGCTACTATTCGCCCGTTCTCGAGTGTGCACACAGCAGCCGGGGGGACCGCAACGGCAGGGATGCCTGCGTTCAGGAGCCCATCCATTACAGCTGCGTTCAGACGTTCCATAGCACGGTGTATGTTGGAGAACGCCTCGCGGGCCTTCGGCCCGTCCAGTGCTCCACTGATCATGCCGTGTTCGGTCGCAGCAGCGTGCCCGAAGGAGCCGCCACCATGGACCACGAGGCACTGCTCTCCGGACCTGGCGAGTTCCTGGGCGAGCCGGGCGATGACGTCCTCACGAGCGATGTAAGCTATGTCCTTAGGGGCGATGGCCGAGCCACCCAACTTGACGGCGTACTTCACGCTCGAACCCCCAGGAAGCTCTTGATGTCGCTGAGCGTCTGCTGGGCGAGCTGGAGCCTGAAGGTCTTTCGCTCCCCCCAGTCGCGGGCCTCGATGACAGCGATATCGGTGTGGATGTTGCGGGTCAGGGCGGTCAGCCGCTCCAATTGCTCACGCAGAGCGCCCTGTCCTGGATCGTGGACAATCTCCAGGTCC
>Ga0187833_10005750_pt1 | contig 11617 bp, 10 predicted proteins | sample ETNtaG_37_FD_167968 | JGI IMG/M metagenome (GOLD analysis project Ga0187833, IMG submission 167968) | Marine microbial and viral communities from oxygen minimum zone, Eastern Pacific Ocean - ETNP2014_SV_400_PacBio MetaG (Illumina Assembly) | ecosystem: Environmental > Aquatic > Marine > Hypoxic... | reverse complement strand
ATCTGTGTAAAATCCCATTCTTGGTATTGTCACGATTCTCTCCATTCTTAACCTCTTGTAAAATCACCTATCTTCATCTGTCCTTTCAACTCTTTAGGACAGTTATAAACATCATACTCAAACACAGGTTTACCTTCCTGTTCTGAAATGTATCTCTTAACTTGTTCTTGACTTACATGACCTGCTGAACCACAATAATATCCAGTAGCCCATAATGCTTTGAATCCAGAGCCATAATGATTCTTGAATCCTAAGTATCTTAGGAAAGGAAAACATCTTCTAAGTTGAATCGAAGTGTTACCCTTGAGTTGATTAACTATCTTAAAAGGTGTTGAAGTTGGTCTTGCACCTACAAATAAATGCAGATGGTCTGGCATTATCTCTAATGCTAATGGGTTAATCTTCATGTTGTAACATTGTCCTTCAATGATTTGTTTTAGCACTTCTTTCACCTTGCCTGTTAGTATCTGTTTTCGATACTTTGGTATCCATATAATGTTATAGTTGATGTTAAACTTGCAGTGATGTCCTCGTCTAACAGTTGCTATCTTTGATTCAATCTTGTATTTTTCTGGATTGAAATGTTTGTATTTAGTCATTGCGACCACCTCAACTTTAAGGTGGTTGCTCGTTTGGTGAGGTTTTCCGTTTGAGTGGAAGCCCTCTTATAGCTTTCGGATTTTCTCCGAATGATTTAAGTTGGGGCTTCTGCGTGGGAAACCCCACCCTTTAGGGTAATTTATTTTGGGAGGAGGTCATTTTCAAACAAATATTTTATTGTGAGACTATGTAAATAATTTCGCTTTAGATGAAATAACAATTTGAAAGTTGAACTTTTCTTAATTTGAAATGTATAAACAATTTCTAAATAGTTAATGATATTTTCTAGGTGGGGATATACATAAGAAAATCAAAGAGTTTATAAATATTATTGATTAAATTGATGAAATGCTTGATATAAACTTTATTAGGGAGAATCCTAAGCTTGTTAAGGAGAATATTAAGAAGAAGTTTCAGAGTGAGAGAGTTAAGAAGGTTGATGAACTGCTGGAGAAGGATAAGAAGTATAGAGAGTTGTTGCAGAAGTCTGAGAAGCTGAGGGCAGAGAGGAATAATATTACTTCTGAGATTAATTTACTTAAGAAGCAGGGAGAGGATATTTCTAAGACGGTAAAGAAGGCGAAGGAAATTCCTGACAAAATTAAGAAGATTGAGGATGTTCAAGATAAGCTGAAGGAAGAGATTAGAGAGCTTTTATTTGATATTCCTAATATGATTCATAAGTCTGTGCCTATTGGCAAGGATGATAAGGAGAATATTGTTAGAGAGAAAATTGGAGAACCTAAGAAGTTAGGCTTTGATGTTAAGAGCCATGTTGAGATTGCTGAGAAGTTAGGTGTTGTTGATTTTGATATTTCTGCTAAGACTTCAGGGAATGGGTTTTATTATCTTAAAGGTGATTTAGCCTTATTGAATATGGCTTTGGTTAATTTTGCAAGGGATTACATGGTGAAGCAAGGATATGAGTATGTTGAGCCTCCGCTGATGATTAGAGAGAATGTTCTTAGAGGAGTTTATTCACATGAGGAGATTGAGGAGATGGCTTATAAGATTGAGGATGAAGATTTGTTTTTGATTGCTACTTCAGAGCATCCGTTGATTGGGATGTTTATTAACAAGATTATTGATAAGGATGAGTTGCCTATAAAGATTACAGGGTTTTCTTCATGTTTTAGGAAGGAGATTGGAAGCCATGGCATTGACGAGAAGGGTTTGTTTAGGACGCATCAGTTTAATAAGCAGGAGATGGTTGTGATTTGCGAGCCTGAAGATTCTTACAAATTTTATGATGAGATGCTTGGTCATTCTAAAGCAATTTTTAAGAAATTGGGGTTGCCTATTAGGGAGAGAGAGTGTTGTTCAGGTGACCTTGCTGATTTGAAGGCGAAGTCTGCTGATTTGGAAGCATGGTCTCCCCGTAAAAAGGAGTATTTTGAGATTACTTCCTGCACTAATATGGAGGCTGCGCAGGCGAGAAGGCTGAATATAAAAGTTACAGATGGGAAGGTTAAGTGGCATGCGCATACTTTGAATAATACAGTGATTGCTACTTCTAGAGCGATGGTTGCTATTCTTGAGAATTTTCAGCAGAGGGATGGGAGTGTTAAGATTCCTAAAGTTTTGCAGAGTTATATGGGCGGTAAGGAAAGGATTGAAGTAAAGAAAAAAATTAATTAAATGTTCTTTCTACAGCAACTTCCATGATAGGGAAGTGGTCCTTGTTCTCCACTTCATAAGGAAGTTTTATTTCGTTGAGCTCTTCTTTGATGTTGTCTAGGTTGTTCATTTTTATCTTTTTTGCTGAGATTGTGTAGAGGGTGTTGTCCATGTATAATGATCTTCTTACTGCTGATGGCGAACCATAGTAGTAATAGTTGGTGTCTTCTTCATCGTCTTCGTGAGTTATTGTTCCCTTGACTTCGAAGCCGTCTTCTGGTGTTAGGCCGAATACATAAGCGCCTTGCCAGATTTTGTTTCTGTAGTATCCTAGTTTGTTGTCAAAGTATCTGTCTTTCATTTCTCTTACAGGGATTACTAAGAGATTCTTTTCTTTGTCAAAGAGGAATGCTTTATGCTCGTTTAATGCTTCTGAGTCTGTTCCTGATTGTCCTATTTCATAAGTGTCAATTTGGGTTGGATTAGTTACATCGCTTACATCGAATAGTGCTAGTTTTACACCTTTGGTTGAGATGCCGCCCCATTGGTTTGATTCGGTTTCTTTTCCTATGCCTATGATATGGTTTTCGTCATAAGGGTGGAGGTAGTCTGAATAGCCAGGTATTTTTAATTCTCCTAATATTTCAGGATTGCTTGGGTTGGATAGGTCTATTACAAATAAAGGGTCAACTCTTTTGAAGGTTACCATGTATAGCCTGTCTCCTAAGAATCTTGTTGAATAGATTCTTTCTTCAGGAGCTATGTCTTCTATTTTTCCAACTTGTTCTAGATTTTCGTCTAAGATGTAGACGTTGTTGTACATTGTGTTGTCTCTTCTGGTGTAGATATATGTTGTGGTTGCTACTCTGAAGTATCCTGCATGCTCGTCCATTGAGAATTGATTTAAGAGGTAGCCGTGCACTTCCCCTTTTATGTCATAGTCTATGTAACCATCATCTATCTTGATTTTATGGATTACAGTTTTTCTTCTTTCTGCTTCGATTTTTGCTTCATAGTCAGTTATTGCGTTTTCTATTTTTTCAATGAGGGTTAACTTTTCTTTTTCTTCCATGGTGTTGTACATGTCTTCTAAGATTGAAGATATTGTGTCCCATTTTTCATAGGAAGTTAGTTCGATGTTGTTTCTTATGCTGTTTATTTTGTTTTGGATGTCTAATGGCAGTAGAGGGACTACTACTTTGTAGAATCTGTCTTCGTTGTGCTCTTTGTAATATGTGTAAGGCAGATTTTTTTGATAAGTGATGTAAATATTGTTTCTTGAGACATAAAGGTTGTTTGAGTAACCCATCATAAAGGTTTTTGCGTTGATGCCATCATCGCTTTTTATGTTGAAGGATGCGATTGTGTTGAAGTTGTAGTTGTTTTCAGGGTTGTCAAAGTAGTAGATTTCAGGAGAGATTATTTTTTCTGAGCTTTCTCTGATTACTGGCATGTCTATTACATTGTTGTAATAGTATACATTTTCGTTTACAATGAAATAGACGTAGTTGCCTATCATTCTTGATTCATAATAGTTTCCATTTAGGTTGTAGTCTTTTATTTGTGTTGGGTTGGCTCTGTCAGAGATGTCATAGATGAGCGCGTGAGTTTTTGAGGTGTATCTTGGCCTTGGAGCAAAGTCGTATTCTGCAAAGACAGGTGTCTGGTCATTTGTTAGAGTGAATATTATCAATCTGTCATCGTTGATGAACATGTTTCTGGTTGTACCTTTGATTTCTGTTTCTGATAGAATGTCTGCATCTTCGGCTGGGTATGCGTCTATTATTACAAGCTTGTTTCCTGTTAAGGTGTAGATGTATTTGTTGTCGTTTTTTACAATGTCTGCCTCGTCAACGCCTTTGACCTGAACGTTTGTTTGAGAGTAGTCTTCCGCACCTCCTGCTGTGGATGATTTTGCAGCTGGTGTGCCTAAAGCGGATGCTTCTGAAAAGTCACTTACTGCTGCTTCAACCATCATAGTGGATCTTATTCCACCAGAGTATGCTGAAACATAGTTTGCATTAGAGGCTGCGTCTTTTAGGAATTCCAAGAGCTCGGTTTTTGATGAAAATTTCTTTAGTTCCTGATTGGTTTCTTTATCTGATAAAATATCTGTCTCTGTATCATAATCCACCGGAGAGCAGGATACTAGCAGCACTGCTAGCATTAATAATGATAGTATGTAAAATCTTAGTGTTAGTTTTTGAGGTTTCATTTGAACATCACCTGATTTAATGTATATTGTAGGCTATATAAATAACTGTTTATAGGTTTGAATTGGGTTGAAGTTATTAATCAAATAAACTGATTGACTATTAAGTAGTAGTTAAAACCATAAACCTTATAAATGATTAATAGTTCTTTTTCTATATGGAACTAACTGAATTTATAGAAGATAGAGGAATTACTTCAGAGAGTGTGATAGATAGTCTTAGGACTATTGATAGCTGTTTTGAGCAAGAAGAAGCGAAAGTACCACAAAAATTTGTTGTGCCTTATAGAGAGGGTTATTTCTTGTTTCAAGAGTATTGCGCTATTAAAATCAAAGAGGAGAGAGGAGTTAATTGCTGGGAAGAACTATCTACACCAGTGTTTGGAGAGTATAATATAACATCACAGCATAGGAAACTGGAGGATACTGTAAAAAGGATTGAGCCTGAATATGAATTTTTTGTATTGACAGAAGAGAAAGTAGAAGGAATCCTTAAAGACAAAGAAGAAAAAAATATAGTTTATTTTCCAGAAGGGTTTTTTGATGAAAAGAGAATAGGCAGGGAAGCAGTGTCAAAAAATTATAGTATTCTATTGAATTATATTAAAACAAAAGAAGGATTATCTTGTTGGGAGGAGTTAACAACTACTATATTATCAGAGAAATATCATTTACCAAGTATTTTTCATAAGTTACCTCAAATTATTGAAAGGATTGACCCAGAATATGAGTTAGGCGTATTGATAAAAGAAAAGATGGAAGGTGTATTAGAAAGGCTTAGCAAATTTTCAAAGCATGTGCTTAAATTTCCTTATCGTTTTTTGTCAGGAAATTGTTCTTTAAAAGATAATTTAAATATGTTGGAAGAATATATAAGAGAAGAAAACGAATTAGGAAAAGAGGATAAAATTTTTCCTGAGCATGTTTCAATCATTGCAAATTTTGGCCATATGAATCCGATAGTTGAAAAGCATTTTGGCTTTGAAAGGGATTCGATTGAAAGGGCTTTAATAAGAAATTCAAATTCTCAGACACATGAATGGTCAAAAGAGGAAGAGGAAAAACTAAGAGATTATTTTGTGAATATTAATAGTGAAGTAGAGAGAGGAGAATTCTTTGAAGAGTTTAAAGATGATTTAATTGATGAGTTTAAGGTCAATGGAAGCCAGTTATTATGGAAGATGCAGTATATGAAGTTACTGCCAAAATCCAAAGGGAATGGACATGAGAATAAGGGAAATAAAAGGAGAATACAAAGAATAAATTTTCCTACGTTTATATGGGAAGCAACAAAGATAGATTACAGACCTGATTTCAGAAGGATGTCAGATGAGATTCGTGATTCAAATGAAGGATATCAGCATATTCCAGGGGTTATCTATGAGTCAGCAGATGGCCAACATATTAATGTGTTATTGCCTGTACAATATGCAGGCATATTTAAAGGAAAGTCTTCAGAGTATAATGACAAAGAAAAAGATGTAATTACAGCGATTGCTCAATATTTATGCAGGCCTGGTTCATTTGAAGAGGTTGATGTTCAAACAGAATCAGGGGTTTCCACAAAATTTCTTACTCCATGCAGTATATCCAAAAATTTTCTTGATTTACTTGCGATAGTTCCTGTTATTGATGGAAATAATCAATATATAAGAATGTCTTATAGAAAAAGGATACTTCCAAATCAGGAACTTAAGAGAGTTCCAACACTTATGGGAGATAACTTTTCAATCAGCCTGAGTAGGTTTGATGTAAAAGAATATACATTAGAGAATACAGGGTCGCATTCTTGAATCCTAGTATAATTATTCTTTATCTTTTTTTATGCAGCTTATTAAAAGATATATTCCTAATGCGAATACTGCGCCTATTAAGAACCAGAATGCGATGTTGGTTGTTAGGTTAGGCAGTAATGATACTGCTTTGTTTGTTATTATTTCTTGTGCTGCTGGAATTGCCTTTTCCATGATGGGAGCACCAGCGCCTACTGCTTGTTCTGCCATTGCTGCTGGAGCTCTTGCGAGCATTGTGTCTGAAGCTGCTGAATTTTTTCCTGGGAAGTATTTTGAAGCATATTGGATTATGCCTGCGGTTGCAATTGCTGCCAAGCCTACTGGAAGGATGCTTCTTAGCTTTTCTGTTATGCCTGTTACTTTCTTTGGTGTTATGATTATGTATTTGTTTGCTAGCTTGTAATGGCTTACTTCTTTGCCTTTTTTGCTGTAATGAAATTCTTCTGTGATTATAAGATAGGATTCCTTTAACTGTTGGAGATTGTAATGGATTGTTGAGATTGGGATGTTGAGTTCTGTGGCAAGCTCTGATTCTGTTGAAGTTTCATGCTCTGATAAGTAGTCAAGGATTTTTCTGCATGAGTCGTTGCTTACTATGTTTGCTACTTTTTTTGCTTTTGAGTCCTCTAATGAAAGTAAGAGGAAATTTTTCTTTGCCATAAGAAGGTAATATGATATATGCTTATAAATAGTTTTCCTTAGGTTTGAATTGAGTTGAAGTTATTGTTTAATTCTGTTTTTTCTAGAGGTAATAAGTGTCCATTACTACTTTAAAGGCGTTACAAATAGAAAGCTTTAAAAGGCATAAAACGTTCTTATTAGCTATGAGAGCAAGAAACATAATATTGGTATTAACCTTAATAGGTATAATTATGGCATCTTCTGCATTTGTTTTTATTAAAGGAACAGATAAAGATACTAATAATATAAAACCATTGAGCATTATTAAATCAAAGGTATCTTCATTATTTTTACAGCAGGAAAACCTTGATAATGAACATTTATCTGAAGAAACAGAAACAATTTCTCTGGAAGTTATTCCAGATAAATATAAAGGGTATATAGAGAATGCAGATTCAATTATAGATGAAACAAACAAATTTCTTGAAGACAAAACTCAATTTATAGATATTGTAAAAAGTATTGATGAACAAGGCATTAATCTAATTGCAGATGATGTTTCATTTTATGTGGAATTTGATGAAGAAGGGCTTATTGATAGTGTTGTTTTAGGGATAAATAATGAGTATGATTCTATAGTTGTTCAGAATGATCTTGATATATTTGTAGAATCTGCATTGAACGCAAAGGAAACATCAGATTATATGGATCTTTTGTCAGATGTTGATATTCCTTTGAAGTATTATCTTAAGGTTCCTAAAATTATAAAGGTTGTTATGGATATGCAGAGTTTATAAATTAAATTCCTAAATTTCTTTTTGAATTAAAACCAAAACTCTTAAAACAATTAAACTAATTCTTTATGGTATGAATATAATTGAGAAAGCTAACAAAGTTTATCTGGGGAACTTTAAGCCTGTTACATGGTTTGAGAGGGCTTTGTTCTTTTCATGGTATTGCAAGATTGCTGACTGTAAGTATTGTTATATGAGTACTCAGCCTAATAAGAATAAAGAGGCTGTGAGGTCAATTGCTTCTATATTAGCTGAGACTATTATCTGCAAGAAGTTGGGATGGAAGATAGGGTTTATTTCTTCAGGGCATAATGCGTATTCTACTGAGAAGCTTTTGCTTTTGATGAAGAATATTAATAAGATTACTGGGAAGAAAGTGTGGCTTAATATTGGGGTTTTGGAGGAAGATGAGCTTACGCTGTTTTCTCCTTATATTGAGGGTGTTGTGGGAGCGATTGAGACTATTAATCCTAAATTGCATGATGAATTGTGCCCGTCTAAGCCTGTTGAGCCTTTTACTAAGATGTTTGAGGTTAGTAGAAAATTAGGAATTAAGAATGCTATGACTATTATTACAGGGTTGGGGGAGACTATTAAGGATTTTGATTTGCTTAAGGAGTTTATTGAGAAGTATGATATTGAGAAGATTCATATTTATGGGCTTAATCCGCAGAAGGGTACAATGTTTGAGGATGTGAAGCCGCCTACTGCGGAGTATCAGAGCGAGTGGATTGCCAGGACTAGGATTGCTTTCCCTAAGATTGATATTCAGGCAGGCATTTGGGATGATAAGGTGGAGAATGTTTCTGCTTTGCTGGAAGCAGGAGCTAATAGCATTAGTAAGTTTCCCGCGATTAGAAAGTTTAATTCTAAGGAAGCGTTGAGGATAGAAGAGGAGAGTGAGAAAGCTGGGAGAGTGTTTGATGGTTCTCTGGTAAAACTGCCTAAGGAAGAGGAGTTTAGCAAGGAGTTGGAGAAAATACCAAACAATTTAAAAAGAGAGGTTGATATAAAATTAATAAAGTATATTAAATTGATGAAGAAGAGAAAGAGTAAAGATAAATAATAAGAAAAAGGTGAGAAAGAGAATGGTTGTTTTTCATAAATTACAGAGAGTGAGTGTTTTAGTTGATGTGCAGAATTTGTATTATTCTGGGAAGCATTTGTATAATTCAAAGGTTAATTTCAAGGCTGTGCTTAAAGAAGCTGTGAAAGGAAGAGGGCTTATTAGGGCTATTGCTTATGTTATTAGAGCTGATGTTAAAGAGGAGAATAATTTCTTTGATGCTTTAGAAATGATGGGTTATGAGATTAAGGCAAAGGATTTGCAGGTTTTCTATGGCGGTGCTAAGAAGGGTGATTGGGATATTGGGATTGCAATGGATGCTATTGAGCTTGCGCCTAAGACTGATACTATTGTGATTGTTAGCGGTGATGGAGATTTTGTTGCATTGGTGGAGCATCTGAAGAGAGGGATGGGATGCAGGGTCGAAGCTATGGCTTTTGGAAGGAGCGCATCGTCAATGCTTAAGGAAGCTGTTGATATGTTTTCTGATATGGATAAGGATAAGAAGAAGTATCTTATACCTTCTTCTTATAGAAATAATTCTTCTCAAAGTAGGACTACAAGCACAACAAAGGCTATTAGTAAAACACCTACAAGGGCAGTGAGTGCAGTGCAGAAGAAGTAGAGTTGTTTTTGGAGAGAAAGGTTTTTTAAATTTCTTTGTTTTTATAAATTTTAAAATGGATAAGATTGAGCAGATTATAAGTATTCTAAAAAGGGATTATCCTAAATTCAGAACTCCGATTGTGACAGAATTTGCAGAAAGAACAAGAGACCCTTTCAAGGTTCTGATTTCTTGTTTGTTGAGTTTGAGGACGAAGGATGAGACTACTGCAAAGGCTTCTAAGAGATTGTTTGAATTAGGGGAAAGTCCTGAAGAGATGGTTAAGTTGAGTGAGGAGAGGATTAGGGATGCTATTTATCCTGTTGGGTTTTATAAGACAAAGGCGAAGAGGATTAAAGAGATTTGTAAGAGGTTGATTGAGGAGTATGAGAGCAAGGTTCCTGATACTATTGATGAATTGTTGAAGTTTAAGGGGGTTGGGAGGAAGACTGCTAATCTTGTGGTGACACAGGGTTATGGGAAGTTAGGGATTTGTGTTGATACTCATGTACATAGGATTTCTAATAGATTAGGGTTGGTTAAAACCAAAACTCCTGAGAAGACTGAGTTTGCTCTTAGAGAATTGTTGCCTAAGGAGTATTGGATTGTTTATAATGATTTATTAGTTAGTTATGGGCAGAATGTTTGTGTTCCGATTTCACCTTTTTGTTCTAAGTGCAGTATTAGAGAGTTTTGTAAGAGAGTTGGGGTAGAGAGAAGTAGGTAATAGAAAGTTTTATTTATTTCTAAGATTGTAAGATATGCTAAAATGACTTTCAACAACCTATTATTCGGCACTGCAGGGATTCCTATTGGTACGCCTGACAGGAATACATTGAATGGAGTTGCTTTTGTAAGGAAGCTTGGGCTGGATGTTATGGAGCTTGAGTTTGTGAGGATGATTAACATAAGTAAACAAGTTGCTCCTGATGTTAAGGAGGTTGCCAAGAAGAATGATGTTACATTGACTTGCCATGCGCCTTATTATATTAATCTTAGCTCGAATGAGAAAGCTAAGGCAAGGGCTAGTGTTGGCAGGATTCTTAATTCTGCAAGGATTGCTAAGCTTTGCGGAGCGTTTTCTGTGTGCTTTCATGCTGCGTTTTATCAGAAGAGTGAGCCTGAAAAGGTTTATGGTAATGTGAAGGATGCTATGGAAGAGATTATTGAGACTTTGAAGGATGAAGGTAATGATATTTGGATTAGGCCTGAGACGACTGGAAAGGCTACTCAGTTTGGGTCTTTGAAGGAGATTCTTAATTTAAGTGCAGAGCTTGATAATGTTATGCCTTGTATTGATTTTTCTCATCTTTGCGCAAGAGAGAATGGGAAGGTTAATTCTTATTCTGAGTTTTCTAAGGTTTTGGAAGAGGTTGAGAAGGTGTTGGGGAGGAAAGGGTTGGAGAATATGCATGCGCATATTTCAGGGATTGAGTATGGAGAAAAGGGAGAGAGAAAACATCTTGTGCTTAAGGATTCTGAGTTTAGATATGAAGAGTTGTTGAAAGCGTTGAAGGAGTTTAAAGTGAAGGGTGTGGTTATTTGTGAGAGCCCTAATATTGAAGAGGATGCTTTGCTGATGAAGAAAACTTTTGAAAGGTTTTAAATAAAAGTTTATTCTAGATTAAGGATTATGAGTAAAAGAAGAGGTCAGATACAGGTTCAGTTTAATTGGATTTTTGTGCTTATTGTAGGAGGTTTAATCCTCTTGTTTTTTCTTGGTGTTGTGAGGACACAGAAGAAATTGTCAGATACAAAGATTTCTGCAACGATTTCGACTGACCTTAGAGCTATTCTTAGCGGTGTTGAGGTGAGTACGCAGACTGCTGCTTTGATTGATATTCCTAAGACAGAGATTGATTTTAATTGTGAGGGATATAGTGTAGGAGGATTGGCAGGAATGAGGCCAACGGCTAGCTTTTCCCCTAATGTTATCAAAGGGAATAGGCTTATGTCGTGGGCTGTGCCATGGAGCGTACCATATAGAATTATGAATTTTGTTTATTTGACTACGCCTGAGGTTAGGTATATTATTGTTGATGACAATGATGGTGATTCAGAAAGCTTAGCAGATAAGTTGGAAGCAGTGCTTCCACAGAAGATTATTGAGGAGGAAGATAATGATAGAATTATGATGAATAAGGAGTTAATAACATCAGCAGAAGTAAGTAGTATAACTGATAAGAATAATTACAAGGTGAGAGTTGTGTTTTTTACTGATACTCTTAACGATCTTCAAAGTGATAGCACACCAAACGAGCTGAAGTATTTAGAAGGTGATCTTACTGCAATAAATGTTAAGGTTACGAG
>Ga0187833_10005749_pt1 | contig 11619 bp, 10 predicted proteins | sample ETNtaG_37_FD_167968 | JGI IMG/M metagenome (GOLD analysis project Ga0187833, IMG submission 167968) | Marine microbial and viral communities from oxygen minimum zone, Eastern Pacific Ocean - ETNP2014_SV_400_PacBio MetaG (Illumina Assembly) | ecosystem: Environmental > Aquatic > Marine > Hypoxic... | reverse complement strand
ATTACAACACGAAGCGGCCCCACAGTGCATTGGGCTACCGCCCACCGGCTCCGGAAACCATCATCCCGATGGACCAGGAACCGGTCATGCACTAACATTCATGTTGGACCACTCAATGGGGGCCGACCATTGTCGTTTGCAATTCAAAAAGCCTTTCGATTTGGAACGGTTCAAAGCTGTCGGGTCAAATGACCAAGTATTGAGGTGACACGGGCACGAATTTCGAGCAACAATAAAACGTTTATCGTAAATAAGATTAGTCACGCCTGAAAAACATAACTGGTAGGATTGATCGACAAATTTTAGGCGGAAAAAACAAGCCGTCGAGTCAAGGTGCTTTGACTATTCGCATGCTAAAATAGGGAATCTGGATGGCAATTTAACAACAGTGATTCCTCAGTCCAATTATCGACAATAAGGCAGTGTTGCAAACGGTACTGAAAGCAAGCCGCGGTGGCGAAAGGTTGGTGAAAGGTTGGTGAAAGCTAGAACCTCTTAGACTAATCCTACGTGAATACCTATTCATCGGGTGCGGGCTTTATAATGAATGATCAATCCAAGTTTCTTTAGAGAGACAAAACTATGCGGATTAAATCCACTTTCAAAGCCATTACATAATATGAGGGAGTTATCTGGGTCAGCCCCAAAATCAAATATTCAATTCGGGCGGCAACAGGTAGAGGTCTGATTTTGAATAACGAACTGGTTTCAAAAAACCAGCGGAATCAGAATTATAATGTGAAATGTTGAGCCGAATATCGGCTGCATGAATTCAGAAAAGCAAAACAGGGAGAGAATAAATGTATTTTAGAAAACAACTTACCGCGGCGATGATTGCCGCAACCATGTCGTTGACGGCAACGGCATTGATGGCCGCGGACTTAAAGGTCGGCATGAATGCCGAACCTACTGCCATTGACCCCCATTACCATAACTTGACCCCCAATAATGCGATGGCGTCAAACATCTTCAGTCGATTGATCGAGCAGGATGAAAAGCAGCGCCTGAATCCGGGCCTGGCCACGTCGTGGAAGGCCGTTGATGACCTGACGTGGGAATTCAAGTTACGTAAAGGGGTCAAATTTCATGATGGTTCGCCTTTTTCCGCGGACGATGTGATCTTTACGTTCAAACGCGCCCCGAACGTGCCAAATTCTCCGTCCAGCTTCGGGACTTATACCAAGGGTAAAACAGTCGTGAAGATTGACGATTTCACCGTTCAGTTTAAGTCCGCGAAGCCGTACCCGCTGATGCCGCAGGACGTTTCCACCATTCACATCATATCGAAGAAGGCCGCCGAAGGCGCGACGACGGCAGACTTCAACTCCGGCAAAGCGGCCATGGGCACGGGTCCGTTCAAGTTTGTTAAATGGGTTCCCGGCGATGTTCTTCAACTGGCGAAAAATCCCGACTACTGGGGTGGTGCGACCGAGTGGGACACTGTCACGATTAAAACCATTAAATCGGGTCCGGGCCGGGTCGCGGCGTTGTTGGCCGGAGACGTAGACTTTATCGATAACGTTCCGCCGACGGATATTGCGCGCTTAAAGAAAGAATCCAATATTCAACTAAGCCAGGGCATTTCCAATCGGGTGATTTATTTGCACATGGATCAATTCCGCGAGAATTCTCCATTCATCACGGCCAAAGACGGTTCCAAGATCAAAAACCCGCTACTGGATGTTCGCGTCCGACGGGCAATTTCCAAAGCGATCAATCGTGACTTGATTGTCGAGCGGGTCATGGAAGGCGTTGCGGTTGCCGCCGGGCAACTGTTGCCGGAAGGTTTTTTTGCCGTCAGCCCGAACATGAAGCCGGAAAAATATGATCCCGCGGGCGCCAAGAAACTGCTTGCGGAAGCCGGATTCCCGAATGGGTTCAAGATGACGATTCATGGCCCCAATGACCGTTATATCAACGACGCAAAAATCGCCGAAGCCATTGCCCAAATGCTTTCCGCCGTGGGCATCGCTACGACGCCCGTCACAATGCCGAAGGCGGTCTATTTCAAGCGTGCGTCACGAGGCGGGGCGAACAAAATGCCTGAGTTCAGTTTTGTTTTGGTCGGCTGGGGTGCGGGCACTGGCGAACCCTCATCGCCGCTTAAGTCCTTGCTACATACGTACGACAAATCGCAGGGATTTGGGGCCTCCAATCGTGGCCGTCACTCCGATGCCGCTACGGATAAGCTAATTGAAGATGCATTGCAGACTGTCGACGACAAAAAACGCAGCGATTTGCTGATCAAGGCGACGGAACTTGGCGTCGGTCAGCGCCTGGGGATCATCCCCCTGCACTATCAAGTCAACACCTGGGCCGCGCGCAAGGGTATTGCCTATAAAGCGCGCACCGATGAAAAGACGGTACTAAACCTCGTCAGCTCGTCGAAATAAAAAAGGTATTCGGGCGGTCCCCATCGGGACCGCCCGTTTTCCTTTGTCGAAACGGCAAACGCCATGTCCGTGTTTATCATTCGCAGGCTGATGCAATCCATTCTAGTGGTTTGGATCATGTCGCTGATTGTGTTTGTCGGGGTCAACATCGTCGGCGACCCGGTAGACATGCTGATCAACCCGGAAGCCGATCAGGCGGAAATCGAGCGGTTCATTCGGGACCTGGGTCTTGATCGGCCATTACATGAACAATATTGGTTTTTTGTGCTCAACGCCCTTAAGGGCGATTTGGGGAATTCCTTTATTTTTAACGAACCGGCATTAAAGCTAATCATTCAACGAATTCCGGCAACTTTCGAACTGGCGATTTCCGCATTATTGATGGCCGTCGTAATCGGCATTCCCTTGGGCGTTTATGCGGGTTTGAAACCGGATACTCGCACTTCCAAAACGATCATGGCGACATCCATTTTGGGCTTCAGCCTGCCGACGTTCTGGGTCGGTCTGATGATGATCATGGTGTTCGCCGTTATGCTCGGGTGGCTGCCGTCCTTTGGCCGTGGCGAAACTGAGCTTTTGTTGGGCATTGAATTTAGTTTTTTAACCATGGATGGACTGGCCCATCTTTTGCTGCCGGCGATCAACCTATCGCTGTTCAAGATGTCGCTGGTCATTCGGCTGGCCCGGGCCGGAACACGCGAAGTTGTGCATCAAGACTACATAAAATTCGCCCGCGCCAAAGGCATCAGCCAGAACCGCATCATTTTTGTCCACCTCATGAAAAACATCTTGATTCCCGTGGTCACCGTGCTTGGCCTCGAATTTGGCGGTCTGATCGCCTTTTCCGTGGTCACGGAAACCGTCTTTTCGTGGCCCGGCATGGGTAAGTTGATCATCGACGCCCTGCACAATCTCGATCGCCCCGTGGTCGTCGCCTATCTGATGATCATCGTCCTCATTTTCGTTGTCATTAATCTGGTGGTCGATGTCCTCTATTCAATTCTCGACCCCCGTGTCCGATTGCAGGATTTAAAAGGATGAACGAAACCGCCAGTGAAACCGTGACCATTGATCCCGTGGCCATTGATTCCGTTGTGGGGTTGGCGGAAACACCCTTCCGGCGCTTTATCTCCGACTTTATCGAAAGCCGCGTTGCTGTTGGTTCTTTGTTTGTGCTCGGGGTAATTATATTTATTGCACTATTCGCTCCCATCATTTCACCGACCAATCCATACGATCTGGCCTCGGTCAGCATTCTGGACAGCAAGTTGCCGCCGGGCAGTCAAAGCCTGTCCGGGGTCAATTACTTGTTAGGCACCGACGGCGCCGGGCGAGGTTTACTGAGCTCGATTTTTTACGGACTCAGGATCAGCCTAGGCGTCGGTGTCATGAGCACTTTGATCGCGCTGTGCATCGGCGCATCCGTTGGCCTTGTGGCGGCCTATTATGGCGGGCGCACCGATACCGTCATCATGCGCATCGTTGATATTCAACTAAGCTTTCCCGCCATTCTGGTGGCGTTGGTGCTGCTGGCGGTGTTGGGCAAGGGCATTGACAAAATCATCATCGCCCTGGTTATCGTCCAATGGGCCTATTACGCCCGGACCGTCCGCGCCAGCGCCTTGGTCGAGCGCAACAAAGAATATGTGGAGGCCGCCAAGTGCCTTGCACTGGGCGACAAGCGTATTTTGTTCCGCCATCTGTTACCAAATTGTATGCCGCCGCTGATTGTTGTTGCTACGGTTCAGACGGCGCACGCCATATCCTTGGAAGCGACGCTCAGTTTTTTAGGTGTTGGTTTGCCGATTACGGAACCGTCGCTCGGCCTGCTGATTGCCAATGGGTTCGAGTATATGTTGTCTGAAAAATACTGGATCAGTTTTTTCCCGGGCGTGGCATTGCTGATCACCATTGTCAGCATCAATCTGGTCGGTGACCAGTTGCGGGATGTACTGAATCCCAGGCTTCAGAAATAACGGTTCAGATGACCGGAACACCGACTCTCGCCGTCGAAAATCTAGAAACTCATTTTTTTACGAAGGCTGGGGCCGCCAAGGCCGTTGACGGCGTCAGCTTTACCGTCGCCAAAGGTGAAATTATGGGGCTGGTGGGAGAATCAGGATCGGGAAAAACAGTAACCGGATTTTCCATCATCGGCTTAGTAGACCCGCCTGGCGAGATCGTCGGCGGAAAAGTCCTTTTCAAAGGCGAAGACATCGTCGGCGCGCCCGAAAAACGCATGCAGAAGTTGCGCGGCGACCGCATCGCCATGATCTTTCAGGACCCGATGATGACGCTCAACCCGGTTTTGCGCATCGATACACAAATGATCGAGACCGTACTAGCCCACGAAGATGTGAATAAGGAAACGGCGCGCCAGCGGTCCCGCGACGTACTGGCACAGGTCGGTATTCCGGCCGCCGAGGAGCGCATGAAAGCTTACCCACATCAGTTTTCCGGCGGCATGCGCCAGCGCGTCGCCATTGCCATCGCTTTGTTGAACAAACCTGACCTGATCATAGCGGATGAACCGACCACGGCACTGGACGTAACCATTCAGGGTCAAATTCTTTACGAAGCCCAAAAACTATGCAGAGAAACGGGAACGGCGCTGATCTGGATTACTCACGATTTGGCCGTCGTCGCCGGCGTGGCGGATAAAATCAGCGTTATGTACGCCGGCCGGGTGGTCGAGCAGGGTGGCCTTAACGAGGTACTGGATCATCCCGTTCACCCTTACACGATTGGGTTGTTAGGCTCTGTTCCCGGTCACAATACGCGGGGTCATAAGCTCCATCAAATTCAAGGTATGGCGCCATCATTGCTAAGCTTGCCGAAGGGTTGCGCATTTCAGTCGCGCTGCCAGTTCGCAGACGGTGAATGCGACCAGACACAGGAAATTTCGGCACCTGTTCCGGGCCGGACGGTGCGTTGCTGCCACCCCCAGGTGGAGGCCGCCGAATGACTCATCCAATGTTGGAAATTAGGAACATATCGAAACAGTTCGTCAAACGCCTGGACGTTGCAGCTAAAATTGCCGCGAGAATGGGCGCAAACGTTAAGGAAGAAATCGTGCACGCGGTTGACGGCGTATCCATGTCGATTGCCAAGGGCGAAGTGTTGGGTTTGGTCGGCGAATCCGGGTGTGGCAAGACCACATTGGGTCGAATTGTCGCGGGTATTCTGGAACCGACTGCGGGTGAAATTCATTTCAAGGGAAAGGCGGTCTCTTCAAATACCGGTGGTGACGCCAAGGATGCGGCCCTGCAAATCCAAATGATATTCCAGGATCCGTTTGCTTCGCTGAATCCTCGCATGCGAGTCGAGGATATCATTGGCGAAGCGCCAGTGTTTCACGGAATGATTTCGGCCGCCGACAGGGCGAAATATGTGGATGACGTCATGCTGCAAGTCGGCCTCGACCCGGAATACGCACGGCGCTATCCCCACCAATTCTCGGGCGGCCAACGCCAACGCATCGGAATCGCCCGGGCGCTTGCGGTGAAACCTGAATTCCTGGTCTGCGACGAGGCGATCGCGGCGCTCGACGTTTCCATTCAGGCCCAAGTGATCAACTTGTTCATGGACCTTCGCGAAGATCTGGACCTCACGTATCTTTTCATCAGCCACGATCTGTCCGTCGTCGAGCATATTTCCGACCGCGTGGTGATCATGTATCTCGGCCGCATCGTCGAGACGGCGCCCACCGATGAGTTGTTCGACTCGCCCAATCATCCCTATACCCAGGCACTTTTGAACGAAGTGCCACGACTGGAAAGCCGGAGCATCGACTACCAACCGGTATCGGGCGAAATCCCCTCACCCCTGGACCCCCCATCCGGTTGTCATTTTCATCCCCGCTGTCCGCACGCCACCGAGCGCTGCCGTCGGGAAGTCCCGGATTTGCGGGAAATCGCCCGCAATCGTCTATCGGCATGCCATTTCAATGATTCCTCCTAATTCCTCGGAGTCCGAGCCGGTAACACTCGTCTCACCGCGTACCGCCCCGGTGCCGGTACTGTTCGATAGCCCGCATAGCGGCGCCAATTATCCGGACAATTTCGATGCCGCCCTGGACCGCCTCATGCTACGCCGCATAGAGGATGCCTTTGTCGATGAGTTATTCGCCGCCGCCCCGGATTACGGCGCCACATTAATCGCCGCGCGTTTTCCGAGAGGCTATGTGGACCCGAACCGCAGCCATCTGGATATCGACCCGGCCGCGTTTGATGACTGGCAGGGGCCCGCTGAGCCGACGGATAAAAGCCGGGTCGGCAAGGGACTGATCTGGACCAATTTGCACGGCGTGGAGCCGCTGTACGCAAGACGCCTCACGGGTGATGAGGTGCGGGCGCGGATCGACAATTATTGGCGCCCCTATCACGACGCCATCGCCGCTGCTTACGAGCGCATCCACGGAGAATTCGGCTCTGTTTATCACGTCAATTGCCATTCCATGCGCGCCGTGGGCAATGAATTTGACCCCGATGGCGAAACCGTGCGACCGGATTTCGTCATTTCCAATCACGATGGCAAAACCTGTTCGCCGGCATTTCTCGATCTGATCGTCGAATATTTGCGCACCGCAAATTTCGATGTCGCCATCAACGATCCCTATAAGGGGGCGGAATTGACGTGCCGCTACGCCGACCCGGCAGCTAAGCGCCACAGTTTACAGATCGAGATCAACCGGCGGCTCTATATGGACGAGATGACCATCGAAAAAAACTCGGATTTCACCACACTCCACAATTTAATGACCGGCCTGGTGCAAGCGGTGTGCGGCTTTGCGGCCGGTCGCCCGTGACGCACCGGAAAGACTCTAGTGCCGGAAATTAATCTACATAGCGTCCAAATCGGACGGCGGAATGGTCCTTGCCCTTGATCCGGTTGGGCATGATCAACACGCAATTGTCATACGGGGTGCCAACCTCCTTGTCGCCATCCAGACCAAGCACGGTGCCGGCCTTTTCGATGACTTCGAAACCGACATAGTTTCCTTTCCATGTGAACGGCTGATCGGCGGTGATCGTATAGGGGCCGGTGACCTCGATTATTTTTTGTTTGGGCGTGTCGGCATCGCCAAGATTTTGACTGACAAAATCAGCATCGACAACACCGCAATGGCCGAGAAACCGCACCATTACATCCTGCGCCACCTGGGCGGAGCGTTTCTCCCAGTGCTGGCCGCACTCGACGAGTAGGGCGTTCTTTGGAGAACCGGGATCACCGAACCCGCCGTAATCGCGCATGCGTTTACCGGCGGTGTGCCCCTCATCACAGACCACATATTCCGGTATCGCCACCTCGCGAGCGAATTGGCGGCCTTTTTCAAGCGGCCCGCAAATCATCAAAGGTTCGCAAAGGGTGGTCATGGAATGGATATCGAGCAACAGTTCGACCTGATCAATCAGCGGGCGAATTTCCCGCGCCCGTTCCGTTTCCGCCGTATTGCGATCACCATCGAGGGTGGAAACGTCCCATACCCGATTGATGTCTTCATCGACGAAGCGGGACGCGTCCGGGTCCTCGGGGTCAAAGGATTGGTAGGCGCGCCAATTCGAGAACCCCAGACTCAGTTTGCCGCGTTCAGGCCTAACGCCTTGTTTAAACAACCAATCGACGGCGATGGGACCGCAAAGCTCGTTGCCGTGGGTAACGGCCATGACCATAACATGCGGGCCATCCCGGCCGCTGTCGAAAGTGGTCATAAAAGGAATTCCGGTGTTGCCTTCCCTGTAGGGTTCGATATCAACCGGTTCGATTTCAATGGTATAGTCGTGCGCCATAGTCATCCATTCAGGTTAATTGCCAAGAGCGTTAACAAAGCCTGCTACCCGTCTTGGGTCAAGCGGCCAAATATTGAGGTGACGGAGGATTGATCGTGAAGAGGTCAGCTTCCCGGTCGTGAGTTCCAGTAATCGATGTTCAGATCACGGATCATGTCGTCGTGGCGGAATTCCAGGCAGCTACGCACACCGCCGAAGGAATGCCGGCTGGCGCCTTCACGGCATTCCATGAACTCCATGCGGGCCCGGTTGATCGCCGGCCCGGCGGTGGCCGGCGCGACACCGGTCAGCTCGTCGCCGATAGTCTGTTCCCAAACGTTATCCAGGGCACTCGGCGTGATAGTGCCGTGCCGGGGCATGCGGTTGTTAATTCCGGCCAGCAGTTGTGCGGCCTTCGCCTGCGGCTTGCTGTCAACAAGATCGGTGCCCTGATCGCGGCGCCACTTGGTCACATACGCGATTTCTTTCTCGGTCAGCGGATTGGGATCGAAGGGTATGGCCTCGGGCAGCAGCGACGCCGCCGTGCCGACCCGGAGGCTGGCCTCCAGGCCACCAAGGTTTTCCAGCGCCCGCTGATCAATGAGCGCCGTGACGGCCATGAAACCGCGGCTTTCAACGAAGCTGACGTACTCCGACGCAGCGATTGTGCGCTCGCCCTTCGGTGTCTTGATCACCAGCGCAAAGTCCTCAGCGGCGACCGGCAGATAAACGGTGCCGTGGCTCGGCGCCGGGCGCTTCTGTTGCAGGCAATAGGTGGAAAGTTCGGCGCGGCACTGACCTTGCGTACAGGTGAACGGTATGCCTGAGTCACTGGGCAGCACGGCCAGAATCTGCGGAGCGGCGGCAACAGGGCCGCCGGCGGTCATGGCGAATAGTCCGATGCCGGCAACCAAACCGGTGAGCTTGAGCATAGCCATGAAAAATCCCTCCAATCACTGGTGCTGGTGCATCGGCACGACTCGCGAAGTCTAGCCGATTTTTGAAATTTTTGCCATGGCGGCAGCGACCATCACTCGGCTCAGTATTCGCAGGCCAACCCCGTCACCACATCACAGACGATCTGGGCGCCAGCCGCGACGTGCTCGGGCTCGGAACGCTCCGCCTCGTTGTGGCTGATGCCTTTCAAGCACGGAACGAAGACCATGCCGGACGGGCAAACCCCGGCCAAGTGGCGGGCGTCGTGGCCGGCACAGGAGAGGATGGCCTGGTTCGGGTAACCACGCGCGTCGGCGGCTTGCTTGATGCTGTGTTGGATTTCGGTTGGGAAGACGACCGGCGCGGCGCTCGAAATTTCCTCGACAACAACCTGGCAGGGGCCTTTCAGCCGGTCGCACAGGGGGTCGATCCTGTCCCCTAGCTTTTTTAGGATAGCGGCGGACGGATGACGGAAATCGATGAAGAACTCGACGCGGCCGGGAACCACCGATTTGGCGCCGGGCTCGGCCTCAAACTTGCCGATGGTGAAACGCGCGATATCCTCTTCATCCCAAAAGACATCGCGCAATGCGACCGCCATGTCCGTGGCGGCGACAAAGGCGTCCTTGCGCCGGCTTCGCGGAGTCGTTCCCGAGTGGGCATTCTCGCCGGTGACGATGACGTTGAAGCGCCGGTTGCCCTGCATGCCGGTGACCACGCCAATGGTGTCACCACTATCCTCAAGGATTAGGTCCTGCTCAATATGGGCTTCAATGAATCCCGCAAACGGGGCACCCATCTCTCGATGACCGGCCTTAGGAAGCGCTTTATGCAGTTCGGCAACGCAATCGCGCATAACGATGCCGGTATTGTCGCGGCAATCCAACATGGCATCTAGGTCATATCTGCCGACATATGTCCCAGAGCCTGAAAGGCCGGGCATGAAACGGGCACCTTCTTCGTTGTTCCAGATAACTGCTTCGACAGGATGGAGTGTCTCGATGCCCGCATCTTCCAAAGTCTCAAGCGTCTCGAAGGCGCAGAGCACGCCCAGGCTGCCGTCAAACTGGCCCCCAAAGGGTTGCGTGTCCGTGTGCGATCCGCTGGCGACTGCGCTGAGCGACGGTTCGCGGCCGGAGCGGCAAATGAACATGTTACCGATAGCATCGAGTTGAACCGTGAACCCGCTTTCCTCAGCCCAATCCGCTATGAGCACGTGCGCCGCAATATCCTCCGGTGACATTGCGAGACGATGGACGCCGCCTGCCTTCGTCGCACCCAGGGCAGCAAGATCCAGATGGCGCTGCCAGAGACGATCGACATTTATTTTGGGGAGATCTGGAATTTGCATATATCTAATCCTGCGAAGACTGGGCTGATCCCCAAAATTCCGAGATCATGAAGCGAGGAATCGCTGCAGGGTCGCGTTGTACGTTTCCGGATCCTCGATATAGGGGGCGTGACCCACGCCTCGCAGGATCACCTGTTGGCACCCTTCGATCATATGCACGAGTTCGTCTGCTTGCGCGGCAGAAGCAACTTGGTCTTTGTCGGCCGAAATCACCATCGTGGGCAAAGTGAGGTTTCGAATGACTTCCGAATTGTCGGTGTTCATGAGAAAATGGCATGCTGCACCATAGCCGGATAGACGCGCCTCCGAAGCAATGTCGGCGACCTTGGCCCGTACGGTCGGGTCGCCGTCGTCGGCCACCATCATGGCCGCGCGCGCCGCGCCGAATTCGGCCGCGGTTAATGTACGAAGTTCGCTCAACCGCTTCTCGTAGCCCGCTGCCCGTGCGGCATAACGGGGGTTGCCCCATCCCACGGAGGTGCAGGAGAGAACCAGGTGGCTGACGCGGGCCGGGTGCTGGGAAGCCAAACGACCCGCGACGAGGCCGCCCATAGAGTGTCCGAGCAGCGCGACCGTCTCGAATCCAAGCGCATCGATCAGGCCCAGAGCCGCGGTTACATAATCATCGACGCCAGGGGTGGGGTCGGAGAGGTCGTCCGACGCGCTATAGCCCGGGCAGTCCCAGGCCACGACGCGAAACGTATCGCCGAGGTTGCGATACTGACACTCCCACGACCTCGATGAACCGCCGAGCCCATGCAAGAGCACCAGCGGTGTGGCCCGGCCGGCCTCTCTCCAGGCCACCTTTCCGTGGGTCAGATCAGTCGTGGAAAGAGGGGGTATCGTCATCCTGATGCTCCGATCTTAGGCGGCAAACGCCAACGTGCCAACACTTAGAATATAAGCTTTGGGTCAGAAGTGGGCTCTTTGTGACCAGCCTTCGAATGTCCGCTTCGGTGTTGAAGAAAACGTACACAACCGAGTAATTTAAGGTGTGGCTATGACTGGCAGAAATCCGGGGAACAGGTTATAGGCCGAAAGGCGCGTTATGTATTACAGCCTCTCGCCATAAAGATACCGGGGCGGCAACACTATGCAGGAAATCTACCGCCGATGGCTGACGTTATCGGGCAACGTTAAGGGCTCCCTTACACCTTTCCACCGTCCGTTT
>Ga0187833_10005747_pt1 | contig 11621 bp, 8 predicted proteins | sample ETNtaG_37_FD_167968 | JGI IMG/M metagenome (GOLD analysis project Ga0187833, IMG submission 167968) | Marine microbial and viral communities from oxygen minimum zone, Eastern Pacific Ocean - ETNP2014_SV_400_PacBio MetaG (Illumina Assembly) | ecosystem: Environmental > Aquatic > Marine > Hypoxic... | reverse complement strand
GTTTAAATCACTAATGTTTCTTATACCTTCTGATTCACTAATCCATTCTGTATCAGAGTCTTTATTAAATAAGATTTTATTTATCTTCTTGTAGTCACCATAACAATATTCTTCTAAAAGCGGAAAGATCTCATATCTCCACACAAGAAGTAAATCATTTTTTTTGTAAACTTTGAAAAGAAAAGAGTGGCCTATCTGTTTATCTCTTCCAATCGTGGCTTCACCACATATTACCCGGTTTATCTTCTGAATAGCATCTTTAGATTTGGCGAGCAGTTCGTAAACATTTTCTTCGAATTCATCTTTATTTTTATCTATATGCTCATCCTGAAGAACTTTAAAATCTGGATTCATTTCAATAAAACCAAACCTTCGTCTTAAGGCAACATCAATTAAAGCAATGCTTCTATCGGCCGTGTTCATGGTAGCAATAATGTAAAGATTTGGAGGGACACCAAATTTGTCACCAGAAGCTGGTAAGGTAACTATCAACTGATTATCCGCATTGATTCTTTTGTCTGCCTCTAACAAGGTGATTAGTTCTCCGAAAATCTTAGCCATGTCACCTCTGTTAATCTCATCAATAATTAATACGTACTTTGGAGCTTTTTCAAAACCAATGTCATCCCTTTTATTGTTATAATCTTCATATACTTCTTTCCAGGACTTCTCACCAACTGCTTCTCTTGTTAAGCCAATAGCTGCGCCTAATGATTTCTTGCACATATTCTTGAATATTCCTGGCCGCAACTTATACTGGATGTCTTCACAAGGTACATTTTCTCCTTTGGTTTCAACTGTAATCCCTTCAATAAACTCTTCATAACTATATGAAGGATGAAACGTAATAAACTCAACCTTACCTTCGCCTCTCAGTCGATTAAATTCTTCAGTATACTCTTTATTTGACAAATTATTAAATGCGTTCATTTGCATACCCCTTTTTCACAAAAATCATCTATAAATTTTCATAAGCATATCTTATTAATTCTATAGCATTTACTACGTTACCTTCATTACTTACAGTAAATACAGGATAGCCTCCCCACCCGTTACTTCTATAGTTAGCAAATTGATTTAATATTTCCTGGGGATACTTATTTGTGTTGTTTTCTTTTCTTAGATGTACTGTGAAAGAATCCGTGGCCGGAGAAGGATATTCTACCCAGACCAATCCCTTCTTTTTGTTTGTTATCTTAGAAATAGAATAATATCCAACCATACTAGTTCTCGGAACTGCTTCTACTTCAAGCAATGTGTTTATCATTTTTTTTAAGTTTGTAAATAAAATATTATCTACTTCTCTAATTTCTTGATCACCATTAGCACTGGGAAGTTCTTCATATTCAATTAGATCATTCAAAACGTTTACGTGTTCTATAAAATCCACGGCCATTCGCTTGGTGATATAAGTTTTTCCTGTCCCTGGTGGACCATAAAGGATTATTTGACTTTTTTTCAGTAGAAGATTTAGCAAGTCATCTCCATAGGCGTTACCAACAGAAACGTTTTCTTTTTCTTCCTTTTCTTTCAAATCAAATCCATATTTAGAATAGCAGAAAGATGAAATCTTACATGTGTGCCACTCCTTCGAAATTTCATTTTCCCTAAAATATTCGAGTATCTCTCTGTTTTTCTGCAAAGAATTCAGCTCATTTTCATTGATACCAATATCTCGACATATTTTATTCAAATGACCCTTAGTCAATACTGGTATGAATTGCTCACTATTCAATAGATATGAAATCTTAATTGCTTGATTGTGTGGTAGATCAACGTCAACAAACTTATCAATATCATCACTCTCGATAATATTATATAATTCCACTAAATTTACTTTTATGTCTTCAAAACATTCTTCTTTGCTATCATATTTCTTGGGATATTCATATTCTTGAGTTTTCTTGCTTATATATAACTTATGTTTGCTCGCAAACCCTCCCATCTGTGCAACTTTACCAGTGCCAAATTCAACCCACCAACTAAAGCACTTTTTGTTCTCTACCGCTTTTTCCCCTAGCACATATTCATGAACAGTAAGGTTCTGTATAATGTCCTTGGGAAATGCATTCTTGAATCCGATAATCTGCTCTATTCTTACACTTGTTTTCTCATTATCATAGTTATCATCGAATTCGGACAACCTTTTATTTAGATCTTCTATACTATTCATTATTCACCTGCATGCATCTACTGCTATATGTTTCGTTCTATAGGTTTTTCCTGTCCCGGGAGGACCGTAAAGTATGATTTGTTTTTTCTTGTTTAACAAACTAAGTATATTATTATTTATTGGTAATTGTGTTTTCAGAAACCACTTTTCAGACAGAACTATTGACACTTTCTCTCTGTTCGTCTTGACTTGTAACATTTCCCAGAATGTATCTTTTATTATTGCATGATTAACTTTTTCTCTTATTGCTGAAGGACCTTCTCTACCATCATGTATCCTGTCATGTGGGTTTTTGAAACAAAGCATCCAAAACAATTCACCTGTCAGGTGGTAGAATGGCATTGCTGCTGTTTGCTCTGTTACGTCTTCACCAAGCAGCTTCATCTTCTCAATAAATCTAGGTATGATCCAGTCAAAGGTAATCCTGTTATCACTTAACCCTCCCCTTTCAATTCCTTCAATCATGCAGGCAATCATAGCCGGCTTATAAAGTTTTGGTTTCCCGGAACTGGTATCAACATTTAGCCCATTGATATGATCTATAAAAATATCAACGGCTTTGTCTGTTCCTGCAACATCTATTATTTGTTGACAGTCTGATGTGAGGGCGAATGGAACCGCTTGAAGAAGTGTTGTACGTATTGTTGCAGTGTTGTCAATTTCAGAAAAAGGATATTTTCCACCAGCGTTTGTAACAACTTCTCGTTTTTGTTTATAGATATCTAAACTAACTCTTGCTGGTTCATTCGCAGTAAGACGTTCAACGGTGCATATTTCATTTTCAATAGATTTAATGTAATACAACGCTCCTTTATGGGCGCTTTGGAAAACAGTACCTTCGTTGTAGTAACGTTGTATAATTTCCCAGAAATCTTTATACGGATCTTCTGTTGCACTTGGTTTCAAAAATTTAACCCGTATAAACTCATCTATAGTACCGAACTCATTTCTGATGCGATCAAGTTTTTCATCCCCAATTCGGAAAAAACCTCCATAACGACTACTGAGATAATTACCTAGATCTCGAACGCCAACATGAACCTCCTCAGGCTTTGTGAGAAAATACATTAATTGGTATATTTTGCCTTCATCTTTTCCCCATACCTTTTCTGCAAATTCTTCATTATCAAATGTATCAATTATTCTTGCTGCAAAGTGATATTGGTTTTCATAAACACAAAGCATCCAGTCCCCAGGATCAAGCCTATTCCATCTCGGTGTGTTTTGTTGTCCTGGTATGGCACCCCAAGCATAAAATCCATTACCTTTTTGTTCAATCTCCTCCAATCTGGAATGAAACTCTTTATCAAACGTTTGATAAACAATTGCCTGATTAACAGAGTTCAGGATTGAATCTTTCAAATGTTGCCGTGCATTCTGGTTGCCTGCGGTAAACACAAAGATTTGACTCATTATAGCTCCCTATATTTTTCTGCATTGCCTTTTGCTTTATCAACTGGATACTTTTTAGCATTTTCCTTAATTTTTTCTTCCATAACCTTCAATAAATTAATATCAAGGTTATCTGCCAATTCAAAGAGGTACAATGCAATATCTGCTATCTCTTCTTCTACTTTGACCCTATTCTTTTTAATATACTCTTCAGCTTCTGCTTTTGTTTTCCACTGAAAATGCTCGAGCAACTCCGAAGCTTCAAGGATAATGGATATAGCCATATTCTTAGGATCATGGAATTGCATCCAATCTCGCTCATCTCTAAACTTTTTAATTTTATTTAGTATATATTCTAAGTCATTGCTCATGTGTTATTAATATTGGTAATAATGGTAAAAGTAAATAATAGGGATTACCTATTTATTGCCCAAATTACATCATATATAATAGGTTTTTTTGCATGCTTGTTTCTAAGCAGGTTTTCATAATTATTATTTCAAAACTTTATGCATCTTGATTTACTACTTTCTTAAACCACAGAAAAAGATCAAGAAGTGCGTATGCTGCTGCATGTACAGTGTATTTTGATACAGGACTACCCTTTTGTTTACGGTTTTGTGTACCATCGTGGGCACCATAATCACTGGAAACAGCATAAATAGCCCTAGTAAAATAATCCGTATTTTGATCCACATGGCCACTTTGCCGTAAATGCTTGATAATTGCCTTAACTTTTACGTTACCTTCAATAATATTTTCTGAATCAACCCAGTCAGGTTTACTTTTGTACAGCTCTATACATATTTTTTCTAATAACCGTCTGATACATGCCAGATTGTTTTTGATTTGAGTTTTGTCTGATGTGTTTAAGTTATTTAAACAATCTATTAAATCCTCTTCTGTTTCAGTGTTAAAAAACTCTTCGACTATTCCAAATATATCCTTGTGTTTATTCATTATTTTTACTCTATTCAGCTTTAACGCTTCACTCTTAAGAAACTCTAACATTTTTTCTTCATCCGGACCCGGACCTTTGGAGTAAACATTTTTTGTCCCCTCATAAAGTTTACTTAACTCTGTGTACTGATCCGGTTCCCCTGTAATAACAGCAATCGGTAGAAGTGGTGCCTCTTTAGTAAGGAAACCGATTGCTGCTGTAATAAAATTACGGCTAGGAACTTCCTGGTCCTTACTTTTCATGCAAACCACATCAAGTATGACCCCAGAAATCTTTCTGCCTTTGTCGCTTTTTAGAAATAACATCGCATCTTCAAGGTTGTCTTTGTGTTCCAAAAGTATTTGAAACCTTTGTGCTTTTCTATACAAGGATTCAGCATATTCTTTATTATCATCTATAATTAGCATTTCTAATGGTCTTTTCATTCACCTATACTCCTTCCTTTGAAAAATGTTACTTTAAAACGTATGGGTGCTTGTCGCGGATTATTTCAATCGTCCCATCATGGACTTCAATAACTTTTCCTATCCAAGCACCGCCTAGTCCTTCACCTCTGTTATTTATACTTTTCTTTCCAAAAGACAGATATTCCGTCTCCACTATAAGAAACAATTCTCACTCAATTATCATGCAATAAATGCAATAAATCTTGCAATAAATTTTTCTTTTTTGCTGTTTTTTTCAACTTTTCTATGATTCGATTTTTTTTACTGTAAACGTTGTTCACTGCGACACCTAATATTTCTGCAATTTCCTCTGGTGGAAGTTTTCTTTCATAAGATAGTTCCAGAAAAAGTTTATCATTGGCATTTAAATCTTTGACCAATACTTTGACCAATTTTTTACGCATTTCTTCAAATTCTTTCTTTAATAGTTCTTCGCTAGGCTGTTGTTGAGGATCTGAAACTCTTTCTATTACATCCACATTATCTGTGGTGTCATCCTCTATCGGTTTGTATTTTTTCTGTTTCTTAATATAATTCAGAGTAAAATTGGTTGTAACTACCATGAGCCAACTTGAGACGGTACAACCATTTTTGCCTTTATACTGTTTCAATTTTCTAAAATCGTCATTCCACAAGGAGAGAAGGACACTGTTATGAATATCACTTGAATCCTGATAAAGATGTTCGGCATTGTAAGACTCGAGAGTTTTATTGATGGCATGGTAGATTAGTTTGGTATATTTTTCGACAAATGCGTCCCAGGCCTCTTTACTTCCCTGAATACATGCGTTTAACATTTTTTCTTCATCGCTTTTTAGAAATAATTTCGCATCTTCAAGGTTGTCTCTGTGTTTCAAAAGTATTTGAAACCTTTGTGCTTTTCTATACAAGGATTCAGCATATTCTTTATTATCATCTATAATTAGCATTTCTAATGGCCTGTTCATTCACCTATACTCCTTTTGGGAAATGTAAATTTAAAATGTGTGGGATGCTCGTCGCGGATTATTTCAAACGTCCCATCATGGGCTTTAATAACTTTTCCTATCCAAGCACCGCCTAGTCCTTCACCTTTGCTATTTTTACCTTTCCTTCCAAAAGACAGATATACATCTTCATTCATGTCGGGAAAACGAATACCATTATTAGTATAATCAATTATTATCTTTTCTTCATTTATGTCTTCGCTAATTTTAAACTTTAAAACTGATCCTTCAGTATTGTCAGGAAAAGCATGCATTTCTGCATTTCTTATAATATTGTTAATCGCTTCAATAAAAGATTCTATATGAAGATATGCCTCTATGTCCTTGTCCTCACAATCTAAGACGATACTGTATGTTTTGTTTTTGTAAGAAGGTAGGATTCTGTTTTCAAATAAATCGAATATATTGGTTTTCTCGAATTCGTCCATTTTTATTTCCATGGTTACTAGTTTCTTTGCACTATTAAGACTACCATCTATCGAGAGCAAATTATCTTTTGTAACTTTTAAGAGATAACGTGCTGTTTCTTTTGAGCCTCCCATTCCAGTTGATACAACCTTTTCAAGTAAATTCTCTTTTTCCAGGAAATCCTCTATAGTCTCTATTGGAGATCCCGCAATATGGAGCTTGGCTTTTATATCGTGTGATAAATGTCGTACAATCTTGTATTCTGCCTCCTGTATTTGTTCAAAAATACCCAGTCTCGTTCTGACCGCTTTGAGTTTTTCATTTTCTCTTTGAAATAATATTAATTTATGCTGACTTATAGATCTACGCTGTTCTTCTATTGACTCAAGAACTGGAATTATGATTTTTTTAATATTTTCCGGAGTTATTCGAGGGTATCTTCCATCTCCACTAATAAACGCTTCAAACTGCTTTTGGACTATCGGGCTGTATAGTTGATAATACAGATATTCTAAATCAACACTTTTTTCCTCTGGAATAATTGCTTCAATATCTCGTCCAAGTATGATTTTTGAATTGTCAATGTCAGAATCATCATTGTCTTTATAATAATCTGGATTGTAGATAGTGGGCTTCAAATCATCACCAACCAGAGACACAAGAATACATTTTTTGTCGACAAAATGGTGGGGCGTTGCATCTGTTGAAGATCTATGTTGCATACTATTGCTTAAATCCAGATTACAATCCACTATGTCCTTTGACAGATCTTTGGTTGAAACATCTGGGAAACCAGAATAGTTGATTTCATCGGTCTCTATTTTTCCTTTAGTAACTTCACATATATCCCCCAAAAGCTTACCTGTCTGACTTTCGACTAGCTCCTTTATTTCTTTCGAAAGAGCACCAATATAAAGTTCGGGAGACAAATCATAATCCTGCTGTTGAATCTCTTCCAGAGTAACAATTGCTTCAATATCGCCTTTTGCTTCTTTATGTGTATTTACAACACTGTTTATTTCTTCATCAGATATAATAACTGTGCTTCCCTCTAGTGCAGGTTTTACTTTTAGAAACAAGGTCTTATGTTTTCTTAACTTGGGTTTGTTTTTATTTATGACTAGTATAGCGGTTTTGTTTGTATCTGAAAAGATTCCTTCTGGTAGTTGAATTACGGCTTCAAGATAATCACTTTCAATTAGGAACTTCCTAATATTCCTGACTCTTCTTCCAACACCAGATAGAAACCTAAAAGAAATCAAGGCACTCATACGTCCTTTATCACTTAATTTTCGTAGGTGTTGTAATAACTCAAATATTTCGCCACGATTTGAGCTAAATATGGGAATTTCGAGTTCCATACCATCAATATCAACACAGGAAGACGAAGACAAATTATCCGGTTCGCGACGACCAAATAGAGGATTTAAGAATATAATATCTGTCTCTTCTACTTGTTCCAAGTTACAGATTGTAAGCGTCTTAATCCATTTTTTTGGCGACGACCAATTTCTTGCTTCCGGTGCATTACTAATAAGAGCGGTTGCAAGTCTTAATTTTATCAGTGCTACTATCTCCAGATCCTTCTCATTTAATTCTATAAGGAAATTACTTAGACCAAACGATTGTTCATATATTTGATCAATGATAAGATTAAGTACTCCACCAAAACCACAGAAAGGGCTATAGAAGGAAAGGTTATCAAAGATTTCTTTTTGTTTAGGGTCCAATAACTTTACTATTAGTTTGGCAAGAGAAGGTGGGGTGTAAGATATTATGGTTCTTATTTCTCTATTATTGTTTAAACTTTTTTCAAAATCCCATATGGCGAGTTCAAACTCCCTATTGGAAATCTTTTCGAATGATAGATCCAGTGAATTGAATAAGTTTACTAGATCACGTTGAATTGCCGGAGGGATTTTTGATTGATACTTTTGAAAATTAAGTGCTTCTTCAATACCTTCGAGATTAGGGAGTCCGCCCGTAAGAGGTTCTTCTTTATCCGCTTGATTTCGTAAACAGGTAATATTCTTAATGTTATTGCTAATCTGCATAAATATTTGATGTGGTGATGCCTTTAGTAGATGATGCCATCTGTTTTCTTCAGGAAGAATATATCCAGAGCAGATCTCGGCAGTGTCCCGCCAACCAAGCTCATCATACTTCTCTAGGATATCGTTGAAACGTTTATAGTACAATAGAGCAAAAATAATTTTATAAGATTCAAAATCATTTAATGATTTGTTATATGTAAGCATTTCATGTGCCTTCATAATAACACTGGGTATCGATTCAATTCCATTAAGTAATTTCTGTGGTTTTTTATCTTTGATTTTACTCATCACAACTCTTTCTAAAAAATTTGTACAAGTTCAGTTTTAACTTATCCCTCTACAATATGGCAACAACTGTGCCAAACAAAACATAATTTCCAACTCTTTACATATTGAGCACTTACTGATTCCAGTATTAAGCATTTAATTTGTTCAGTTTAAACCCAGGTTTAAATCCTTTCAGCTAAGGTTTACTTTTTTGCTCCTTAATAAAATCACTCACTGCTTGAGCCGACACATCCAGCAATTTGGCAGCTTTACTCTGATTACCCTTGCTCATTTCCAGAGCTTTCTGTATCAATCGCTTGCGTACACTTGCGATAAATTCCTTTAATGAGAAATCTTCTGAGGGCTCCGGCAGAAATGCTAAAGGATCTGATTTTGTAAGTGGTTCTAAGATCTCCAGATCATCAGCTTTGAGAACTTCATTTTGTGATAACGCCGCAGAACTGAATAGAACGTTTTCTAGGTCTCGCACATTCCCAGGCCATGAATGAGTCTGTAGTCGTTCCAATGCACCAAGTGATAATTTCCTGGGCCTATTAAGGATGGCATTGGCATTATTAATACGATCAAGTACATGTATGGCCATCTTGGGAATATCACTCCTTCTTTCCCGTAATGGTGGTAATTTAATCTCTCCAACATGAAGTCGATGGTACAGGTCCTCCCTAAACCGTCCCTCTTTTATTGCCAGACCTATATCCTTATTAGTAGCAGCTATAATGCGAACATCTACTTTGTGTGGTTTTTTGTCACCCACAGGTTCCACCAATCCATCCTGTAAGACACGGAGAAGTTTTGCCTGCGTGGACAAAGGAAGTTCGCCCAACTCGTCAAGGAATAGAGTACCACCATCAGCCACGTCAAACTTACCGATTTCATCCTTTATCGCTCCTGTAAATGAACCCTTTTTGTGTCCGAACAACAAGCTCTCAACAAGATTTTCTGGCATAGCGGGACAATTTACTAGAACAAATTGCTCAGACGCTCTGGTGCTGAGAAAGTGTATCAACTTAGCAAATATCTCCTTGCCGGTGCCAGTTTCACCAAGAATAATTATGGGGGCAGCATACTGGGCAAGTTTTTTTGCTTTTTCTAATACCTTAGCAAAACTGGGATGGTCTCCAACTATACCAAGTTTCGCAATAACCTTTTTAACCTTTTTTGCATCTGGCGAATCATCTACGGTATCAATATTTAATATATTTGATCTTACAATCGGAAACTCATGTGACGTAAGATCAACATCAGAGATTATTGGACGTTCTTTAGTAACAAATCGTGGCGGACGTGCATGAAGAATATGAGCTGGTATCTCTCCACTGGATGCAAGCAGCACCCAACATGCATGCATTTGAGGTGTCCCGGAAGCTATAGAAATGAAGTATTTTGCATCCTGGGTATTGTTGGAGACCTCTTCAAAGTGTGTGCGCAACCCACTCAGGATTCCAAAATAGTCGGTAGGATCTTCCAGGGGTAATCTTTTTATCTCAATATCAACATCAGGATGCAGTCTTCTTATGGTCTTCTCTGTATCAGTGGTGTTCTTTTCTGTCTTTGGTGTGGAAAACAGAACAACCTTATCAAAAGCTTTCGCATTAATAATAGTAATGATTGGACCGGGGTGTTCCTCTTCCCCAATAGGCCCTTCTGAATATGGATCATGAAACCCTGTAAATGTCAGAAGTATATTATTAGAAAAATCTTTATTACATTTTCTCATATTCCACTCTTTAACCTGTAAATGAAATTTTAATTGTAAATAGAAATGTAATAATTATAATGACACCTTCAAAAAAAGTAGGAGGTGTTATACCGAATATATGTCTTATAGTTTTTTCATCTTCAACTCTTCTAAAACTTACATACTTATAAAATAAAATTACGAGTAAAACGCTAATACTACCAAGCAACAACCATAAATTAAACATAAATTCTCCTTATAACAAAGATTAATGGCAACATTTCAAATGCCTTGGTAATTTCTTTCAGCAATTTCTCCTCTTTAGTTATCTTTTATTTTAACCATATAAAATCATTCTTAAAATCTTGTACAGTTCTTAGTTTTCAACTGAGTAAATACATCAAGCAATGATTGTGCCAAGCAAAATATAAACCATAACACATTACGTCTTCGGCACTTACACATAATGATGCTAAGCCGTAATTTTTCATTATTTAAACCAAGGTTTATATGTCTTCAACTCAGTTTTAAATTATTGCCCCTGAAGAAATAATCCACAAGCTCCGAGTCGCAGAAGTAGAATTATCAAAAGGGCACTTTGCGACCTCAACGTGTTGTAAACCTACGGATATGTAAAGCAAGTGGTTTTTGACCTGGATACACAGGGATATTACAGGTGATAGATGTGGTTTGGTGTTGTGTGTGTTTTTCTGACTTATTTGCAAATCATGTTAAACAGTTTGTTCGCTAGTTCAGAGTCAAGGTTTTTTAATATTTTATACTGCTCTAAGGCAGAGTTTCTGTCGTTTGAATAATGGCAGGCAACACCGAGATTAAAATGAGCCTCTGAATAATCGGGGTTAATCCTTATTGCCTGTTTGAATGCATCAATCGCCTCTTTGTACTTGCCTGATTTGCCATAGGCAATACCAAGATTACAATGAGCCTTTACATAATCAGGGTCAATCCTTATTGCCTGCTGTGTTAATTCTGCTGGTGCCTCCATGTAACCACTTTGTTCTACCTTCTTCTTTATATCATGAAGCAATATGATCTGTTGGAGACAGTCATCACATTTCGTAAGGTGCCCTTCAAAATCTTCTTTTTCGGTATCCTTTAGAAGCTTATCAAGATAGCACGTAATGGTTTCCTCAGAAGGGCAAACATGTTCTTTTTCCCGTAACAAATCTCTTTCTTCTTTTGTTTTATCCAAAAGAGACTTTAAAAATTGATCA
>Ga0187833_10005744_pt1 | contig 11624 bp, 9 predicted proteins | sample ETNtaG_37_FD_167968 | JGI IMG/M metagenome (GOLD analysis project Ga0187833, IMG submission 167968) | Marine microbial and viral communities from oxygen minimum zone, Eastern Pacific Ocean - ETNP2014_SV_400_PacBio MetaG (Illumina Assembly) | ecosystem: Environmental > Aquatic > Marine > Hypoxic... | reverse complement strand
CGTGACTTATATGGCTAATTATTGGGCTGAGAAAGGACATGAAGTAACAATATTAACTTATAACTCCAATAGTTGTGTCAGCTATCCTCTCCATCGTTCAGTACGATGTATTTCTTTGGGACTTGTTTGTTCTTCCAGGTCCTGGGTAGAGGGATTATTTAGAAATATTAAACGTATATACCATTTGCGTAAAGCTATTCACAGCTCAAATGCTGATTATGTGATTAGTTTTATATGTAACACAAACATACACGTTCTTCTAGCCACAAGGTTTTTGTCTATACCTGTCTTAATCTCAGAACGCAATAATCCTGAACGAACTAAAGAAAAGCGTAATATCTGGTCATGGCAGAGACGGTTATTTTACCCATTTGCTAATCATCTTGTAGTCCAAAACAAAGGAATTAGGGACTGGTTTAGGGATTACAGTAGCTCTGTTAAAGTGATACCGAATCCAGTAAAAATTACAATTGAAAGCTTGGAAGCCCCTTTAGAGGTTCCATTGCCTTCGGGTAAGCTTCTTGTTGCAATGGGATGGCTGATTAGACAGAAGGGCTTTGATATGCTGATTGAAGTGTTTTCAAGGCTGCGAAGGTCTGGACATAATTGGAAACTCGTAATTATTGGAGGCGGGCCATTGGAAAAGGAATTAAGAAGTCAGGCTGCTGCATTAGGAATAGAAAAAGTAGTGTGTTTTACAGGTCATGTATCTAATTCATTAAATATTCTGTCAAAGTGTGATCTTTTTATTTTGTCCTCAAGATTCGAAGGTTTTTCTAATGCACTTTTAGAGGCAATGGCTTGTGGTTTGCCTGTAGTCAGTTTTGATTGTTGTTACAGCCCCAGAGAGCTTATTCAACATGGTGTTAATGGCATATTAGTTCCAGAGGGCGATTTAGTTGAATTGGAATCAACTCTTAGTCAACTAATGCAAGATGATGAAATGAGATCGGAGCTGGCTAATGAAGCCAAAAAAGTCGCTCATAAATATGCTCCAGAGATAATAATGAAAGAATGGGAAGGTCTAATGAATATAAGTAGCAATTAAATGTAGTGTGTTTGAAATACTACAAAGGACTAGTGTCTTTTTAGTGACATCACATCAAAATCATTTTTTCGCTAGATTGTTTAGGCATGTTCTTGTAAAGTTAAGAAGACGAACTAAATGTTGCTCAAAAACGCTATACATGCTTGAACTGTCTATACTTTTGCTTATGTGTTACAGAAACAATAGATTGGCTACACTTACCTAAATTGAGCGACTTGGGTAGCCGTATCCTTTAGGTTGCGTTACTTACGAGAAATTCATATGCACCCATCGGGTGATGATAAACGCAGGCTAAAGCCTGCAGCAACAACAATAGGCCAAGGAAGTTATTGAACTTCATGACTCCTTATGAAGTATTTAATCATATAAATTACAAAACCAAGTTTTGCACTTATTAGTTGAAGTTACGGGACTTAATTAGCTATACCCATAATGAAATCAGATATAAGAAGAAAAGAGTGTATCGTATGTAACGCACCACTTATGGGTGATGTGGTGCATATTGGAGATCAATATCCGTCTGCCATTTATCCGAAAGCTGACGAAGACTACAAGTCGGCCATTCGAGCATCTAGTTTAAACCTGACAAAATGCTTTAACCATGATTGTGGATTGGTGCAATTGGCTCATGAATATAATTTGGATTACGTGCTGGAGCATTACCCGTTTTTGAGTGGAGGCACGGCTACTATGAATGAGATTCTCTCCGATATTACCAAAGAGGTTGAGGATATTGCATCCTTGAGTAAGGACGATGTTGTTCTTGATATTGGGGGAAATGATGGAACACTTTTAAGTCTGCTATCTAGAAATGTAAGGCACAGAATTAATATGGATGCTGCGCATGGTATAATGTCTGTTTTGAATGATCCGGACTATCTTCGTGTACAAGGAAAATTTTCATCTAAGGCCTATCTGGAACTGGATATTCCATTTCCGAAAGTGATTTTTTGTGTAGCCATGTTTTATCACCTGGATAATCCACTCTCATTTTGCAAAGAAGTAAGGGAAATAATGAATGATGATACTATCTGGTGTATACAAATGACACACCTAGGGTCTATGCTGGAATCCAACATCTATGATAATATTGTTCATGAACATGTCGCTCATTACTCACTCAAATCATTAGAGTTCCTGATGAATAAAATCGGACTTGAGATTTGTGATGCTAAAATAGCTGATTCATATGGTGGTTCGCTTAGGGTCTTTGTGATGAAAGGTAAAGATAAGTTTCCTAAGAAGTACTATCGAAAGAACTACGCAACCGTTCAGCGGTTTGAATCAGAAAAGGAAACTAATACTCCTGAGGCACTTATTCGGTTTGATGAGCGCGTTAAGCTTCTGACGGGTGTTACTAAGGAGTTGATTGCTCATATCGTTGATAGAAGAGGCAAAATGCTGGCTTTCGGGGCGAGTACTAAAGGGAATATGATGTGCCAGTTAATGGGGCTAAATCACGATTTGATTGAATGCGTACTCGATAATAGTAAGAAGAAAATCGGTTTGCTGATGGCCGGCTCCGATATCCCAATTGTGAACGAAAAAGATTATTTGCCTAAATTGCCTGAGTATTTATTGATACTGCCATACTATTACCTTGGTTTCTTTAAATCGTTTATCGAGAAATATTTGAAACCGAAGCAGCATGTTTATTTACTTGTTCCTTTGCCTAAGCCCTATTTTGTTAAATTATCCGGACAGTAAAAGATATTAAGGGAGATTAATCATGAAAAAATTCGGAAACATTGAGATTTTATCGAGTTTGTGTAATCCATCGACGGTAAAAGACGGCAGGGGAGGTATTTTCACCTGGCTGCCGCATTGCCCTATCAAGGAATTCAATATCCTTTACTTCCATCCGAATAAAGTCCGTGGAAACCATTACCATCCGGAATTTAGTGAATACTTTCTCGTTGTTGCAGGTTCGGGTGTTATGATGACTAAGGATCCTAAAGGAGGCCCTGAACTCATCATGCAAATGAGTGAAGGGACTTGTGTCCTGGTTCCGCCCAATGTCTCTCATGCCTTTCAGGCGATTACGGAAACGAAATGTATGTCATTGATTTCCAAGCCTTGGGATGAATGTGATCCGCCGATTATTTTTGAAAATATCATTCCTGTGGAACCGAATCAAACACCTCAAGCTTCCCCTAAAAATAAAGCGGCGAAAAAGGGTTCTGTGAAGAAGAAGCGTAATGCCAGAAAATAGTCTTAGCCAATCAGGAGGATTGAGTTGTCACGTTCTATTGCAGTTATAGGGGCTAGAGGGTTTGTCGGGGCAGCGATTTGTAAAGAAATCAACGGCAGGCCTGATTGCGAATTGATTACGATCCATAGGAGCGACGATATTCCCAGCCTTATTTCGAAAGCCGAGGTGGTTATCCATGTGGCCAATCCTTCCAAAAGATTTTTTGCACAAAATAATCCTCAAAGCGACTTTGTCGAGTCTGTGGAGAAAACGTTTACCATAAAGCATTTGGTCAAAGATAAGAAATTTATTCTCATCAGCAGTATCTCGGCGCGCGTTCAGCAAGATACAGTCTATGGACGAAATCGACGGGCGTGTGAGTTGATCGTGGATGACGGACGGAGCCTTATTGTTCGACTTGGTCCTATGTATGGCGAGGGAAAACTAGTCGGCGCCTTTTATGACTTGCTGGAAAATAATCCGGTTTATGTAAGTGAAGAAACACAATATGCCCTTGTTGATGTGGCCTATAATGCCCGAAAGATCGTCGATTTCATTGACCGCGTTGGCCTCATTGAAATAGGAGCCAGAGATTCTATTAGATTAGGCAAGTTAAAAACAATCTTAGGTTCATCGTCCAGCTTTTCCGGTCACGATGATACTCAAACACCGATAGATCCTCCACCAGATGCTCCGGGGGTGAGGGATGCTATTGACTATGCCCTCAGCCTGAAGGAGCAGATAAAAAACAAATAATGAAAGCACCGTCTTGCATGATCAGGAAGGTTTCCGTTGTATTGCCGACGTTAAACGAAAAAGGTAATATCGGTCCTTTGATTGATGCGATCCATAAGGAACTCAACGGTTTCGATCATGAAATCATCGTTGTGGACGATAATAGCACCGACTGTACATATGAAGCTGTTTGCGATCTCCGCTATCCCTTTGTCAAGGCGATTCATCGCAAAGAGGACCCAAGTTACGGCAAGTCATTCCGGTGTGGTTTAGAAAGCGCAGAAGGAGAAATATTTGTTTTAATGGGATCGGATTTTAATCACCATCCCAAATACCTTCCTTTTATGTTAAAAGCGATCGATTATTATGATTGCGCTATGGGTTCCCGTTTTCTTTATGGGGGAAAGGGTGTGGGACCAAGTCGCCACCTCTTAAGCTGGGCGTTTAATCTTTTTCTGCGATTGATCACTGATGGGAGAATCACAGACAATCTTTTTGGTTATATTGTAATTCGCAAAGAAGTCATAGAACAATTGAATTATGATGATATTTTCTGGGGGTTTGGAGAATTTTCCATTAGGCTCTTGTATTATTTGCAGAGAGAAGGGGGAACGGTTCTACAAGTGCCAATGACCGTTGGTGAGAGGTTGGCGGGAGTCGGGAATAGACGATTTATCAGAAACTTCATTAAGTATACACTGGCCACGGTAACATTGGTGTTCAAAGAAGGACGCTGTTTGAAGCCATAAATACGGACAATGATAACGATAATGGTTTTAGGTATTTGCACCAATTATTTAAAGCTTTCAGTTAACAAAGATGCTATATCATCCTTGTTCCTTTTAATACGTCTGAAAAAAGACTTACATGTATTCTTAAATTCCTTATGGCATAATTATTCCGGGTGGATATAAGGGTGAACATATTACCCACTACAATCGAAAAGAATTGATCAAAAATTTATGTGAAAACGGTTTTAATTTTATATCTAAATATTTTATCTGTAACGCAGAATTGATTATGAAGTTTGAAAGAGCAGAATAGATTTGAACTTTGTTCGTTACGCCCAAAATTGAAATACTGAATTCCACTGTTGCATTATTCTATATTTAAGGCAAAGCGAATCAACCATTAAAACGGATTTTATTTACAATAGGTTGTGGAATATACAAGTCTTCATAATATATCAAAATAGTATGAATGAGATTAAGGTCATGCATGGAATCAGAAAAAAAGACATAGAAATCCTATTTGGGGATTATCCAGAAAAAAAATTTGCAGTTGGAATTGAGATTGGTGCTGGTGATGGATACCAGAGCCGGTTATTAAATAAATATATCAAGCATTTTGTCTGTACTGAATATGATGAACAGGCATTTGATAAAATGAACAGATTGGAGGGAGTGAATTATCTGAGGTTGGACGTGGCAGAAATAGAGAGTCATTTCCCCCCCCAATATTTTGATTTAATTTTTTCATCAAATGTTTTGGAACATGTGATTGATATAGAAACTGCTTTAAGAGGAATGAGGAAAGTATTAAAAGGCGATGGGGTGATGATTCATGTTATACCGAATAGAATGTGGAAATTTGTCCAAATGATATTATGGATTCCTTGTAAATCTATAGCTAACTTAAGAAAAAGAAGTTACACAGAGGAAGGTCATTTGGAAATGCAAGCACAAAACCGTCTAAGAGGGATAGGTATGTTAAAAAAATTATTGAATAATTTAAATCCAAAACCCCATGGAATTAATCAATCCAATTATAAGGAATATATTGAGTTTGGGAAGAGGCCTTGGATTGAAAGAATAACTAAAGCAGGCTTTCAGGTTAAGTCAATAAAAAAAATGCAGTTCCATACTCCATATAGGTTAGAACCGGCATGGATAAGGCAAACATTTACTTCCTTCGGCATTTCGTGTGCTGTCGCATATATTTGTAAAAAAAAGATCCAATTGAAATGTAACTAAAAGGATTTAGAGCAAATGATTGAGTCGACAGGAATTAAATAACGAACGGCAGCTCTTAAATCTTTGAGATATGATACACCTTTTTCTTCTTATTCGTTCTCTGAATGTGGGTGGCGCTGAACGTCAACTGGTAGAACTGGTCAAAGGCCTTGACAAAAATATTTTCATTATAACAGTGGGGGTCTTCTATCACGAAGGGCCATTAATAGAAGAGATTAAAGACATACACGGAATAAATGTTATTTCGCTGAACAAGAGAGGCAGATGGGACATTATAAGATTTGTTTTTAGGTTTATAAAGCTGTTGATAACTTTACAGCCTGATATCCTATATTCTTTCCTCCCCGATGCAAATTTAGTGGGCCTGATTTCGGGAAAAATCGCGCGTGTGAAGCAAATCGTCTGGGGTGTTAGAGCTTCGAATATGGATACCAGCCGTTATGGCTGGCTTGTCAGAGTGAGCCTACGTTTGAGCGCATTTCTATCTCGATTTCCTGATGCAATTATTGCAAACTCATATGTGGGCAGGAGTTTTCATGAAAGCATTGGATACAGCAATAAAAGATTTTATGTTATCCATAATGGTATCAATGCAGAACGTTTTAAACCTGATAGAAATACTGGCACAAGAGTGCGTGCCGAATGGGGTATTGATAAGAAGACAGTATTGATTGGTATTGTGGCACGGATGGATCCTATGAAGGGTCATCCAACTTTTTTTAAAGCGGCACAAAATCTTATTCAGAGGCATAATGATGTGTGCTTTGTCTGTGTCGGGGATGGACCTGTGGATTATAAAGAGAAATTATATTTATTAAGTGAAGAGTTGGGGTTAAGAGATTTTGTAATATGGGCAGGTTTAAGAAGTGATATGCCTGCTATGTATAATGCCTTAGATATAGTAACATCAACATCTTCTTACGGTGAAGGCTTTTCTAATGTGATTGCTGAAGCAATGGCATGTGGTGTGCCCTGTGTAGTTACAGATGTGGGTGATTCGACAATAATTGTTGGAGAAACAGGGATTGTTGTTCCTCCTAAAGATCCACAGGCTCTGGCAGATGGATGGAGAAGTATGATGAAACGTTTGAATGATAAATCATATTCAATTAAAGAAATGGCGCGTGCGCGAATAGTATCTCACTATAACAGAGAAATATTTATTCAGAAAACAACCAAGGTGTTTTTAAGTTTACTATGAAACGATTTAATCACTTATCATTTTTGTGGCGAAGGAGGCGTTCTTAATAATTATGCAAGATTTGGCTGGTTGGCTGCTATTATTCTCTTCGTTTATTGTTGTAATGTCCTTCCGTGAAGTACGGAAAGATAGATCCGTTGCTATTACTATACTTTTTATTGTCGCCCTTCATCATTTAGTAGCAGTGACAAATGCTTACATTGTTTCACTGCACGGTATCGGAGACACGTATGGCTTCATTTTGAAGGCATCGACATCGGCTGATTTAGGCGAAATGGCCGGCGAGATTTATGGAAATAATAGTTTTGATTATATAAGAATTCTCTCAATAATTTACATGATACTGGGCACCTCACATTTCTTAGGAGAAGAATTGTCAGTACTGGCATTTACCTTTTCATGCATAGTTTTTATTAAAATGGTAAATATTATTAATGTCCGTAGGCATAGGGTAGGGTTGTTAATGTTATACGGATTGTTGCCGGCGGTAATGCTTTATACATCAGTGGCTTTACGTGAGGCTTTTCAGCTCCTTTTCTTAATGCTTTCTGTATATTTTGGACTGAGGATTCATATCAAACCTATGAAAGGAGCGATATTGTTCATGGTGATATCAATATTATTAGTTGGGGTGTTTCATTTAGGATTGGGGATGTCAGCAGTTGTTATTGTGCCGATGTTCTTGTTATGGAAACCTTGGGGGAGCTCAATAAACAAACGTTATAATATTTTAAGAAAAAGATTTGTCCACGTAATGCTTTTGATTATTTTTATGTCTGGAGGGTTTTATTGTTATACGACTGAATATTCAACTACAAGTACAATATTAGCGGGTTTTGGCGTATTGAAGAGAGAAAATCCAATTGAATCTGTAAAAGAGAGAGTAAAGAATAGATCAAATACTTTGAAGAATGTGTTGGGACGAACCAATTATGATAATCAGGTTGACTTTTCCTCGGTCGGTAGTATTGCCAAAACAATAATGCTTATTTTGACAAATTATTTGTTTTCACCATATCCCTGGCAGATTAGGAGCTTTGTTGACATTATTCCGGGATTTGAGGTTTTGATTCGTTTTTTCTTAATTGTTTTTTCAATAAAAGCATTGTACAAGTCACAAGACCCTCAACGCAGATTATATGGCTTACTTTTATTGGTTTATTTTATTATAACAATCATTTTTGCGGCTGGAACTGCTAATTACGGGACAGCGATGAGGCATAATATCATTTCCTATTGGCTTATTGTTCTTGTAGGTGGGAGCGGTTTAATAAAATCTGTTACTAAATTTATTTTGCCTATTAGTAAATCTGAAGTTTATAACTCAAGCTGTGAAATTAAAGGATATTAAAAACAAATACAGTCAAAAATATTTAGCCTTTATTTTTCTAAGTTCATGTTGGGTTTGTTCACAAACTCTCTTTCTAATACATTACGGTTTTAGTACAGGAGGAGATACCGGTAGATACTTATCTGGGGCTAATAAGATACTAAGTGGGAAGCTGCCAGTTGGAGATCAGCTTTCTTACTTGGGATACGATATGTTTGTAGCTCTTTGCTTACTCTTTGGTGGAGGTAACGTAGGGGTTGTTCTTGTACAAATGGGATTAACGGCAGTTGCGGCATATTGTATATTCAAGATAGGAGAGACAATATTTGATTTAAGGTCAGGAGTCATAGCTTCTTTTATTTATATTGTTTATCCACCTATTCATGAGTGGGACTTTTTTATTCTAACTGACTCCTTGTTTACTTCAATGCTAATAATTTCAACATGGTACTTAATCAAAAGCAAAACAAATTTGGTGAAAATATGTACTGTATTGATATTCCTGTTTACTTTTATTATCAGACCTAATGGGATAGTTTTGCCTGGAGCTTTTTTAGTATTCTATTTGTGTACATTATGGGGCAATGGTCAGAAAAAATTAATTATATGCATATTTATATCACTTTTGCTGCTATTTACCTTAATTATAAATTATGAAGGCAATATTTTTAAAAATATAACTATTATTGAATGGTATTCTGATGGAACAATTATTTGGGGATATGACAAATTACATCTAACAATGGGAAATCCTGGTTTGTCGACCCTGGTTACAGAAACAAAAAATCCTGTGATGCAAATTATCTGTTTTATAATTGAAAAACCAATTTACTTTTTTAAGCTTTTCTTTTACAAAATATGGTATTTCTTTGTTCATACTAGACCATTTAACTCAACGTTCCATAACCTATTTGGTTTAGTAACTCTCATGCCTGCCTACTTATTAGTTTTATGGGGATTAAAAAGAAAAACAAAATATGAAAATATTAAATTGTTTATCTTTGCTATTATTTTCTTTCAAACCTTGATTGTAGGTCTAACCGTTGCTGATTGGGATGGTAGATTTTTAGAGGTTGTATTGCCACAAATTTTTTTATTAGCAAGTGGTGGTTTTAGTGTTCTATTTGACATGTCGAAAAAATATTTATTCAGATAAACTATGCTGGAAAGATTTCTGGCAAAAAAGAGAGCGCAAACAGTTATTAAACTGATACCTCATTCTCATGGGTCAGGAAAGGTTTTAGACATTGGTTGTGGTACATACCCTTACTTCCTTCTCAACACGGGTTTTTCCGAAAAACACGGAATAGACAAGTATGGTTCACCAGTTACTACGCAATTTGATAAACAAAAAATATACATTAAGAAGGTGAACTTGGAAAATGATATAATATTGCCTTATGATAATGATTATTTTGATGTGATAACTATGCTTGCTGTCTTTGAACATTTCGAGAGAGATAAACTAATACAAATATTGCACCAGGTTCGTAGAGTCTTAAAACCTGGGGGATTATATATTTTGACAGCACCTGCAGGCTGGACTGATAGAATATTAACGATAATGGCAACGTTTAAGCTTATAAGTTCGGATCTCTTTAGTGAACACAAGGATGTTTACACTCACAAGAAGATAGTATCTTTGCTACATATGGCTGGATTTCAAATAGAAAAGATGCGTTTTGGGTTTTTTGAGATATACATGAATCTCTGGGTCATGGCAATTAAGTGATTTGTGAATTTTTTCTAATAAATGAGTAAATTCGAATAATTATGTTAAACATTTAAAAATATTCTAATTGGCATCCATAGACAATCATTAAAATCCAGATTATTTGTCATGATTTAGCAATGAGAATTCGATGTATATTTAAATATGTCTTATTTGGATAGCTACACAAAATGAAAATAGTTTTTTTTAGACATTTCTCCATTAGTGATGAGATAATACCTCCTCTTCATTTTGCTTATCTCGCCTCCAATCTTTCACGCAAACATAGTGTGAAAATATATGATCAGTTGCGAGATAGATATTCAGACGAACAATTTGTTAAGACTATTTTACAGGAAAAGCCTGACATCCTTGGTTTTAGCGCTTTTACTAAAGATATTAAACACATTCATGATTTAGTTTCAAGAATAAGGCCCAAACTACCTGATACTAAAATTGTACTAGGCGGCGTTCAGATGTCTATAATGCCTGAGGAGACATATAAGTATATGGAAAACTTAATTGACTTTGGGTTTGCCGGTGAGTCTGAACATGCGTTTTCATTGTTTGTTGAATCTTTGGAGAGCCGCAGAAATGGAGAAAAGTTAGAAGAAGTGCCTAATCTTATATGTAAGGAGAATGGAACAATAAAGTGTAATAAAATGAGTTGTACGGAAAATCTGGATGATTTGGAATTTCCTCTCTGGGAACTAATACCTCCTAATAGCTATCCTAAAGCTCCACCCGGCGCTTTTATGAGACAATTCCCCATAGCGCCTATCATTACTTCAAGGGGGTGTCCATACGCCTGCACTTTTTGCGTTGCCGGTTCAATTTCCGGCAAAGGGGCAAGATACAGGTCAGTGGATAATGTTATAGAAGAAATAAAATATTTAAGAAAGAAATTCGGGGTAAAAGAGATCCATATTGAAGATGACAATTTTTCTTTTAAACGTGAGAGAGTTGTGGATTTTTCTGAAAGATTATTAAAGGAAGATATGGGAATTACCTGGGCGCTTCCTAATGGTTTGCGCCTTAACTCTCTTGATATAAAAACATTGAAATTAATGCGACGAGCTGGTTGCTATGCTGTCAATGTAGGTGTGGAAAGTGGAAATGATGGAATATTGAAGAAGATAAAGAAGGGTATTACTAAAGAGACAATTAGAAGTAAAATATTATTGGTTAAAGAGGCAGGTATAGATGTTGGAGGTTTTTTCATAATAGGTTTTCCCGGTGAAACCGTTAAGGAGATCAAAGAGACTATTGATTTCTCGAAATCGCTGCCTCTTGACAGGATTGGTGTTTCCTATTTTCAGCCCTATCCTGGCACTGAAGAATATAACAAACTGGTAGAAAGGGGTGACTATAAGTTCGATTTGGCAAACAGCAAACATTCTCTCCATACTATAAGTTATGTTCCCAAAAATTTAAC
>Ga0187833_10005738_pt1 | contig 11638 bp, 10 predicted proteins | sample ETNtaG_37_FD_167968 | JGI IMG/M metagenome (GOLD analysis project Ga0187833, IMG submission 167968) | Marine microbial and viral communities from oxygen minimum zone, Eastern Pacific Ocean - ETNP2014_SV_400_PacBio MetaG (Illumina Assembly) | ecosystem: Environmental > Aquatic > Marine > Hypoxic... | reverse complement strand
CGCGGCCAGTCCTTGAAGGCTCACCCTGATGATGTTGTTCTCTGGCTGCTGCGCCGTCAGGGTGACCCCTGCGGTCTGTGTATGGAATCGGAGCTTCATGGACCTCGGGTCCGCAGCACCCCTCTTCTTCATCTCCCTCGCCCAGATCCGTCTTGCTGCCCTGTACTTACAGATCTCCTCGAAGAAGTCGTTGTGGGCGTTGAAGAAGAACGAGAGCCTTGGCGCAAAGGAGTCGATGGCAAGGCCCCTCTTCATGCTCTCGTCGACATAGGTCAGGCCGTCGGCCAGGGTGAAGGCCAGTTCCTGGACAGCCGTTGAGCCTGCTTCCCTGATATGGTAGCCGCTGATGGATATGGTGTTCCACTTTGGTAAGTGCTCGGTCCCGAACTCTATCGTGTCCACGATGAGTCTCAATGAGGGTTCGGGCGGGAATATCCAGCTTTTCTGTGCTATGTACTCCTTTAGGATGTCGTTCTGGATCGTGCCCCTCAACTGCTCGATCCCGATACCCTGCTTCTGGGCGGCCACTATGTAGAACGCCCAGATGATCGGAGCCGGGCCGTTGATGGTCATGGAGGTGCTCACCTTGTCCAAGGGAATCCCATCGAACAGAGTCTCCATGTCGGCGAGCGACGAGATCGCCACACCGCATTTTCCGACCTCCCCCTCTGACATGGAGTGGTCGGAATCGTAGCCGTACAAGGTGGGATAATCAAAGGCCACCGAGAGGCCCGTCTGACCATGCTCGAGCAGGTACTTGAACCTCTTGTTGGTATCCTTGGCGGTCCCGAAGCCCGCGAACATCCTCATGGTCCAGGTCCTTCCCCTGTACATGGTCGGATACACGCCCCTGGTGAACGGGTGTTCGCCAGGGTTCCCGAGCTCGCTGTCATACTCGAGGTCGAACGGTCTGTAGAACGGTTCGATCTTCAGGCCGGAGAGATTCGTGAACACCTTGTCTCTTTCGGACGAAACATCTTTTTCCGACCCCATGATCATGACACCACCAAGAGATGCGGGCGTGCTGATTCTCCTATTGACATCCCGCAATCGGAGGACTGTTTTCCCACGTCCCTATGTTTAAAAACCTTTACGGGCTCCGTTTTCGACCGGCTATCACTGGACGGCAGGACATGCAATGGCACGAGGCAAGAGGTTCCTGATGGCGAAGCCCGGGCTCGACGGGCACGACCGAGGGGCGAAGGTTGTCTCCATGGCACTTCGGGACGCGGGGATGGAAGTGATCTACACGGGACTGCACCAGACACCCGAGCAGATCGTGGAGGCGGCCATTCAAGAGGATGTCGATTGCGTCGGGATGTCCATCCTCTCCGGAGCGCACATGACCCTTGTCCCGCGAGTTCTTGAGATCGCGAAGAAGGAGGGGATATTCGACCAGGTGCTCTTTCTTGCGGGCGGTACCATCGTGTTGAAGAAGGACATAGACGCGCTGAAGGAGCTGGGGGTCGCGAACATCTACGGTCCGGGCACGCCCACTAAAGAGATCGTCGACTTCATCTTTGACTTTTTCGCAAGAGGTCAGTCGGGTGAGTGACCATGAGAAACCGGGCAGGGATGATCTGGACGATCTGATCACCCGCTTCTTTGATGGTGACAAGAAGGCCCTGGCTCGCGTGATAACCCTAGTCGAGGACTTCCCGGACAAGGCCCGAGAGATCATCAGGAAGATACATGCTCATAGAGGCAACACGTACGTCATCGGGATCACCGGGGTTCTTGGGTCCGGGAAGAGCAGCCTTGTTACTAAATTGACCCAGAGGATCAGGGCGAGAGGGAAGACGGTAGGGATAATCTCCATAGATCCTGCAAGCCCCTTCTCAGGAGGCGCGTTCCTTGGCGACAGGGTCAGGATGAAGGAGCTCTTCCTTGACTCTGGTGTCTTCATACGCAGCAGCTCCGCACGAGGCAGGATCGGTGGGATGTCCAAGGCAACGGATGACATGGTGATAGTCTTCGACGCGTTCGGCAAGGATTTCGTGATCATCGAGACCGTGGGCGCGGGTCAGTCCGAGGTCGGGATATCGAACATAGCGAATACCACCGTGGTCGTCTTCGTGCCCGGGCTCGGCGACTCGATACAGGCACAGAAGGCAGGCATCGTGGAGATAGGCGATGTCTTGGTCGTGAACAAGGCCGACCTCGAGGGGGCCGATTCGCTCGCCGTTCTATTGGAGCAGATGCTAGACTCGTACACCAGGCAGACCGGTTGGAGGCCACCGGTCGTCCTGACGAGTGCCAAGGATGATGAGGGCATCGAGGAGTTCCTTGATGAGGTCCTGCGACATAGAAATCATATCGAGCTCTCAGGTATCCTGGAAAGAAAGAAGAAGGACAGGATCGCCCAGCGGCTGCAGGACATCGTCGAGGACCTGGCCCGGGATTTCATCGTTGAGAGCATCGGTGGTTTTGAAGGCTTCGGAAAGCTCGTTGACAAGGTCCACTCCGGTGGGATCGATCCCTACTCGGCTGCAGACGAGATAAAGGACCATGTCATTGATAGGGTACGCGGGGATGATGAGGGTTGAGCAGGTCCGATCTTGGTCTGGTACAGGTCTACTTTGGTAGTGGTAAGGGCAAGACGACGTGTGCGCTCGGTCTCGGTCTCAGGGCGGCGGGTCATGGGTTCAGGGTATGCATGATCCAGTTCATGAAGGGCGATACAAAATACGGGGAGCTCAGATCGGCCAAACAGCTAGATGCTCTTTCCATCTACCAGTTCGGAAGACCGGACCTGATAGCCGACCCCGACGAGACCGACCTGTCCGAGGGCAGGAGGGCCATGGAAATGGCCGCAGAACGTCTTTCGTCCGGTGATCACGACATAGTCATACTGGATGAGGTAGGGGTCGCTGTGGACATGGGCGTCGTGGATGTCGAGGACCTCATCTCGGCCCTGGATGGAAGGGGCGAGAACGTCGAGGTCGTCCTGACCGGGCGTACCATGCATCCAAGGATCCTCGAGATGGCGGACCTCGTGACCGAGATGAAGATGGTTAAACACCCCTTCTCCACTATGGGCATGAAGGCAAGGAAGGGTATCGAGTTCTAGGAACGGTATCATCGCCGATCCCGGATCATACTTATACTGCTCTTTCACCCACGAGCCGACTGCTTGTGGATTTACGCGGCGGCTACACGGAGGTGATGAACTCTGGCTCGAGCCCCTCCTTGTGGAGCTGGTCATTGATCACCATACCGAGGCGCTTGATGCCCTCCTCGATCTGCTCGTTTGTCGAGTGCGAGAAGTTCAGACGCATGGTGTTCGAGCCCGATCCGTCAGGGTAGAACGCCTGGCCCACCACGTAGGCAACGTTGTTCGCCACCGCCCGCGGGAACATGTCCTTGGTGTTGATCGAGTAGGGCAATCGGACCCAGATGAAGAGGCCGCCCTGGGGGATGTTCCACTTGGCCTCCTTGGGGAAGTACCGCTCCATGGCGTCCAGCATGGCGTCGCGCTTCTCCTTGTAGAGGCGCTTGATCACATCGACGTGGGGGAACAGGAGGTTGTGGTGTATGGCCTCGTATACCACGTACTGGCCAAAGGTGTTGGAGCACAGGTCCACAGCCTGCTTGGCGAGCGACATCTTGTTGACCAGCTCGGCGGGGCCGCAGGACCACGCGACACGGAACCCGGGGGCGAGGATCTTGGAGAACGTACCGAGGAAGAGCACCCGGTCCTCGGTGTCCTGGGCCTTTATGGGCAGCACGCGGTCACCGTCGTAGCACAGGAGGCCGTAGGGGTTGTCCTCCACCAGCAGCAGATCGTACTGGCAGACGAGATCATAGATCTTACTTCGGTGGTCGGGGGGGATGGTGACCCCGGTCGGGTTCTGGAAGCTGGGGACGAGGTACAAGAACTTGGGCAGCTTCTTACGACGGGACATCCGCTCAAGCTCGCCCTCCAGAAGGTCGACCCTGATGCCGTTCTCGTCAATAGGTATGCACTCGATGTTCGCCTGATGAGCAAGGAAGGTCGAGGTGGCGCCGATGTAGGTGGGAGCTGCGGTGAGCACGGTGTCACCCGGGTCGAGGAGCACCTTGCTCAGGAGGTAGAGGGCCTCCTGGGAGCCGGTGGTGATGATGATGTTGTGTATGTCCGTTGTAACATCGTCGATCTGCTTCATCCCATGGACGATAGCAGCTCGCAGCTTGTTGTGGCCCTCAGTGGTGCCGTACTGGAGAGCATCACGGGCGTGGCGCTCCATGACGTGGTCCACCATCTTCTTGATGTTCCCGACGGGGAAGGCGTCGGGGTTCGGAAGGCCTCCGGCAAAAGAGATGATCTCCGGCTGCCGGGTGAGCTTCAGGAGCTCTCTGATCTCGGATGCCTTCATCATCTTTGCCGAGCGCGAGAAAAGGGTCTCGAGGGTCTTCATGATATCACCCGAGGCTAACCTGCGTTATGTGGCTTTTATATGTAGCGCCCAAAGCGGCGCGTGTCATGACAGCGCACACGTGGCTCATCGGCGCACGCCCGGGCTGATATTACCTGCCTTTATTAAGCTTGGCGTCCCGAGGGGTGGGTCACCATGCGCGTTATCGCTCACAAGATCGATATACTTACAGGCGGTACCAACGTCGTGGCCGTGGGGCCCAAGGTCGCCCAGGACCTTGACCTCCATCCCATGGACCGCGTGCGGCTGACCGTGCCCGAGAACGGCGAGGACGCACCGTACCTGGAGGACGACAAGAAACGGGTTTCGTGCGTGGCCACCGTCGATTTCTGGACCGAGTCGCGTTCCGGTTACGAGGTCGCCCTGTTCGAGGACACGTTCATCAGCCTTGGCATCGAGGACGGGCAGGAGATCTCCCTCACGCCCCTGGGGAAACCCCCCTCCATCGAATACATCAAGAAGAAGATGGCCGGTGAGGAGCTTTCCGAGCACGATCTCAACGCCATCATCGCCGACGTGGTTGACGACCGGCTCACCGGGGTAGAGCTCGCCTCCTTCATCTCGGCCGTGGCCATGTCGGACATGACCCTCAACGAGATCACCAGCCTTACCCGGGCACTGGTGAACACGGGCGAGACCATGTCGTTCCCCCACGATGTGGTGGCTGACAAGCACTGCTCCGGTGGCGTCCCGGGCAACCGCACCACCCTCATCGTGGTCCCTATCATTACAGCGCTGGGCGTGTGCATGCCCAAGAGCTCGTCCCGTGCTATCTCCTCCGCTGCCGGGACAGCGGATGCCATGGAGGTCCTGGCCGATGTCATCCTACCGAAGGAGAAGGTTATCGATGTCGTGAAGAAGGCAAACGGCTGCATCGCCTGGGGCGGCGGGCTCAACCTGGCCCCTGCCGACGACAAGCTAATCAGGGTGAGAAAGCCCATGGGACTGGACCCTATCGGGCTGTTCCTCCCCTCCATCCTCGCCAAGAAATATTCCATGGGCTCGACCCATGTCCTCTTCGACCTGCCACTGGGCTATGAGGCGAAGATAAGTTCCATCGGCGAGGTCAAGCACCTGAAGAGCATCATCATCAGGCTCGGCCGGATGCTGGGCATGAAGGTCGACGTGCTCATCAGCTATGGGGACGAGCCGATCGGCAATGGTATCGGCCCCGTGCTCGAGGTACGGGATGTGCTCAAGGTCCTGCAGAACAAGCCCGATGCCCCCAAGGACCTGGAGGAGAAGTCTCTGCGGATAGCAGGCCGCCTCATCGAGCTAATCGGCATCGAGCGCTTCAAGGATGGTGGACGAAGAGGCGATGGCATCAAGGTCGCGGAGAAGGTGCTCCGCTCTGGCAAGGCCTGGAAGCAGATGCAGAAGATCATCAAGGCCCAGGGCGGAGATCCAAAGGTATCTCTCAAGGACCTGAAGCTGGCGCCCCACACGTACGACATAGTGGCGGAGCGATCCGGAAAGATGCTCGATACCGTGAACGCGGTCGTCGCCAAGGTAGCACGCATGGCGGGTTCCCCCCAGAACAAGAGCGCGGGAGTCTACCTCAACCGGAAGTTCAACGAGTTCGTCAATCGTGGCGACGTGCTCGCTACGGTGTACGCGGGTAGCGAGGACAAGCTCAGGCGCGTCAAGCGTCTGCTTGACGAGACTCCCATGTTCGAGGTCATGTGAGCCGCTGCCGCTCTGTCCGAGGCATTTATAAATCCTCCGCTGCTGGCACCCGCAATGGATACCGAGGTGCACGAGATATTCACCTCCTTCCAAGGGGAGGGTGGGACCGTGTCCGGCTCGTGCGCAGGCTGCCGCCAGGTGTTCGTCCGACTCCGAGGATGCGATGTCCGGTGTGACTGGTGCGACACGGCCCATCTCCTTGGCCCCTCGGGACAACCTGCCCTCGTGGAGGCGACTCCCGGTTCCCGCCGGCGCGAGATCGAGAATCCCATGACGCCCACCCAGGTCGTCGACGCAGTGCTTGCTCTACGTACCCCGTCGTTCCATTCGGTATCGTTCACCGGGGGCGAGCCTCTGCTCCACGTCCCTTTTCTCAAGAAGGTGTTCACGATCCTCAAGAAGAAGAAGCTGCCCGTCTTTCTGGAAACGAACGGCAACGATCCCAAGGCCGCGAAGAAGGTAGCGAAACTAGTGGACGTGGCCAGCGTGGATATCAAGGACCGCACGGCCGGGGCACACGGAGATAAAGATTGGAAGGAGCTCGTTGCACGTGAAGTGGCCAGTGCAGTGACCTTCAAGAAGGAAGGGTGCGCGACCTATGCCAAGCTCGTCGTCACGGGGCGTACTCGTGAGCAGGACGTTGGGTATGTGGCCGGGCTCCTGGCCGAGACCGATGTCCCACTGGCCATCCAGCCGGTGACCCCTCTGGGAGATGCCCTCCCCCCGTCGCTCCGCCTCCTGCTCAGCTTCGCCGACGCTGCCTGCGAGCGTCTGCCCGTCGAGGCGGTCTCGCTCTCGGTCCAGGGGCACCGCCAGGCCGGATTTCCCTGAGGTGCTAGAACCATGACTGCCGATGTGCAGGAACTGGCGCCCGACCACCGTATCACCCTCAACAGGGTAGGGGTCACGGGCATCCGCAAGCTCATCGTTCGCCGACGCGGAGGGAAGGATAATGCGCTCGCTGCCCATATCGAGGTGTATATCGACCTCAATCCGATGAAGAAAGGGATCCACATGTCCCGGTGCACGGACACGATCAACGAGGTCATCGAGGAGGGTGTCGAGCATGAGGTCGCGGACGTCGAGCAGTTCTGCACCGAGGTGGCCTCTCGGCTCTTGGAACGGCATCCTGAAGCGACCCGCACCGAGGTGCACCTCGCCGCGGAGTACCCTCTTGACCGCAAAAGCCCCGTGAGCGGGCGACGGAGCCAGGAGATGTACACACTTGTGGGCAGGGCCGTGGCCAGGCGCAAGAACGGCGATATCTCCACGCGACGCACGATAGGGGTCGAGGTGGAAGGGATGCTCGCCTGTCCCTGCGCGCAGGAGATGATGCGGGAGACGTCGCGTGAGGTGCTGGTCGAGGCAGGGATGGACGATGCTGCGATCGACAAGGTCCTTGGCAGGCTCCCCATCGCCACGCACAACCAGCGAGGCCGTGCCGAGCTCACCGTCGGGCTCGCTGATCCACGGCTCAGAGTGGAGGCGGACATGCTCATCGATATCGTCGAGGACGCATTCTCCTCGCCGGTGTTCGAGGTGCTCAAGCGCCCCGACGAGGCCCATGTCGTGTCCCGCGCTCACAAGCGACCGCGGTTCGTCGAGGACGCGGTGCGTTCCATGGTGGGCGGTGTGACGACACATTTCCCCGAGCTATCCGATCAAGCACTCGTGGTCGCGAGGATGGAGAGCATGGAGAGCATACATCGCCACAACGCCGTTGCCGAGTGTACAGCGACCCTCGGCCTGTTACGCGCCCAGTTGGATGGCGAGGACGACCACCCGGCGCCCCGCTACCATTCGTTGCACGAGTGGATGCGGTGACATTCTCCCGAGGATAGGATCCGTGGATTTCCAGCGTCCATCGCCCGGAAGGGCTCACTGCGTTTGGTGCCTGCTTAGACGACTTCACTTGCCTCTGCCTTCGTAGCGGTGAGGGTGGTGTTGGCGTGGAGAAATGGACTCATGGCTTATGCGCATGCATTTCATAATGATATAGTAAGCAGTTAGAGCAGGTAAACTGATTACTCTATCATTTAGAATTCGTCAACATTCTGAACGCTAGAAATGACGTCGCATAACCACTATTATCGCGTCGTTGGGAAAAATCAGTAATTCGGATATCCACATGGGTGTTATTCAGGCTGAGGGGGCGACAACGTAGGTGTGCCTCTTACAGTTATATGGAGGAAGAAGCTGGGTCGGATAACCCACTGTTGTACGCCGTCGTAACCGTCGGTTTTCGTTCCGTTATAAAACATAATGAAAAGTAATAAATAGTTACGAAGCATAATATATAGTTAGTATCAAAGGTGAATGATCATGGTCCAGGCACTAGTCACGTTGACTGCGGAAGAGGACAGAGTGGTCAACGTTGTAAAAGGATTGCATGGCTTTCGTAACAAGTCGCAAGCGATCGAGTACATCATCCATGTCTATGAAGACGAACTCTTCGAACCGGAGCTCAGGCCCGAATTCATCGAGAAGATGAACGCGAGGCAACAGGAGAGGACCGTCAAGGTCAAGGATTTCAGAAAGCATTTCGGGCTAAATAAGTGATGTATAATTACGAGCTCAGGAAATCAGTCGAGAAGGTCTTCTTCAAGCTGGCGAAGAAGGATCCGGGCCAGTTGGAAATCATTTTCAAGAAAATCGACGAGATCGTAATCAATCCTCACAGGTACAAGAACCTGCGAAAACCACTACAACATCTGAAAAGAGTTCACATCGATAGTAATTTCGTAATGGTCTTCTCTGTCAATGAAAGAACGAAAACCGTCATCATCGAAGATTACGATCATCACGATAACATCTACAAGACTTGATCAGTCCTGCTTACGGGACAGTCGACGATGGCGTGCAACTACCTATATCTGCAATTTTCTTTCAGAAAAAGTGACCCTCCTTCGTATTCGGATATCGCCCCTAATGCGCACTAGTATACGAAAGAACCGTCACAAACTTACAGGCAGAGAATCCCCTTCTCGTGTCTGTATAGCGAGAACGATTTCCAATATAAGTTACTGTCGTACCTTTACCCGAGAGTCTGTGCGGACCGGACTGGTCCTCGTCATGTATCCGAGATGCGCTTCGGATATCACAGGTCCTGGATAAAAGATGCTCACACCCCCCGACCGAGGTCACTGCCTCGGTGCCTACGGTGCAATGGGCTCAGGCCCCCCGGCGGTCCCGAGCGAACATATTTATCCTATGCCCCCGGCGCTCCCGACATGGCCACGCCCCCGGGAGCGAAGTACTTTCCCTACTCCTCCTTCCGCGCAGGCCAAGAGGATATCATCGAGGCCAATCGGAGCACCATCCGTGACCGTGGTATCGCCCTCGTAGAGAGCCCGACGGGGACCGGAAAGACCCTCAACGCCATCGTACCGGGACTGGAGGCGGTTGAGCGTGGCGAGATCGAGGGCATCGTGTTCGTCACACCACGCAAGACCCAGCACGCTGTGGTGTTCGATGATGTGCGCCGGATTAACAAGCAGGGCCACGAGTTCAGGGTGCTCGATCTGGTGTCGAAGGGGGACCTGTGCATCAACCGCCGCCGTCTCCAGTGTGCCGTCAAACGGTGCCCCTACCTCCAGGAGAAGCGCCGTGACGGCCAGAAGAACATCGCCCAGTACGACAACCCCCGGGACGTGAACAAGGAGATCAAGCGTTTTAGGAGGAGCACGGTCTATCTGGACGTACCGTCGCTCATCTCGTTCGGACGGAGCGCGGAGTACTGTCCTCATCGCACCGCGATGCGGTTGGCGAAGACCGCCGATATCGTGGTGTGCGACTATAACTACGTGTTCTCACCGGGCATCGCCGAGGTGATGACCTCTCATTACGAGCTGGACTACAGCAAGCGCATGCTCGTCGTGGACGAGGGACACAACCTGTACGACCGTGTGCTGGCGTTCTACTCGGCGACTCTAACCCAGAAGGCATTGGACATCGTCTCCACGACACTTGCGACCCTGGACAGCCGGACGGCCGGTCCCTTCACTGCCCTGACCGAGGAGGTGGGCGCCCTTGCCGACACGGTCAAGGATGTTTGTCAGCGTACGAACAGGGGTGACGGCCTGGACACGGTCGTCCCCACTTCTGCTGTAGAGATCAAGGAGCTGGCGGAGCCCGCATCCGCTGTCGTGCGGAGCATGGAGGACAAGGAATTCAAATCCGATCTCGCCCGCGGACTGGCCCAGATCCCAAACAAGGACCACCAGGAACGGTCCGAGCGCTCTCTCTCCCGCTTTGCCGATAACTGCGCGGCCATCCTCCGCTTCGCCAAGGACCCCTCGTTCAACGAGAACTACATCGTGGTATCATGGCGGGACGGTCAGAAGGACCATCTCCTCCGGCTCAAGAAGCTCGACGTCTCGATGGAGGTGCGCCGGCAGGTGGACGCCTTCCGTGCCGCGATCATCCAGAGCGCCACGCTCAGCCCGCAGCCCTACTACCGGCGCATCCTGGGCCTGGGCGATGGCTGCATGGCCGCAACATACCCGTCACCCTTCCCCCCCGAGAACCGCCTGGTGCTGGTCGACGCGCGAATGAACAACTCCATGCGCTACCGGGACCTCCCCGACACCTTGAACGGTGTGACTGAACGCCTAGAGACCATGGTGACGACCTATCCGGGCAACTATCTGGTGTTCTTCTCGTCCTACCGCGAGCTCGCCAAGTACTCCAAGCGGCTCGACCTCCCACGGGGGATCAAGATGCTCGAGGAGAAGCGCTCGCTAAACCAGCGCGAGAGGGACCGAATGATGTCCGACATGCGCACACGCGGGCTGATGAAGATGCCGACCGTCCTGCTCGGTGTACTGGGCGGTTCCTTCTCGGAGGGTATCGACCTCAAGGAGGAGGGCGTCATCGGTGTCATCGTCGTCGGGATGGGCATCCCGGTCCCCTCGGAGGAGAACAAGCGGCTCCAGCGCTACCTGCAGCGCAGTTTCGGTGATGGCTACAACTACGTGTTCACCTACCCGGCGCTGGCACGCATCATGCAGGCAAAAGGCCGCCTCATCCGTACGATGCGTGACCGGGGCGTGGTCTATCTCATCGACAACCGCATCCTCAACGACCGGTACCTCAAACTGGTCCCCGACTCCCTTAAAGACGAGATGATCCGCGTCTACAACACCAAGGCCCTGAAAGCGACCCTCGATCATTTCTGGAAGATTGAGAAGTAGGACGGCCGGGCCGGGGGAAATAAAACTCTTTACGTCCTAGATGATGTCACGGATGGCCCACCTGGACGAACGAACGCTGGTAGTGGGGCTTCTGGTGTGCTTCGCCCTCCTGACCACATGCTTCCTTTCGACAAATGAGGCACCGCGGTTCGCCCTCTCGCTCTCCCTGGGGATCCAAGGGGAATGGCACATCGACAGTTTCTTCCCCGAGGTACTCCATCCCCTGTTCCCTCCTATCGACTACGTCAAAAAGGACGGTCATATCTACAGTGACAAGGGCCCGCTCCTGTCCGTACTGGCCGCTCCCATCGTGCGAATCCTTCAGATGGCCGGTGCTGACCTCCG
>Ga0187833_10005736_pt1 | contig 11639 bp, 8 predicted proteins | sample ETNtaG_37_FD_167968 | JGI IMG/M metagenome (GOLD analysis project Ga0187833, IMG submission 167968) | Marine microbial and viral communities from oxygen minimum zone, Eastern Pacific Ocean - ETNP2014_SV_400_PacBio MetaG (Illumina Assembly) | ecosystem: Environmental > Aquatic > Marine > Hypoxic... | reverse complement strand
AACCCCCAACACCGAACTCCTGCCAGAGGTCGGTTACCTGGTCCCAAAAAAACTGCGCCACCGATGGGATCTCAGGACTGGTCCATCACGACGACTTCTCCCCCAGGCCCTCAGCGAACTCGGTGGGATCGACATATTCCAGCACGACTCGCGCCACTCGTACTCCAATCAGCTACGTGAATATCAAACCGCTTGGCCTTCAATCAAATCCGGTGGAATGCTGATCTCCGACGATGTAAGTAACGACGCACTCTACGACGCCAGCCGCACGTGGGAGAGGGAACCAACGATCATTGGGCAGAGCAAAGAATCCCCAATCGGACTTGTTCGCAAAGCCTAATTCCCCTTTTTCGCAGCATCCCGTTTAGAAAAATTGCCAAAACGAAGCAACAAAGAAAAACCAACTTCGATAGCTCTCGTGGTGAACCAGAATGAGATCTTCTACCGACTCCGCATGCCGTGGATCAGGCTGCTCAAAGAAAACGGCTACAAGATCTACGCAGTCGTCGCCAGTGGAGCGTGGAACGACCGGATCGAAGCTGGTGGAGCTGAATACGTCGAATGGAAATTGAGCCGCAGCGGCCAAAATCCGTTCGCTGAAATGGTATCGGTGCTCAGCCTCACGAACATCCTGCGCAAAATAAAACCCGACATCGTTCAGAACTTCCACACCAAGCCAAACATCTACGCACCAATAGCCGCGAAACTGGCTCGCGTGCCACTGACAGTCTCGACCGTCACCGGCCTCGGCTACACATTCGTTGAACGACGTGGCCTCGGCTCAAAACTGGCCAAGCGACTCAACCTCGTCATGTACTCGTTCTCGAACCGCCTCGCCAACGAAATCGCCTTCCAGAATCCCGACGACATGGAGCTACTTAGATCCAGAGGCGGTCTATCCCGCACCAAAGGGCGCATGATCCCCGGTGGCTCCGGCATCGATGTAACCGAATACAGCCCAGGAACCCGCAACTCACCCGAATCCCACGAACTACGACAGTCACTCGACATCCCCACCGATGCCTTCGTTGCGATGTTCGTAGGCAGGCTCCAACTTGACAAAGGCCTGACCGAGTTCGTCGAAGCGGCCCGCATGCTCAATAAAAAGCGAAAAAACATCGCTTTCGTAATGGTTGGTGCTCCCGACCCCGGCAACAAGCGATCGGTTCCAGAATCAACTCTCGCTCGATGGAAATCTGAAGGCGATGTCGTTTTTACAGGCCGGCGTGAAGACGTGCCAAAGCTCATGGCAATCGCCAACACGATCACTACCCCAACGTTCTACCGAGAAGGTCTCCCCAGAACGCTTCTAGAAGCAGCAGCAACCGGTCTCCCACTGATCGGCACCGACATGCCCGGCGTGCGAGAGGCGATCAACAACGGCGTAAACGGTATCCTGATCCAAACCCATGACTCCACGGCCCTTGCCAACGCCGTAGAAGAACTCGCCGATGATCCCGAAAAAGCCCAACGCTACGGCAAAGCATCGCTGGATCGGGCAATAAACGAATTCGATCATCGACGCGTCGTAGGCGAATATCTGAAAATGTACGAACAACTCTGGGATGAACGGTAATAAGAATTGACTGAGGTACTAGCAGTAATACCGGCACGAGGCGGAAGCAAGGGCCTTCCCGGCAAGAACCTGCGCCTACTCGCAGGCCATCCATTGATCGCCTACAGCATTGCCGCCGGTCTTCAGTCCAAACTCGTCAACCGCGTAATCTGCTCCACCGACTCGGAAGAAATTGCGACCGTTGCCAGAGAATGTGGAGCAGAAATTCCCTTCCTGCGCCCGGCGGAACTTGCGCAAGATCACAGTCCAGATATCGATTTTTTTGTCCACGCGATCGAAACACTCGCCAAAACCGGGTACAAACCGGACATCATCGTCCAGCTCCGACCAACCGATCCCATCCGAAAGCCTGGACTGGTCGACGAAGCGGTTCAGCTTCTGATCGACAATCCGAAAGCTCACAGCGTCAGGACGATCACCGAACCCGGCTACAGTCCATACAAAATGTGGACGATCAATGACACTGGTGCTCTCGAACCACTCCTGACGGTCTCCGGCCTTGCTGAGCCATTCAACATGCCGCGTCAGGAACTACCCGAAGTCTGGTGGCACATCGGTGTACTCGACGTGGTCAGAACCGACGTCGTGACCGAGCAGCACTCACTGAGCGGAAAGCTGATACTCCCGCTAAAAGTCGACCGTTCGAAGTCAGCGGACATCGATACGCTCGATGATTTTGAGCGCGCTGGCAAGCTGATAGAAAACGTCGATTGCGTTCGGCCCTAGATTCCGCTCATGAACAACCACCTGATCATAGATAGCCAGCTGGCCGCACAAGATATGGACGCTGTATTCAGCGATGACTGGAGCTGGCCGGTTGAACAGGCAAAATACGACTCTCTAGTGACCGAATTAATCGAATGGGCCGATGAACTTCATCTCGAGCTCAACGATTCTCCTCGACTACTAACGGCATACCTACTCATCAAGGCCGATCTGCTAAAGGACCTGTCTTACTACCTCGTCGGCTGGCTCGATGTAGCATCCGCTCGAGAAAATGGTTCCGAATTGGTTTTCAGATCTAACCAGTACATCTACGGTGAACTAGTTTCAGACCAGTTCACCGATCGCATTCCGACCAACAACTACTCCACGAAGGCCCGTTGGATAAGGGCCGCTATTCGAGGTCGACTTTCACGTATCAAGTGGCAACGAAACAACCGATCTGCGTCCCGAGTCACCGACACGAATAGATTCCTCATCGGTGCTAATCCGCTTGGAATACAAATCGCAGGTGAAAATGTACGGAGGATCGTTTGGACTACTGATGCCATCGCTCGACACCGTCCTCCATCGGACGATGTACCAGATCGAATAACAGAACTTTCGGATCGCATCAGCACCGTGGTTTCCGATGCCATCGCGAGATTCACGCTTGAGCCAACGAAACAGCTGGTTTCCCATCTCAGGTTTATCGCACTCACCCACCTTCGCAAAGGCTGGCGCGACACCGCTCTCAAGTCGATATTCTCGCCTGTCAGCCCCAACCCGACGCTCGTTACCGGTACCGGTAGCAACTATGCAACAAGGCTGATTTCACATCAGCTCTTGTCAGACGGTCATCGTGTGATAAGAGCCTCTCATGGAGGAGACGCACCGCTTTTCAACGACGTTTTGTGGGCATCGATAGAACTGCCATTCGCGACGAAATACGTTGTCGGTGGAACGTCTGCAGCGACAGCGGTCGCTCAGTCTCTTTCGAAAAGAACTGAAACCGCAATCCCCCAATACGTGAGCTCCGTCCTCGGTGTTGGATCACGTCAACATCTCCGGATACGTGAATCAGCTGGGAAGCCCAACACCAGCCCTCCCGAAACAGTAAGTGTGATCTCCGCTTCGCTAACAGGAATGCACCGAGTCACACCACACATGAAACTCCACGACGTGGTGTACATGGAATGGCACAGAAGGCTTCTCCAAGATGTACAAAACCTGGGTTATACCACCCTCTCGAAAAGACATCCAAAAGGGATGATGGCTGGTAGACACATTTTCGACGATGTATCGACCGAAGAGCTTTTGCAGACACCGTTGAGTTCGATAGAAGATCGCACGGACGCCTATGTCATCGACTTTCCCGCGAGTGCGCTGATGGAATCGATCTGCACATTAAAGCCCGTTGTACTCATCGATCATGGGATCAGGCGAATGTGTCCCGAGGTTCGATCTCTGCTCGGTCAATCAGTGGCAATAATCGCCTCAACGCACGATGAGCACAACCGCGTGGTGATCGATCAAAACGAACTCAAAGAAGGACTCCTCACGCCCGTCAATCTTGATGCACGGGAGGAATTCCTCCAAGGATACCTGCTGAAACCATCTTCAAATCTCGACTCACTTTTCGAGTAACTCCTTAGCGTGGTGCAGCCGAAAACTAACTGTCAGGCTCCGTGTATAACCCCAATATTTTGACAAATCGCTGAGCTTCTCAACGTTCACAAATACCGAGATTGGCGCACTCGTTTTATAAGAGTCTCGATCCACTATTGCAGATATCCTATTGGCGGTACTTGGATTGGCCAGCAAGTCTAGGCGAAACAGAGTGCACGGCATCGGTATGCGCTCGAAATCATCCGAGAATGGATAATCGCAATGTCTTCGACAATCAAAATCGGCACCACAGAAATAGGCAATGGCCAACCGGTGTACATCGTCGGAGAGATTGGAATCAATCACAACGGTGATGTAGGCGTCGTCAAGCAACTTATCGATGTTGCTGCAGAAACCGGACTCAACGCCGTCAAATTTCAGAAGAGAACGCCGGAACTATGCGTGCCAAGAGACCAGTGGGATGTCGAGCGGGATACCCCGTGGGGTGTGATGAAGTACATCGATTACCGCTACAAAGTCGAATTCGATGAATCTGAATACCGGGAGATCGCCAACTATTGTGCATCGAAGGAAATTGATTGGTTCGCATCCCCCTGGGATGAAGAAGCTGTCGACTTCCTCGAAGGTTTCGACACTCTCTGCTACAAAATCGCCTCAGCCTCGGTCACCGACATCCCGCTCCTCGAGAAGATTCGATCGACCGGCCGACCCGTCATCATGTCATCAGGAATGTCGACGATGGACGAGATTCGAACCGGCGTCGCTACGCTCGGGACGGGCAACCTCTTAATCTGCCATTCGACGAGTTCTTACCCGTGTGAGCCTTCTGAATTGAACCTCAACATGATCGGCACTCTCGCAGCCGAGTTCGACGTACCAATCGGCTACTCCGGTCACGAAACGGGGCTCTCTACAACCGTTTCAGCGGCCGTCCTCGGGGCATGCCTGATCGAACGCCACATCACCATTGACCGCGCCATGTGGGGAAGTGACCAGGCTGCATCTGTAGAACCGCAGGGTGTCGCTCGACTGGTCAGAGATATTCGAGTTGTGGAATCCGCTTTGGGAGACGGGGTAAAAAAGGTCTACGAGAGTGAAATCGGCGTCATGCAGAAGCTGCGTAGAGCACCGAGTAACTAGGATATTTCTAGCAATGCCATTAATTGGATCTCTGGCCAGAAAATTCATCCCCGACTCTTTCTACAACCAGCTGCGGGCGTTGCGCGGGGATTTTCAATACCAGGAGCGACTCGGAAAGATCACGCCACCATGGACCGCATACGGTTTACTGATGGCCGTTCGTGCTGCAAAGAAGTTCGGCCATGATTCCATCTCAGTCATCGAGTTCGGTGTTGCTAACGGCCGCGGTCTTCGACGAATGACAGGCCTCGCCGAGCGCCTTTCCTCGCAGTCAGGCATAGGCATCTCGGTGTTTGGTTTTGATACCGCTGCGGGACTACCAGCGCCCGTGGACTATCGCGATCACCCCGAATTGTTCAGTGAAGGCGATTACCCAATGCAGGATTTTGACTCGCTTCAAAGAGAGCTGACTGGCCGTGCGAAGCTGGTGATAGGCGACATACGCAGTCTCGGCTCCCTCGACGAAATAATTTCCGGTTCCGGCGCACTCGGATTCGCCTCGGTCGATGTCGATATCTACTCGTCAGCAAAATCCGCCCTAAAGCTGGTCGCCAACGCCGATGCGGCAACCCTGCTCCCCACGGTAGGTCTACATTTCGACGACGTCTGGTCGGAATGGGGCTATAGCAGATTCGCCGGTGAACTCCTCGCCATTGACGAAATCAACGAAGAATACGAGCTGCGCAAGATCGATAGGGATCGCTACGTCGACTACTGGCACGGTGGATACCAACCCTGGCACGCGGCGATGCACATTCTCCACGCCTTTGACCATCCCGATCTGTTCAAAACACACCGATCCACCACGCAGGTAATAACAAGAAAATAAATCCACTGATGCATTGACACCTGCATCGATAGCCATGATGGTGATTCACGGACTAACGTAGTGAATGTGCGATCTCGGTCCTATTCATCCAGTGCCGGTCGTACTTGTGGACACCAGAGAACGGATTGATCATTAGCGGGCATCACTATTCGATGGTTTAAATACCTATTACTGTCCGACCCATCGCCGAAAAGGCAACAAATCAGCTGTTAGCTGTCAGTTGCTCAAACTGCAGAGAACGCGACGGCGAGTTGTTTGACCGCGATCGATACGGTATTCCCTATAAAACCGTGATTTGCCGAAACTGCGGAATGGTCTACTCGAATCCACAGATGAATGCCGAATCAACAGCCTATTTTTACTCTTCCGACCTCTATCGAAAAATATATAGAGCCGGCGATCTTCTTCAAGATTCGACAGATATGCCCGATCTCGTTGTTGATCGCTCTTCGGACTATCATCGACTCACCCATTACGATTTCATCAAAGACGCTGGAATTCACTACAAAACCATGGCGGAGATCGGTGCCGGCGGTGGATGGAACCTAATACCATTCATCAACGAGGGACGGCCTGCGTCGGATACGATTTTTCGCCTATTTTGATGGAGGCAGGTAGACAGGCTGGAATCGATATGATCCGCGCTGACGGTCAGGGATTGGTTGGCAAGTTCGACCTGATCATGCTGAAGCATGTCCTCGAACACCTTGATAATCCGATCGAACAACTTGTGTCGGTTAGAGATCACCTAACAAAAGATGGTCACCTTTTTATCGAAGTTCCCGAAATAGTCGCGAAAATCTCCCGATCCCAAACGCCCACTACCACTATTTTTCAGAGCAAACCTTAAACTCAATCGTCAGTCAATCAGGATTCGAAATCACAAACGCCAGGACAAGCGAACGCGCCGGCACCATTCTGGCACTGACCAGACCATCCGATATCAACGAAAAAAACCGAGTTCAATTCCAGCGAATTCGACCGAGCAATGGAAATCATTCGTCGTGGCAAGAAAGGGATGTTCAAAGCTCTCATTGCACAGTCCGTGCCTGATTCAGTTGTCAAACTCGCCCGAGCGATAAATAGAAGATAACGTACGCATACCCGTAGTTCTCGGTCCTTGAACAACAAAAGAAGGCTCAGAGGAAGCCTGTTCCGTACCAGAGTAGAAGAAACAGAAATGCATGCCAGGGCAAGAAATAGAGGATTAGGCCAGATCAGCTCCACGTTAGCGAATCGCATTGATCAAGCGATTCTGTGGATCACCCTTGGCGCGCTGTTCTCCATCCCACTGATCTTCAGCTTCTTTGAAATCGTTGCCGTATTTAACGAACTCAAAGTTGTGGCCCTCCACCTGTCAGCAGGTCTGATAGCGATCCTCTGGCTCTGGCAGATCGTACTGCACCGACTCGACGCCCGTGCTTCAACCGAAAACGAAGTTAACTGGGATCTTATGAACTGGGCAGGGCGAAATCCTGCTCGCTGGGCTCTGATTGCCGCCATTGTCTGGATATTAGCCCAACTCGCATCAACACTCCTCTCCCCTCTCCCGGTAATCAGCTTCTTCGGTGGTGACGAAGCTCGCTCGGGCTACAACCTCTACGACAGTCTGTCGATGTCGATAATCTTTCTCTCGGTCGCACTTCGCTTCCGTACACGCCGAAGTCTGGAACTCCTCGCCCACACTCTCGTGCTCACAGGAACGATCGCAGCCGCCTACGGTATCGCTCAACACTTCGGTTGGGACCCGATTGGGGGTAACGCCGGGCGAACCCGAGTCATTGCCAGCTTTGGTAACACCCTGAACTTTGGCGGCTACATGGTCATGTCGATCCCGGCCACACTCGCCCTCGCCTCTTGGCGATTCGATCGTAAATGGATCTGGCTCGTCGTTATCGTCGGCGCCCTCAGTCTCCAACTCGCCGGAATATGGTTCTCAGGTGGTCGGGGTCCATTCGTAGCGGGTGCTGCGTCAATCATTACTTTTTTTGCCATCTCTTTCGCAATCGCATCATCAAAAGAAACCCTGAGATCCGTTGCTGTTCTTGCAGCGAGCGGGATCATCGCGACCATCATCGTCGCCCTACCTTCGGCGCAGGGTGACATCGGTCTTGAACGAGCGCTCAGTATTGGAGCTCAGTTCGAAAACACCAGTTCATCGACCGACATCCAGGGCGGACTTGCCGGTCGATTCAGCATCTGGGACTCAACACTCCAGCTGGCAACCTCGTGGGACAGTCCAATTGAAGACTCAGCGATAACCGGAGCTCTACGTCCAGTGTTCGGGCTCGGGCCCGATATGTATGTCTATTCCTTCCCACTCGTAGGTAATCCACAAACATCTCTTGCATTAGTTGATCACGCTCACAACTACGAAATTCAAATCTTGATCGAGCAGGGTTTCGTCGGTTTCCTCGGATTCATGGCGTTGGGCAGTCTTCTCGGGATCGCAACAATTGTGGTAACGCTCAAGATGAGAAAATCAGGTACTGGCCTCCATGCACCCGGCTTCATAGTCCTCGCTCTTCTGCCTGCCACCATCGGCAAACTCGTCGAGATGCAAACTGGTGTCGGTCGAATCTCCGATCTCGCCATGAACTTCGCTTTATTCGGAGCGGTAATAGTGATACACGAACTCGTGGATCGACAACTCGCTACCGAGGATTCGCAACAAACAACAAACCAGTCGTCGAGACGCTCATCCGTAAATCTGACCGCATCCAATCAGGCCACGTTGATTACAGCGTTCGTCGCAGCTGCCGTAGTCACCGCAGCCGCACTATCAATATTTGTAAGCTGGGATCTCAGAAGACTCTCAGCCAGCCGCACACTCGCTGTCGGATACGACCACCCCGAGCAGGTTGAAAAAGCTAGAGTATGGGCCGACGTACAGGAACGAGCACCTGAGCGCGAATCATTCACCTTCACGCTATTCGAACAGTACCTGGAAGTCTCAAAGGAGCAGCATGCCCTCGGTAACACCGAAGAAGCCTTGCGACTTCTCAATATTGGTCGGGATATGCTCCTTGAATACGAACGCCGAGATCCACTGGAACTCGATACACAAATTGGTCTTTCAAAATCAGTCGCAATCCTGATGGCTTGGGGATACTCTGAATACGCACAAGAACTGGCCGACCGCGCTATAAAACTCGCTGATTCGAACCCCGCCTACCCAACCATTCTCGGAACCTCAGCCACCGCCCTCACGAGCGTTGGGTTACACGAACTCGCTATTGAGTACGCCGACAAAGCAATCGCTACCGAAGAAACTACCCAACCATGGTCAAAAGCCTGGTACGCCAAGGGGCGAGCGCTAATCGAGCTCAATCGAAACGACGAGGCAATCGTCACGCTGACAACTGCCACAGAAAAGCGACCAGGCGCCGAGGGCGCTCTCTTATCCCACCAGTTACTCGCCCAGCTCTATCTCGAACGTGATGATAACGAGTTATACGAACTCCACAAGGAACTCGGCGACGGTGAAATCACATTCTTAGAGTAGGCTCGGTCACCTCGGATACCGCGTCGAATTCAAGTCATCGGTCTTCAACGTCATTTATTGTCAGGCAGGTAGTCAAAACCCCCTAATCAAAAGTGACCAGCGACCACCTTATTTCCAACCTGCCAACTGAAGAACTGGTACATTTAAGAGGTAGTTGAAATTGTTTTCAGTTCAGCTCTGCGGGGGTAGCTCAGCTGGCAGAGCATCTGCCTTCCAAGCAGAATGTCGCGAGTTCGAATCTCGTCCCCCGCTCCATACGTAAATTGAACTAGAGCAGCCCTCGTAGAAATGCGGGGGCTTTTCGCGTAGTTACAGTGAAGTTACAGTAATAGCACCGAATAAATAGGTGTTCGGGCTTCACCCCTTCCGTTTATCCAGCAACTTCAACTGTTCCCAGATTGAACGTGCGTGTTCTCTCAGCATGCTCTCGTACTGTTTCGGGTCGGCCCCTTTCGTTTGAGTCCAATTTGGTGACGGGCCGTGGACTCGAACCCCGAACCTAGTGATTAAGAGTTCTGCTCAACACATGTCCCGTCGTGCGGTTTCGTGCCATTCCGTACTGAAATCACAGGATAAGGCCGGAGGTTCGTGTCCTGTCGTGCCCCGTCATATTAAACCGTTTGCGGGCAAGTTAGTGGGCAGGACCTGAACAAGGTCTCCCCAGCAATTGAGGAACGATGTTATTCCACCCCGACACTGAGTTCTGACAGAACCACTGTCTCGCCTTTTGCTAGGACTACTTATTGGAGGGAAGGTCACTTGCAGAAATACGGGTTTTTACTCAAGCGTAAACTTTCCAAAATCCAACTTAAATGAAATAAACTTCATGCGCACTTAAGTTTGATATGAGGGCGTTACGTTGAATTTCCCTAAATTAGATAGAATCCAAGCACCGCAATGAATATAAAAAATCAAACAGCTACAGACAATGCATCATTTTCCAGTGGCAGTCGAGTTTTGAATCGGAAATTCCTGTTTCTATTGTTAGGGATTCTGTTTCTATCGGCGTTAATTTACGTCTCAGTTGACGTTAGGTCGATCAAAGTTGCACAAGCTGCAGTTGATTGCTCGACACCCGTCACAAATTGGGTCCGCAACAAAAACGTCACATTCTCACATTGTTATGGACGAGAATTCACACATTCTGGCACTGAATACGATTTACGCGTGTATTACGTCGAGTCTCCGGATCAGAATTCTGCCACCAATGTCAACCAGTGCGCGGCCGGGGTCGTCGTAACGGCAGGATTCGTAGCTTCAGAGTGCGAACATGCGATAGCTGTGAATGACGATGGTTCCGGAAACAATGCCACAGTTGTTGCGGTTGCAGACGAGATGGAAACTGCAATGCGCTTTTATCTGGATCAAGACTTGGACTTCATACCGGGCACAAGTTTGGATGTTTACATAGCCGAGGATAATCGCACGGGCGGAGTGTCTTTCGCAAATTCTTATATTTATATAGACGACGATGCCATTGATAACAATGATTCACTTCAGAAAAGAATGCTTGCGTTTCACGAAATGCAGCATCTTGTTCAGGGCGAATACGATTCCTCATGGCATAGTTGGTACGGTGAGGGTGTTGCGAGAGCTATAGAAGATCGTGTGGATCCCGGCCTTGACGCCGATACCGGGCATTTCTTTATACCGGATGTAAACAAAGTTCTTGGCTCATCAGCAAAGAGGGCTGGGGATATCGTTAGCGCCAGCTACGACAGCAACATGTGGTGGACCTGGTTTATGGACAATCATGGTGCAACGGGAGAAGTTGCTCCCGTACTGGGCTGGGAGACGCTCAGAAAGTTTTATGAGAAGCTCTCTACAATGGTCTCTGATGAAATCGGTGCAGTAAGCGATACGATTGCATCTGAGGGCAGTAGTTTCCGTGATGATTTCATTGACTACAGTCTTGCCTTATGGGCGTATAAGTACAATCCGTCCAACTCCAGGCTGGACTTCCTTGATGCGGAAATAAAGGGTCCTGCGACCGCCGGATTATCCGGTCATGTGGTTGTGACGGGGGGGCCAGCGTTCCCTCAGGTTTCCAACCCAGCAATGAACCCTCGGTCAGTGCGACATTGGGAGTACGTTCCAGCGAACCAGTGTGAATTCGTTTCGTTCGTTTTTAGCGGTTCAGGAAAAGAGTATGGATTTAGTGTTTTAACTGCCGACGGTGGTTCGCTGCAGGACAGGTGGACTGTTTACGCGACCGATTTTGCCAGGACGGTGCGAGGTGTGGATCTGGATCGAATCGT
>Ga0187833_10005732_pt1 | contig 11644 bp, 16 predicted proteins | sample ETNtaG_37_FD_167968 | JGI IMG/M metagenome (GOLD analysis project Ga0187833, IMG submission 167968) | Marine microbial and viral communities from oxygen minimum zone, Eastern Pacific Ocean - ETNP2014_SV_400_PacBio MetaG (Illumina Assembly) | ecosystem: Environmental > Aquatic > Marine > Hypoxic... | reverse complement strand
GGAAGAACCACTGGACATCTGCACAGAGAGCATATAAAGCTCGAAAATACTCAATAATTTGAAAATGGCAGAAGATTTCCTATTTGACACCTCAATTTGGATTGATATTCATGAAAATAGGGGTTTAAATGGAGAAAGTGTTAAAAAATTGATCAAGAGAATTATTGAGAATGATCAAATAGTAATATATTCAGACCTCAACATTGGAGAATTTAAGCATTTGGGATATTCCAAAGAGGAAATTAACTGTATTTTAAGCATAGCTAAACCAAATAATCTTCAAAGAACCCATATTTTTCCAAAACAAGTAAAAGAAGCAACAATATTAGCTCGAAAAAGAGAAATTCCTAAGAAAGATGCTCTTCACGCTATTCTTGCACGAGATAATAATCTGCAATTAATTACCAGAGATACTCATTTTAACAAGCTAAAAGACATTGCCCTAACCAAAAAGCCAGAAGACATCATTTAACTCCTAACCTCTTCGCTATCTCCTCAAAAGCCTTTTCTCCTGCTTCATGCAACTGCTTATCTGTAGTCTTGCGCTTTGAAGCCCCATAAGCCTTCTCCAATCTCATCAAAGCCTGCTCTTTCTCTAATTCCTTAATCTTATCTCTCACAGCTTCTCGGATAAACTCTGCTTTAGTCGAATACCTATTGCCTTTCATTACCCTCTCCACATCATGCAGAAAGGTTTTTTCAAACCGTATTGAAATAGTTGCCATTGTAGCAATATGTAATACATAGTAATATATAAATGTTTCGGTTTAAGTGATCTTTGTGGTAGTTTTCAGCTCTGAGTTATGAGTTAAAAGGCTTATGACCCACAACTGATCACTAATTCACAAAGGGGTAGGGTCTACTGAAGAAAACAGCACACACTCCCACCGAAAAACAAATCTTAGGATGGGGAGGTTGCGAGCGCAGCGAACGCAACTAAGGAAACCGCAGGTTTCCTGTTGGCTGAGATACAAGGTAGCATGTTGGGTGGTTTGCTGTCATCTAAAACCGGAAAAACCACTGGACATCTGCACAAAACATATTTAAAGAAAGCAAACTTCTCTAAATACTATGAAATTTATTGACAACCAAACAATAATCATTGAGTATGAGCCAAGTGATTTGGATAAATTTGTAATTAAGTTTACTAAATTGCTTACCAAATATTCCAAGTATGTTATCATTAGTGGTTACGTAGCAATCTTATTAGGCAGAAATAGATCCACAGATGACGTGGACATACTAATCCCTCCCCTAAGTAAAGAGGAATTCGAAGCTTTACATAATAATCTATTAGAGAAAAAATATTGGAGTGTCCAAGAAGACAATCCTGATGAATTATTCGATTTGCTGCAAACTAATCATGGTATTAGATATGCAATTAAACCAACGTGGTCTCCTAATATAGAACTAAAATTTACGAAATCTTTATATGATGATCTATCTATAAGGTCACCTATTACAGTAAAAATTCAGGAGAATGAATTAAAAATTGGATTTTTAGAATTGCAAATTGCGTTTAAAGAAGAAATTTTGAAAAGCAATAAAGACCTCGAAGATGCACAACAAATAAGAATAGTGGCCAAGGGACATTTGAATCATGATCTCATCGGTTATTATAAAAAAGAATTAAGGAAAACCCTATGAAAAATTTTAATGCGAAAGAGTTTAAAAAAAAGAATGATGAGGACAGGATGAAGTATTTGAAAAGCTGGGCAAATTACGTGAAGGATCACCCTGACAAAGATTGGAAAAATCAACAGAATAAACTCATTAATAGCCAGCTCAAAAGACAAAATGAAATAAATTTGACACGAAAAGAATATTTGAAAATTAAACAATCAGCCAAGAATTAAATATTTTTTAGCAACCTTTAAATAATAACATTAAAAACATCTTCTTATGCCAGAACCATACAACTTTAACATAGTAGAGCCTGAGATCTTGAAATTTTGGGAAAAAAGCAAGATCCACGCAAAGGCCAACAAGAAAAACAAAGGAAAAGAGGTTTTTTACTTCTTAGAAGGCCCTCCCTACACCTCTGGCAAGGTGCATTTGGGCACAGCATGGAATAAAGCCCTTAAGGATTTAGTCCTAAGATACAAGCGCATGAATGGCTTTGATGTTTATGATAGATCAGGCTATGACATGCATGGACTTCCTACAGAGCACGCAACCATGAAGAGAATTAATCTCAAAACAAAGGAGGATATTCTCAAATTTGGATTTAAAAAATTCATAGAAGAGTGCAGAAAAACATGCACAGACAATATGAAAGAGATGAATAAAGAATTCATTAGAGTAGGAGTCTGGATGGATTTTGAAAATGCTTACCAAACAATCGCACCTGAATGGACAGAATCTGTCTGGTGGCTAGTAAAAACAGCCCATGAGAAAGGAAGATTGTATGAGGGTGAACGTGCTTTGCATTGGTGTCCAAATTGTGAATCTGCGCTTGCCAAGCATGAATTAGAATACAAAGACCTCACTGATATGTCTATTTACATGAAGTTTCAATTAAAAGGAGCTAAAAATGAATACATGATTATTTGGACAACAACACCATGGACTACCCCATTAAATCTTTCGGTTGTTGTACACCCAGAATTTGATTATGTAAAATGCAAAGTTGGCGATGAGATTTGGATAGTTGCAAAAAAACTAGCTAAAGAAGTTATTAATAAATATGCAAAAAAAGAATTTGAGATTGTAGAGACCTTCAAAGGAGCAAAACTAAAAGGCAAAGAATACATCCCATTATTCGACAAAGAGTTTCCAGAGCTTGAAAGAAGAAAAAAAGAACAGCCTTTATACAAAATAATCCTATCTAAAGAACACGTTCACCTCGATGAAGGAACAGGAATAGTTCACCTTGCTCCTGGATGTGGAGACTCAAATTATGACCTCTGTATTGTGAATGGTGTAAAACCTTTTAATGTGATTGATACTAAAGGACGCTACCCGCTTGACCATCCAACTTTCAAAGGGTGGACTGCTAAAGTAGATGATAAAAAATTTGCAGGCGTATTGGAAGAAAGAGGCAAATTAGCAGGTTTTACACAATTTACCCATAGCTATCCTCATTGTCAAAGATGTAAAACTGCAGCTATCTTTCGAACAACACCTCAATGGTTCTTCAAAGTTGAAGATCTCAAACCTAAAATGATAGCTGAAAATAAAAAAATAACCTGGCAACCAGTTGCAGCATTCAATGCATTTAATGCATGGCTAGAAAACTTGAGGGATAACTCTATCACTAAACAACGTTTTTGGGGCACACCTATCCCTATCTGGAGATGTGATGCCTGTAAAGAATACGATGTGATAGGATCTATTGCTGAATTAAAGAAAAAATCTGGAAAAACACCTAAAGATCTTCATAAACCTGATATTGATAAAATCACATACAAATGCAAGTGTGGAAAAACAAAAAAACGCCTTCCAGATGTGCTTGATGTCTGGCTAGACCCTGGTTCAGCGTCATGGGCAAACCTTGGTTATCCTCAAGAAGATAAACTTTTCAAAAAGCTCTTCCCCTCTGATTTTATTTTAGAAGGAAATGATCAAATTAGGGGATGGTTTAACCTGCTCCATGTAGCTTCCATGATCACTATGGGAAAATTATCATTCACACACTGCTACATGCATGGCATGATCAATGATTCTCAAGGAAGGAAAATGTCTAAAAGTCTAGGCAACTATATCCTCCCAGGAGAAGTATATGAAAAATACGGAGCAGATACATTTAGATACTATGCAATTGGAGGAGCCAACCCAGCATTAGATCTTAACTACAACTTTGATGATGTAAAATCAAAGTATAGAAACCTAGTCATACTCTGGAATGTGCATAACTATTTGCTGGATCTTTGCAAGAATAACAAGATCAATCCTACTAAACTAAAGATACAAAAAAAAGCACTGGGAAGAGAAGAAAAATACATGCTCTCTAAGCTCAATTCAACTGTAAGGACAGTCACAGACAAGATTGAGCAGCTATTGCTCAATGAAGTTCCGTGGATCATAGAGGATCTTTTCTTAGAACTAAGCAGAACATATATTCAGCTTACCAGGGACAAAGCATCAATCGGAAAAAAGCAAGAAAAAACACTAGTTGCTTACACAATATACAATGTCCTCATCAATACCCTAAAGCTTTTTGCAGTAGTTGCCCCAATGATAACTGAGAAAATGTATCAAGATCTAAAAGAAGCCTTTTCCTTGAAAGAAGCAAGCATCCACCACTTTGCCTGGCCAAGCTTTGATGAAAAAGAGATTGATGAAAGCTTAGAAAAAGATATGGAAGTTGCCTCAAAAACAATTCAGGCAGTCCATGCAGCGAGAGAAAAATCCCAGATAGGAAGCAGATGGCCTCTTTCAGAGGTTATTGTGGTGACAGATGACAAAGAAGCTCAAAAATCCCTGGAAAAATCAAAAGAAATTATTATGAATCAAACAAATGTAAAAGCAGTAAATATCAAAGATACTTTTTCAGAAGCAAGAACCACAGTAAAAGCTGATTTTAAAAAATTAGGTCCTGATTTTGGAGAGTTAGCTCCAAGAATTGTAGCTGCACTCTTAAAAGAATCAGCAGAGGCAATCCAGGCTAAGCTTAATAGCCAAGGAAAATATGAGATGAAGATTGATAATAAAAAAGTAAATATCGTCAAAGAGCATCTTATCTTTCAAAGAGAGGTTCCTATCCAGTACCAAGAAGAGGCTAGCCCATATGGATTTGTCTATCTCAACAAAGCGCAAAACGATGCTTTGGAAGCAGAGGGATTTGCAAGAGAGATAATGCGTAGAATTCAATCCCTAAGAAAAGAAGAGGGTTTGCAAAAAATCCAGTCAATTTCATTATTCATTAAGGTAGACCAGGATCTAGAAAAAAGATTAAAAAAGTGGCAAGATGCGATAAAAGAAAAAGTGGGTGCTACCCAGATGAAGATAAGCACTAATGACCCTGCTAAAAAACATAAAGTGAGCTCTCAGGATAAGGTAAAGGATAAGGAAATTTCCTTGTTTTTTGATGTGGTGAAGTAGCTAAGGAAAACAAAAAAGATCCTTATGTTTTATTCTCTCATCCACATTCTTAGGATAAAAGATCCAGCCAATCTTACCTTCACTATCAATAGAAATCTTTTTAGAATATAAAAGATAGTCAATGATTACACAAAATGTTTGATACATCATTTTTTTAGGCAATTTCTCCCACAGCTGTTTTTTTCTAAATTCACCATCATATTTTTTTATAGATCTCTCTAACATAAGAATAGTATCTAATCTAGGAAATCTCAGAATATTAGATTTTTTGAGTAAAAGTACCATTATATCAATTGATATAACTAACTAATATTTAAATTTATCTATTCCTCATGATTAAGATACAAAAATTTCGGAAATCTTTTCTAACAATCGTAGAATCTCCCGGAAGCTCTCCGAAGCACTGGACAACCACACAAAGTGTATTTAAAATGATATGACTTAAAAAAGATATGAAAATCAATGCTAAAATTCAGTTTATTGATGAAAAAATAAAGAAGGAATTTAAAATATTGAGAACATCAAATAATAAAGAATTATATAGAGCTCTCAATAAGGCTTTGAGAAAAATTGAAGATAACGCTTTTAGTGGAATCCAAATACCAAAAAGACTTATACCTCCTGAATATTTGAAAAAATACAATATTCATAATTTATGGAAATATAACCTATCGAAATCCTGGAGATTACTCTATTCAATAGAAAGTAATGAAATAATAGTAATAGCCATAATATTGGAATGGATGAATCATAAAGAATATGAAAGGAAGTTTAGATATTGAGATTACTCAGATCATCATCTAAACCACAAACCTTTTATACTTTTTTCTTAATTTGTGTAAGCAATGATGAAAAAATGTCTCCTTTGCTTAATCTTATTAATCATTGTTCCTACAGTCACAGCCATCCCAACAACTGAAAATGTTAGAGAGATGCTTGATTTTCTCAGTGAATTTAAAAAAGAGTATAACAACAATATGGATAAAGTGCCTGGCTGGGGCAAATCAATTCTAGGAAGTGAAAAATTAAATGTTACACTTTTCCTGGAAGATAATAGTGTTATAAACATTGGGATAATCTTTAACAATGGTGCCATTGTAGAAATGCGGCAAGCAAGATTAAAAAATCCAACAATAAATCTCTTTGTAACTGAAAAGGAAATTAAGTATGTTCTTGAAGCAAAGGGCTACAAAGAAAGACTAGAAAGATTAAAGCTAAGGTATGATCAGGATAAAATAAACTTCCAGTATGTCACCTTCCGAACAAAAGTAAAGTTTGGAACAGTAGGAATGGCCTATGGCTTATTCCAGAGTGTAAGAAATGGTTAAAAAAGTTTCAAAAGACACGGCACTTGCAGAAATAACTCTGAGAAAGTATGAGAAACCATACAATCTTAAAGGCCGTGAATTAGTTAAAAAACTCTGCCTCAGCATTGGATTATTGCAACCAGGAGATTCTCGTGACATTGTCGTTGATGTTTTGCAGGTGTTGATCGAAAACAGAAAAGAGATGAACTCTAAAGAGATTGAGGATCTGGTAATTGAAAACAGGAAAAAACACAACCTTGAATTGCTAGGAATTGCACCTTCAAATATAAGAAGACAATTAAAGCGTTTAAGATCCTTATTCCTCATTGAAAATAATGCAAACCTCTACAGAATTACTGAAAACGCTGCTCTGATCGAAATATTCGAAGAAAAGATTAAGAAGTTCTACCTAGACTCTATTGTAAATAGAGTTAAAGAGTATTTTGAGGCTGTTAAGTAAAAAGTAAGATGAGTTTATACGAACCAAGAGAGGATTCACACCTAACTGCAAAGTATGTAAAAAAGCTAGCCAGAGGCTCAGTGTTGGATATGGGAACTGGCTCAGGAATCCACGCTGTAGAATCAGCACAAAACAAGGAAGTCACCAAGGTTTTAGCAGTTGACATCCAAAAAGAAGTCATAACACACTGCAAAAAAACCATAAAGAACAAAAAAATACAATTCAAAGTAAGTGATCTTTTCAAAAACATAACAGAAACCTTTGACACCATTATCTTCAATCCACCTTATCTCCCTAGAGATCCGAATCTTGAACATGATCATACATGGGATGGCGGCAAAGAAGGCTATGAAGTCATTGAAAAATTCTTAAACCAAGTGCCATGGCATCTCAGAGATAAGGGAGTAATCCTTCTAATGTTCTCCTCTCTAACAAACAAAAAGAAGATTGACAGTGTAATTAAAGAACAAAATATGAAATTCACAATAAATGAGCAAGTCCACAGCAGCTTTGAGGAATTGTATAGCTATAAGATTGAACTAAAATGAAAATCACTGGTGTAAAAAACATAGAATACTTCTCCAAAGGAAAGCGAGGAATAATCTACACAGGAAGCTACAAAAACCAAAAAGTAGCAATTAAAACTAAAAACCCTGATTCAAAAGCAGTTGAGAGGATTAAAAATGAGGCTAAGTACATGAAGCTCTTGAACAAACACAAGATTGGCCCAAAATTAATAAAAGCAACAGACAAGTATGTAATGTATAAATTTGTTGAAGGAGAGTTTATTCTGGACAAGTTCACCACACTCACTAAAAGTCAAAGGATTAAAATTCTAAAAGCCACAGTAAAACAATGCTATATTTTAGACAGCCTAGGTATTAGCAAAGAAGAGATGCATCATCCCTTAAAGCATATTGTTGTAACAAAAAAACTTATCCCAGTATTCCTTGACTTTGAGCGTTGCCACTACACAGAAAAACCTCAAAATGTTACTCAGTGTATTGATTTTTTGAGAAGAATTAAAATTCTGCCAAAGAAGCAATCAATTAAAATCGCAAAGCAGTATCGCAAAGATAATAAACTAGGACCCTTACTAAAAAACCTAAAATGAACTTCAACCAAAAAGTCCTCAACATTACAAAGAAAATTCCTAAAGGCAAAGTAACAACCTACAAAGCAATTGCTGAAAAACTCAACTCTAAAGCCTACAGAGCAGTTGGTACAGCATTAAAAAACAATCCAGATGCTCCTAAGACCTCTTGTCATAGAGTAATAGCTTCTGATGGTAGTTTAGGTGGGTATTGTGGTAAGATGAATGATCCTGAGAAAGCTGCTCTTTTAAGAAAAGAAGGGGTCGAGGTTAATAATAACAAAATTGATAAGAAATTTAATTACAAATTCAAAACTTAACATCTAGCGCTTTCAACTCTTCCTTCAAACCATTCAAATCCTTAAAAATAATCGTATTAACCCCTAACTCCTTAGCCTTCACCATATACTCTTCCTTATCATCAATAACAACAGTCTCTTGAGGTGTTACAGATGCATTATCCATTAACACCTCCACCCCATCAGTATCAGGCTTCCGTGCTTTTAGAGTAAAACTGATCACCCCATCATCAAAGTAAGGCGAAACAGGATACAACTTCATAACCTCATCCCAATAGGTTTGATTATAATTCGTAAGAAAAGCAGTCCTGCACACCTTGCGCAGCTGCTTAACAAATTCCAAGGTTTCCTCAAAGGGCTTACGAAACGAAACCAGTTCTTTTATGATCTCCATGGGCTCGCCAGGAAGATTAAATTCTTCAATAAGTTTTTCCCACAGTTCAACACCAGAAAAATCTGCCAGATCTGCTTGCACAACTAATTCACGATATCTCTTAAGAAAATCATCTCCCAAACCATGTCTTTTAGAGAAAACCTCTAAAAAAAGAGCTTGATCATCAGTGTAGCAAACATTTGAAAAATCAAATACTATGAGTTTTATCATTTTAACAGACTCACTAAACTTTTATAAGCATCAATCCAAATAATTTCTCTAGATTTAAATACTTTTATAACATTCATAAATAGAAAGAAATGATGATTACTTAAAAAACTTATCCTTTCTTCCTCTTCTTCGGATCTAATTGCCCTTTCAACTTTTCCTTATGCTTCAAAAAATCCTGAAGTTCTCTACCAAAGTAATTCATCGCACCAACATCACCCCTTTCCTCAGCTTCCTTAAATTTCTCAATGTGTTTCTCCAGCTGCTTTTCATAGCCAGAGATCTTCTTCCTCACTTTAGCCTTTCCCATAGCCCCTTTACCTCTTTCAAATACTGCGTTGTAAGTTTATGCAATTGTTCAAGATCACTTATCTTAATATCATACTCAGATAGATTCTTATTATCCCTCTTCTCTCTGTAGAGTTGATATAATTCCTGAGTGATTCTATGTTGTCCTAAATAATGCAGCAGATCCTTATTAAAATAGGGCTTACCAGTAATCAAGCTGTGCAACAACTTCAAGCCCCTTAGACGCATGATAAGACTATACGCAAGACTGGGAATGCTCTTTACATCCTTGTCCTTCAACCATTCTTTTACAACAGCAAGGCTCGATATGGTTGTATCCAAAAGCCATCGGGTATTATGTTTGGTAATCTTTTCCTGTTGGAGCGACAAAAGCAAGGATTCATTCATAATAACCTTTGCCTCTCGTAATAAGGGTAAGATTATGCCAGTATTATCCTTGATAGTTCTCTTAATCTCTTCCAAAGAACCTGAAATGATCTCATATTCCCTAATATTCTTCTTCAATCTAACAATTCCATCGGTTATCACAAGAATATCAATATCTGAATCAATGGTGGCTTCACTTCTTGCATATGAACCACAGAGGTAAACCCCTTGAATGTGCGACAGGTGTTCCTGCAACAAGTCCATAACCTCCTCAACTATCTCCTGAAAATTTTTTTGCTGAACAGTTACCACTACCTTTTTCCCAATATACTCTTTAGGAACATAGACATGACCCCCATTTCCAATGCTCTGCACAACCTTTGTAATCTGAGACATATGTATATACAGTATATACAAATAGTATTTAAGAGTTTCGGTTCTAACGCTAAATGTAAGACATCAATCTGAAATGGAAATGAATCCCCTAATATCTAACAAGTCATGAGAAATCGCAAAAATAAACTACTTCCTCTTTTTCTTCTTCTTTGTCTTTTTGATCTCTTTCTCTAGATCTAACTCATGAAGTAACTCTTTATACCTGTTCCTGATAGTTACCTCTGTAACGCCAGCTACATCTGCAACCTCTCTCTGAGTCCTCTTCTCTCCATGAATCAACGCACTAACATACAATGCAGCAGCAGCAATCCCTGTTGGACCTCTTCCACTTGTCAATTCAGATTTTTGAGCTATCTCCAAAATCTCAACAGCTCTTGACTGGCTCTCAGGGCTTAACTTCAAAGAACTTGCAAACCTTGCAATGTAGTCAGCAGGATTTGAAGGTAAAATCGTGATCCCTAGCTCACGTGTAACAAACCTATAAGTCCTACCAATCTCTTTTTTCTCAATGCCTGAGGCTTCTGATAATTCGTCTAGTGTTCTTGGAACTTCATGCCTTCTACAAGCTGCATATAAAGCTCCAGCAACAACACTCTCCATGCTCCTTCCCCTTACAAGGCCTCTCTGAACAGCTAGAGTATAGATCCTAGCTGCCTCTTCCTCAACAGATTTAGGTAATTTTAAGAAGGAACTAGCACGTTTTAGCTCTGCAAGAGCCAATTTAAGATTTCTCTCAATAGCAGTTGATATCCTATACTGCCATTTTCTTAATCTGAAAAATTTACTCCTATCTTTTCCGCCTAAAGAATGTAAATCAGAGCTTGCACCCACCTCGGTTCCTAAACCCTGATCAAATTGAGTATAGGTCATAGGAGCGCCTGTTCTCCTTTTTTTGTCACCACTATCAGAATCAAACTCTCTCCATTCCTGAGAGAAATCTACCATTTTGTCCTCTAGAACAAGACCACAATCTTTACAAATAACTTCACCCTTCTCTCTATTGTGAAATAGATTTATACTCCCGCACTCAGGGCATTTTTTTACATAGCTCATGCATATCGCCTCTGACTAACACTTCCCCCAACATGTCAAAAACCACTCATCAAAGATGGAGGGCATGACAAGCTTCGCTTGATGACTGAATCCATCTGGGTGGTTTTTGATCATGATCAAAAATTTACAGTCAATCTGTGATTGGTTGTAAATTTCTGACATATCTATCGACTAATAATTACAATAAATTTATAAATGAAACGCATAAGTTATATATAAACTTTTCCTTTTAATTAGACGATAAAGGTATATTTAGAGAATTTAATTAATTAATTTCAGTATAGTAATTAATAAATTGAAGTTAGACCCCCCATATTTGGATGGAATTGTCTAACTTCACTTCTTAAAATCCGAGATGACAAAATGTTCACCCAACCAGTGAAGCTATTTCTCGGATTTTATTGAATCAGCAAGATATTTAAACTTTGAAAGATTCAAATACAAAATGACACATACAATACCAGAGGAGTTAATCCAAATCCTGGCCTGTCCAACATGTAAGGCAGATCTTTCTTACAATACAGAAAAAAATGAGCTAATTTGCAGTAAATGTGAGCAATCATACCCTGTTAAGAAAGGAATCCCAATATTAATGCCAAAAGAAGCTGATAATTAATGATCAACACACAATACATAGATCCCGATACAAACATATAAAAAGTTGCAGTAATATCCTGTTCTTATGGACATTATGTCAATTATTGTAATCTCCCTCTG
>Ga0187833_10005730_pt1 | contig 11648 bp, 12 predicted proteins | sample ETNtaG_37_FD_167968 | JGI IMG/M metagenome (GOLD analysis project Ga0187833, IMG submission 167968) | Marine microbial and viral communities from oxygen minimum zone, Eastern Pacific Ocean - ETNP2014_SV_400_PacBio MetaG (Illumina Assembly) | ecosystem: Environmental > Aquatic > Marine > Hypoxic... | reverse complement strand
TAATAACTTTTATTTAAAATATTTTTATTTAATTTTTTAATTTCTTGTGCATTTTCATTTAAAAAAATTTCATTCCAAGAAATATGTGGGACCTTTAAGTTCTTTATTTTATTGTCATGATTAATTTTTTTAACCTCACCTTCTATGAAGTTAAGACCTTTATGTTCACCCATTTCATAGCTTTTTGTTAAAAAAATTTGCATACCCAAACATATACCAAGTATAGTTTTTTTCTTATGCAGCACATACTCTTTTAAAGTATCTACTAAATTATTTTTATTTAAAAGATTCATCGCATTTTCAAAAGCTCCTACTCCTGGAAGAATTAAAAAATCAGAACCTAGTATTTTTTTATTATCATTTGTAATTTCGCTTGAAAAACCAACTTCTTTTAAACCTCTTCTTAAGCTTAATATATTGCCACATCCATAATCAATTATAGTTATTTTTTTCATAAGATTTTTAGTTTAATAAATTTTTTAAAGAGTAGCAGTAATATAAAATGCTTTGCTTAACCAATTTTAAAATAGAAAAAAATATGAAATTAATAGTCAAAAATGGCTTTAAAAAAAATAATTTAAAAAAATTATTAATATTTTCAACCTCAAAAAAATTACTTTTTAAATTTACAATTGTATTTTTCACTTCGATTCTCTCTTTGATTAATTTGTACAATTGATTCTTATTTCTATTAAATTTTTGTATTTTATAAACATGATATTTTATAACCGACATTTGTGATTTTAAATGTCTTATTTTGTTGAAAGATGCACTTTCCTTATAAAAAGTATGATATCCCAAAGGTTGTTGCATATAAAAAAACTTACCATTTAACCGTGCTATATTTAAAAAAAAACAATAATCTTCTGAAGTGACAAAAGATTTTTGCTCATCAAATTTAATCTTATTTTTTTTTAAAAAGCTTTTTTTTACCACAGAGGCAGAAGTACTATTCCTGCTACCAGTGGTTAGCATTCTCTGATAGAAGTTCTCGCTAAATGGTCCATAACTCCAAAGTTTTCTTTTTTCCTTTTTGCCTAGTAAATTAATTATCCATTCATTATGACACGCAACATCAAAATCATTTTTATAAATTTTCTTATAAACTGAATGTAATTTATTTTTATCCCAATAATCGTCTGAGTCTAAAAAAGCTAACCATTTGCCTTTGGAAAGTTTAATTCCAAGATTTCTTGATTTCGATATTATTCCACGATTATGGATTTTTTTATAAATTACTTTATTAAATAATTTAATAACCTGAAAAGTATTATCTGTAGAATAATTATCTATGACTATAATTTCATAGTTTTTGTATGTTTGGTTATAGACTGAACGTAAAGCCTTTTTTAGTAAACTCGATTGATTATAGGTTGGAATTATTACCGAAAAAAAAGGTTTTTTCATGAAAAATTATTTTATTAAATAATTTTTAATTTTATTTTTTTTTATTACTTCAGAGTCTTGATGCGGTCTCTCAATTAGATTAGCTAAAATAGATATTTTTTTGATTGATTTAAAAGCAAACCAAACTTTAGGAGGAATTTTTAAAATTTTTCCTGTATTAGAACTTAGAGTTATTTTTTTCTCACGTTTTCTCTTATCAATTAAAATAAATTCTACTTTTCCGTAAACACAAATTATTAGACAATTATTTTTTTTGTGTAAATTCCATCCTTTTTTATTTCCTTTTTTTATCTCATTGAAATATATTTCTCCAAATTTTATAAAGAATTTATTTTTTTTTGAAATATACTTAACTAAATTGCCTTTTTTATTTCTAAAAACTTTGTTTTTTATTATTTTAACTGATTTTACTGTCATTCATGTACTTCTTAATTTGACTGCTTGTAACAAGAGTAGGGTTTTCTTTTCCTCTGTAAACTCTTTCGTACCATTGAGTGGTCATTTTAACTCCACTTTTAATGCTATAAGTTGGAGTCCACTTCAATTCTTTTTTAGCTTTATTGCTATTCAATTGAAGATTGACTTGTTCATAAAAATTATTTTTTCGTGTAATCATCTTTCCAGATCCCCAATAATTAATAATATAATTAACAATAGATTTAACATTTGTTACATTTTTTGGGTTAGCTCCAAAGTTCCATGCTCCAGAATATGTTTTTGGCTTTTCAAATTGTTTTTTTGCTAAAATCAGGTAACCTTTTAAGGGTTCCAAAACTAACTGCCAGGGTCTATTAAAATTAGGGTTACGAATTAATATTGTTTTATTTCTTCTCAATGATCTAATTACATCTGGTATCAATCTTTTTGTCGACCAATCCCCGCCACCTATTACATTGCCTGCTCTTGCAGTGGAAACTCCGATATTTTTTCTCTTATTAAAAAAACTTTCTCTATAAGCTCTTGTCATAATTTCCATACTTGATTTCGATGCGCTGTATGGATCAACTCCACCTAAAATATCCGTTTCCTTAAATCCAGAAGTTGAATTATTGCTCTCATAACACTTGTCTGATGTTACAATAAGTAGAGATTTGACAAAACTTAAGTTTCTAGTTACCTCTAAAACATTAAGGGTTCCCCTCACATTGACATCAAAGGTAGTAAAAGGTTTTTTATAGGATAAGTGAATTAAAGGTTGGGCGGCAAGATGAAAAACGATTGATGGTCTTGTTTTTTTCATCAAATTTTTTAATTTTTTTAAATCTCTTAAATCAAACAAATAAAGATCAATTTTTTTCTGAAGATTTAATTGATAAAAAAGATTTTTATTTTCATTTGGATTATAGCCAGAACCAATAACTTTAGCTCCCAACTCTAACAGCCAACTTGTCAACCAAGCGCCCTTAAAACCTGTTGCACCAGTTATGAGTACTTTTTTATTTTTATAGAAATTTTTTAGCTTGTTCATAAATTTATTTTTTATTTCCTGCTATCCATGGAGCTTTATTTTTTTCCCACAGATCCTCTAATAATTTTTTTTCTCTCAAGGTGTCCATACATTGCCAAAAACCTTCATGCTTATATGCAAACAAATTTTTTGATTTCGTTAATTTTTGCATTGGAGAAGTTTCTAAAATAGTCCTGTCATTTTTAAGATAATTAAATATTTTTTTGTTAAAGATAAAAAAACCTCCACTAATCCATGAACTTTTAACTTGTTTTTTTTCAGCAAAATTTCTAACATTATTTTGCTTTAATTCTAATTCTCCAAATCTTACAGGAGGATGTACTGCTGTGACAGTTGCTAACTTTTTGTGTCGATGATGAAATTTATATAATTTTTTTAAATTAAGATCTGTTAAACCATCTCCATAGGTTAAAAAGAACTCTTCATCGTTTCTTAAATATTTTTTTAGTCTCAATAATCTCCCGCCTGTTAAACTATTTTTTCCTGTAAAAATTGTAGACACATTATAAAATTCTTTTCTTTTTTTAAAATAATCCTCAATTATTTTACTTTTATAACCAGTTGCTAATATTATTTTTCTGAATCCATAAAATTTGAAATATCTTATTATGTGAACAACTATTGGGATTCCTCCAATCTTCACCATTGGTTTTGGAATTAATTTAGTTTCTTCAGATAATCTTGAGCCATAACCGCCGCATAATATCACTACTTTTGTGTTAAAATATCTCATTATAAAAATAATTATATTTTCAATATAATTTTCTTATTTTATTTTTTGGCATTTCGTCAATAGCCTTTAGCAAATCTTCTTTTACATTAACCGCGAAACTTGATCCCTTCATTACAAAGGTACCTAAATTAATATCATTTTCTTTATAACCTCTGTCAATTTCAAAATTTTTATAACTTTTGTCACTTGTTATAATTACAGACACACATTCTTTTTTTGATTCTTTTAAAGATTCTAAGATATTTAACGTGCCAACAAAATTTGTAGTAAATGTATATACAGGATCTTTAAAAGATTTCTTTACCAAAGATTGTGCTGCTAGGTGAAAAACATAATCAGGTTTATGTCTTTTAAAAATTTTTTTTATTTCTTTTAAGTCTCTTACATCTGCACGTAAATCTTTTATTTTCTTGTTTAATTTTAATATTTGAAAAAAAGCAGGCTTCGTTGGTATATCGTTTGAAATTCCAACAACTTTCGCACCTAAATAAATTAAAACTAACGTCAGCCAGGAGCCTTTAAAGCCAGTATGCCCAGTAACAATAACAGTTTTATTTTTAAATATTTTCAAAGGGTTCATTTAATTTTAAAAGGAAATTTATAAAAATATTCTTTCTTTTTGAAAAGAAACTTTTTCAAAAAATAAATTTTTAAAGTTACTTGGTAGTTTCTTTTTGTTTTTATTTTTATTAAGCTTAAACAAATGATTAATTTGATTAGAAAATATTTTTTTATCATTACAAATCTTAAAAGATTTTTTTGGTACTTTTAAAGAATTTAAATAAATTGAATCATAAGGATCTATATTTGGAACAATTAAATTACAATTATAGGAAATTGCTTCTAGAGTTGAACCTGTAGGTCCAGAAGTAATAACATTTTGTGAAATCTTTAACAAATTGTTAAGGTTGCCTTTGCAGTAAATGAAGTTTTTTTCAACATTCATATTTTTAAGATATTTGTCAAGATTAAGAATTTTAGGTTTTTTAATATAAAACACTAATTTATTATTATTTTTTATCGAGTAACTTAACCATTCAAGTATATCGAGGTTGATTTCAAGAAATTCGTTAAGAATTACTAAAAATTTAATTTTATTTTGTTTTTTAAATTTTGAGTGCACATCTTGATATATATAAGAAGGACCAACTTTAATATCTAAATTAGAATTGAACTCTTTTCTAGAATTTATATATGCTTTTCCAGAAACAATAATTGTTCGAGGAGAAACTTTATAAGTTTCTTCATATTTAGTAGGTATTGTGTTCATTAATTGGGGTAAATTTGTAAATCCTTGATAACCTACTGTTTTAGTTTTTGGAAAAAATTTTCTCACTCCGTAATTCCAGCCTTTTTGTTCGTGATTTTCAAACCAACAGATAGTTTTATAAATTTTACAATTTTTTTCGTTTAATTTTTTAAAAAAATTAAAATTAATTAATCCTAGCATCGATGCATTATAAAATTTGAAGTCCTTGATTTCACCATACAAAAATTCACTGAGATCAAATTCATTAAAATTTTCAAATTTTTTCTCAAATTTTTTAACTCGTAATGGATAACAAAATGCAAATACTAAATCTTTTAAATCAAGCACTGACTCTTTAAAAAAGTAGTTTTTTCTGTGTAAAATATTTAATGTTTTAAAAATTTTTATAAAATTTCTATTTATTAAAATAGTTGGTGTAAAAATAATATTTTTATAGTTATTCCGTAAAAATTTTTTGCTGAATTGAAATTGTCGCTCTAGTTTTTCAGGGTTGTTTGTTGGATAGTTATTGATCAATATTGATTTATTATATTGAAATATTTTTTTTTTAAAAAAAATTTTTATTATAAAAAAAATATATAGTTGAAATAAAATACTCTTAAAAATAAATTTAAAGTTATTTTTCTTTTTTTCTTCAGTGTAAAAAATATTAATATTTTTATTTTTGAAATTTTTCTCTAGTATATTTACTAATGCTTTAGAATTTGAAATAATATCAATTTTAAAATTACGTAGTGTTTTTAAAGTTTCCAATATACATATCGTTTGAAAAATTTTTGAAAAGTAAGGATTACGGCTTACTGGCACTGATACCCACCAATCAATATCATTATGATATTTTTTACTGATTCTTCCGATCCAATTCGTATATTTTTTTCTGAGACTTATATGTTTTTTAAATAAAACTTTTTTGATTTCGGCAGGATATCTATTAGTTTCGTAATCTATATTCCAGATTAATTTTTCTTTTAAATACATCTTAGGTAGGGCTTTGCGATAATTTTTTTATAATTCCTCTTTTTTGAAAAATTATAAATAAAAGAGGGATCTTTGATAAAATTTCTACCTATTGCAATAAGATCAATTTTTTTTTGTTTTATTGCCTTATCTGCAAAATTAAGGTTTTCAAGATTTCCTGATGTTCTAACTGGTATATTAATTTTTTTTTTTATTTTAGAAGCGATATTGATTCTAAAGCCCTCAAAAAATTTTAATTTTGTCTTAGTTAAAATTCCACCACTTGAAACACATATATAATTTATTCCTATTGAAGATAAATTTTTTGCTAAAAAAATTGACTCGTTTATGTTAATTCCGCCTGGTAAATGATCTAGTCCAGTTATTCTAGCCCCTAAGATTTTTTTTCGAGGCCAAACTTTTCTTATTTTACTCGCTACTTGTAAAGCTAAGTTACATCTTTTTTTTAAACTTCCACCATATTCGTCATTTCTTTTATTTGAAATTGGCGACAAAAATTGGTGAAGTAAATATCCATGGGCCATATGAATTTCTATGCCATCAAAGCCAGCCTCATTTGCTAGTTTAGCTGTTTTAACGAAATCTTTGATAATTTTTTTTATTTCTTTCTGAGATAAGCTAACTGGCAATGGCCAGTTTTTATCTTTTCTTATAGATGAAGCTGAAAATGTTTTCCATTTTTTCTGTTTTTTATTTAAAGGTGTATTGGATTTTATCCAAGGTATGTGTGATGATCCTTTTCTTCCAGAATGAGATACTTGTAAACAAATTGGTATATTTTTGTCAAAAGATTTTAAAAAAGAAATTAAATTTTTAAAATCTTTTTTTTGTTTATTGTTGCTAAGGCATAAATCTGCATGAGTAATTTTTCCATTTTTATTTATTGCCGTAGACTCCAAAGTCAACATCGATGCACCTGATTGCAAGAGTTTTAACAAATGTGAATAGTGCCATTTTGTAGGTGAGCCATTTTTTCCAGAATATTGGCACATAGGTGAAACAACTAGTCTATTTTTAAGTGTGTAATTTCCTAATTTAATTTTGTTTAAAATCATTTACAAAAAACAAACTCATTATGAGGGTGAAAAATAGCTTTTGGATAAGACCAATAAGTTTCAATAAAGAAAGAGTTAAGTGCCTTACCAAGTTTGGGTAAGTGTGAGACGCCATCACTATCAACCATCGAATTAAATGGAGTGGCAAACCGTAACCATTCTCCCGTTGGTTGCTCATAATATAGTTCTCTACAGATTAAAGCAATTTCAGGTGCTACAAGTTTAAATCCTTTTTTTTGGGATATTTTATATACTTCACTTAACTCTGACGGTGAATCTAAACCTAAACTTTTTAGAGAAACTCTGTATAAATTAATTGGAAAATTAAATTTAGAAATTTCAAAATTTTTTTTTTCAAAAATATTATCTATCCATTCACTGGTTTTAATATTTTTGCTTTTTAGGTTTTTGATTAAGTCAGAAGTAGTTTTAAAATCAATTTTATTTATTGTTTTCCAAGCTTCCATATTATTTTCCTGCTGTCCACCCTCCATCTGACACTATGGAAGTTCCAGTGATAGAATTAGCTGCGTCCGTAGTTAAAAAATAAACTATTGAGGCTATTTCTGATTTTGTAGAAAATTTCTTCAATGGAATTTTTTTTCTAATAATATTTAGTCTTTTAGGAGTCTTTAAGTGTTCATTTGGCCTAACTAGTGTTTTTGTAGGGCTCACAGTAACAGTTCTAATTCCGAATTTAGACAAATCTAAAGCCATTGATTTATTTAAACCCTCTAAACCAAACTTCGATAAACAATATAAAGTTCTATTGTATGCTCCAACATGGCCTAATTGCGAACTAATACTAATTATAATCCCTTTGACCTTATTTTTAATCATTTTTTTTGAAAAAATTTGAGAAATTCTAAAAGTAGCTAATAAATTTACATCAATTAAATCTCTAAGTTCCTTATCTGAAACATTAACGAAATATTTTGTGTTTGCCATCGCAGCATTATTAATTAAATTATCAACATATTTAATTTTTTTAAGCTTGTTAATAAACTTAGGGTTTCTGAGATCTCCAATAAAAATATTTGTTTTAATATTGTATTTTTTTTCTAAATTCTTAAGGCTTTTAGCTTCATTTTTTTTTCTCGTTAGAAGAAATAAGTCATGTCCTTTGGCTGCAAATTTTTCTGCTATTTCACGGCCAATACCATAGCCAGCACCAGTAATTAAAGTTTTTTTTCTAAGCATATTTGGCTAATCTTTAAAATTGTAAATTTTTTTCCATTCTTCAGCATGGCTTTTACCAAGAACTGTACCTTCTGCATTACATTCTGTACAAGGACTATCGCATCTATTCCCTTTTAATAAATTCTTTCGATATTTTGTCAATGTCGGACCTGTCCAAATTTCAAAAAAATCATTTTGCATAATGTTTCCAGTTGTTATTCTCCGTTGCCAGTCTTGTGGACATAAAAAAACATCACCGTTCCAATCAATTAAAACAGAATAAGACGGATAATTGCAATAAGTAAATGTTCCTAGGTCGTCTTGATTACCTATTTTTATAGTTCCGGTCCTGTTTGTTAATTTTAGACCATAGTCTTTGTCAGCTCCATGCCATCTGTCTCTAAGAATTACAAAATCTTCTGGTACACCAGATTCTTTTCTCATTTCCTGAAATTTAGTTACTTGTTCAGGGCCATCGTATAAACTAATTAACAATTTATTTACATTTGAGTTATATAATTTCCTAATAGTATCTGATTTAAGGGTGTCACCATTAGATACAACTTCTACAAATGCAACTTGAGCTAGTCTTTTACAAATTTGAAAAATATCTTTATGCAACATCGGTTCCCCGTAGCCGCAAAGAACAACCGAACCTTTAAATTTCATTTTTTTTAAATCTTTAGCGAGTTTATCAATAAGAACCATATTCATTTTTTGATAGGTATTTGGTGCAACTTTTGGATCTGACTTTGGGCAGAAGGAGCACGATCTATTACATACATCAATTAGACTAAGTTCAATCCAACTTGGAATAGGTGCCCCTTTATGAAAAACAAGTTGATCATCAACTATGACTGTTCGTCTTTTAATATTTATTTCAATTTGTTTGTTAACTTTTTTTGTTCGTTTTAATGATTGAATATTTTTCATTACTTGACAAATTTTATTTTATTTTTTTGTTTCATTTAAACAATTAACATAAGTATTAAAGCTATATATTAGATGCAAGTAATAATAAATCAGAAATTTTCTTAATCCTTATAATGGATTTATTGCTCACCTTACCGTAGCCATAATTTGCAAAAATAAAATTTATTTTTGCATTTCTTGCAAATTTATAATCAATAAATGTATCCCCAATGTAGTAAGTATCTTTTTTCTTTTCTTTAATTGACTTTAGTGCCCTAATAAGAAGGTCTGGATTTGGTTTTCCTCTAATACCTTTTTTAGGACACTGAATTGTCAGTACGGATATTTTAAATTTTTTTAATAGTCTGTTTGCTCTTGAAAATTCCTTAGACGTAATAATCCCTATTTTAATACCCTTATTTTTCAATTCTTTAATTGTTTCTTTTGTACCTGGATACAATCTAACTAGGTCTATATTTTTATTAGATGTATTTCTAAAAATTTTTTTAGCTAATTTGATTTTTTTATTTATACCCAGCTTTTTTAATATATTTTCAAAGGGTATTCCGATTTCATTAAAATATTTATTAAATGATATATTATATTTTAACTTTCTATTTACCTCACTCCAAGATTTTTCCATGTTTTTTTTGCTGTCAAAAATAACACCGTCTAAATCAAACAAAAATAGCTTGCTCATTAATATAAATTAATTACCCTTAATCAATTGTTTTAAATTTAAAACTAAATCGTCATTATTTTTTGAAAAGACTTCATTGAATTTTTTTACAGTGTATTGAGTTTCTTTATTCCACCACCAATTATTAATATCACTTGTCCAAATTTTATTTATAAATTCTGCAGCTTTAAAATGGTCATAGAAAAGTATGTTTCCTTCAAAGAGTGAGTCTATAAATTTTTTTGCTTCTTCTCTAATTGGGTTATTTGAAGACTTCCAGATAATAATGGAGGGAAAATTTTTTGATAAAACTTGGAGTAGTGGAGTAGAGTTACATGTATTGACAATCAGTTTTGCATTATTGCAATCGTCATGAAAAGAAGATTGTGATATTTGGGATTTTTTATTTAAATTAAAATTTTTAATTATTTCTTTTTCAAAATTATTTGTATGTAGTCTGATTATTGTGTCTTTTTTAATCTGGTCAGATAAATTATTATAGAAATTCTTACAGTAATTAAGATAGTCTTCACTTCTCTCTATTCCCATCCCGCTCTGCATGGTATAAAAATATTTATATACTGCTCGCATTAAAATTAGGAGTTTTTTTGGATTTTGATTTTTTGATAATTTTTTTGAGTTTAATAATATTCCAAAGTTTTGAGTTTTTTTCTTTTCACTTTTCCATCCCCATGTAATGTACTCATTTGATACTTTGAGTTCATGTTTTTCATGAAAATTAATTTTATTTAACCCGTAAACTCCCCCGTGCTGACCATAAATAAGCTTTGTACCTTTCTCAATTTTTTCTGCAAGATAACACATTGTTAAAGAGTCAGCCCAAAGAAGGTTTGATGAAAATATAATTTTGGGATCCTTAGGGTAATTTAATTTTTTTGTCTTTTGAACTAAATTAGTAAATCCCTCTAAAAAATACTTTGGTATCTTATTGGATACAATTTGAAAAAAAATATCTTGAATATCTCCTTTTGTAAAATTGTTTTTTGAAATTTTTTTTCTTGCGGACTCATCAACTTTTATTAGCTGAGGTAGTTTTTGCCTTTTATAAAAAATTGGGAATTGTCCTAATTTCATTGACAATTTTAACTCGTTAACCATTCCCATGTATGTTGCTGTAACAAGATAGTTGTAAAATTTATTTATTGGTACTTTGTTAAAAAAGAATTTAATAAAATTAGAGATAATATTTTTATCAGATTTATTTTTTATATTCCAAGTTTCATTATAATCCGTTAAAGAGATTTTTTTTTCTTTTGAAAAAAATACTTGAATTAATTCTTGGTAAATACTTTGATTCCATAAATCATCTTGTTGAAAACGAACATAATCGAACATCTCATTTGGAATGAACTCTTTCATATTTTTAAAATTTAGCATATTAATTTTATCTATCTCAAATTCATCAAAACAGTTTTTCAACGCGTAGTACCTTTCAAATAAAATAAAATAGAATGATGCTAACCATGGACCAATCAGAATCCTCCAGTAATTTTCTGTATATTGCTTATTATGATACTCATTTAGATTTTTGGATAAAATTGAGAGACTTTTCTCATAAAAATTATTTATATAATCATAGTCTTTTTCCATGTTAGAAATATTTGACCATCTAAATTTCCCTTCCTTAAAATTATAATTTTTCAGAAGAGGGCTTATGGAATTACTGACTAAATTAGCAGGAAAGATTAGTGTGCTTTCGACAGTGTTTGGTATCAGTTGTTTTATTGGTGTACATACCAATATAATTTCATTTTTTTTCATTTTCAAAATTTTAGATTATTTATATAAATTTTAATTTTTGATAAGATTTAAAAAAAAAGATTTAAAAATTTTGAAATTTGCAAAAAATTTATTCCCCATTCTTGGAGTTCCATTTCTTTTAATAATTTCAATTTCAATTTCTTTAAACTTTGTATTTTTTTTTTTTTTTTTTTTTTTTGTTAATT
>Ga0187833_10005725_pt1 | contig 11651 bp, 10 predicted proteins | sample ETNtaG_37_FD_167968 | JGI IMG/M metagenome (GOLD analysis project Ga0187833, IMG submission 167968) | Marine microbial and viral communities from oxygen minimum zone, Eastern Pacific Ocean - ETNP2014_SV_400_PacBio MetaG (Illumina Assembly) | ecosystem: Environmental > Aquatic > Marine > Hypoxic... | reverse complement strand
TTATGGTTATATGATATACTCACAACAGTAGGCCCTGCTTTATCAGAAGCTTGCACATATGCAGCTGTAGCTGAATTATTAGCCCGATCATATAAAGTAGAACCATTTATACCTACATAAGGTGTTGCATCTGAAGGAAAGTAAGCTGCTGTTGAAAGAACTAATACATTACTTACTTGACCATATATTCCATCTGCTGATACTCCTGCATATGATGCTAAAGTGTTAGTTGGTAAAGAACTTACATTATATACACTACTGTCAAGACCATCCACTTTAGTGATATTTAAACTTAACACTGCTTTATTAGCAGCTGACATATTCTCATTAAATGTCAAATTAAAACTAGACTTATTAATTGTCACAGCTGAACTTAATGTAGGCGCAGTTATATCTACCCTAATATAATCATCTACAGTATACGATGATGGCCTTGGAGCACCTGTTGAGGTATTATAAGTAGCTACAACTACAAAATCTAAGGAAGTATCTGAAGTAAAATTAACAGACATGTTAAATGAAAAGTTAAATCCTTGATTTAATTCATATCCTGCAATCCAACTGATATTAGCACTTGTTTGTTTACTATAAGTAAGTACATCCTGACTTGCAGATGAATCATTAACGAAATGAGCTATATATGGAGTCAAATCTGAATCGTTGGAATAAGCCGAAGTGTTGGAATCAGCTATGAATCTTGTATTTGTTGGAAGAGTAATATTAATCGAAGTAATATTAGCAGTTAAATTATAATTAAGAACTTGAAAACTAACCACTACATTCCTCATGTTAGGCATATAAGTAGTATTTCTACCACCTTCACTATAAACAAAATCAGGCCCATTATAATTCAATGCAGAACCATCTCCAGCTCCCGCACCAGTAAAATTAGCAGTCCATTGCTCTGCAGAAACAAAACTTGTCATTGACAACATAAAAACACTAACAACCATAAATAGAATTAATTTTTTGATATTACTTGTACCTATCATACCCATTTTTTTAAACCTCGTTTTTTTGTTTTTTATTGGAATTTAAAAATTCCGTATGACCAAAGTGGATAGAACAAAGTTCGCCCCTCTTTTTTATGATCATTTTCTTACAGACAGAGTTTCGCATTCGTTTTACACGGAAAATGCCCCTCATTTCCATCTGAAAGTTTGTGAATTACTGAATTTCTTAAGCTTCTTAGGAGTAAGTGATATATAAACCTTTCGGTGAAAGGCAGTTAACAGGCTGTAACAGTTAAAATAAAGGCATAGTGAAGAGATAGATGATAATTAAGAAGAAATGAGCTATAAACAAAGAAAAGAAAGCCAATTTGTCTCTCTTTTGTCTCAATTAAGTCTCAGTTAGTCTCATTTTTGTCTCAGATTAGTTTAAGGTTATATCGTCGATTCCATAGGAAACGAAGGGGTGACTCAATTTAGTCTCAATTAAGTAGCATATAGGTATGAGACTGGTCTCATTTTTGTCTTAATTCAGGCTTAAAAGGTACAATAAGACTTATACCGTTTAGCTCGACAAAGTCTATGATTTGCCGAAGTTTCATCCTCTCAATATACCTATAAAATGATGCTTTTGAACAATAATTGTTCTGGTCGACTATGATTTCTTTTATCTCAGGTAATGTCATCTGATTATTAGTAATCAATTCGAGAATCTTATGCTTAATAATGTCCTTTCTTTTCTTATCAAACTGACGGATAACATCCTCTTTTAGAGACTGCTTCTTAGGATCAATTTTAACAGGCTGAATTGATTTTATCTTATCATCAATAAGTTTCTTAACTGTCAATTCATTAAGTTGATTCTCGTCAGAGACAGATATTTTCTGATTAACAAGAGAATTAATCTTCCCCTCAATAATACCTTCTATTTGAACCATATCTAATTCATTTTTAGAGGAGTCGTTATTTAAGGAAGACGAAACCAATCTCATTTTTGTCTCAATTTTCATTAGAGACTCCTTCAAAGCAACATTATCATCAACAAGATCATTTATTGCTTTAGAAGATACATTTTTTTTTACAATAGGTTTTGTCGACTTTAATTCTAAGATCTTATTCTGTAACTCAAGCATTTGTTTCTTGAAAGACTTATTCTCTTTGAGTAGTTTATTGAGGTCATCAGATAATTTATCTACGTTTTTAGAATTAGAAGTAATGTCATCCTTTATCTTAGAAAACGTATCTTTCAATACCTCTTTTAACTCATCTAACTCCCCCATGAAATTAATCTAAAACAAAATAATATAAAAACTTTTTTATACATAACAAATTAAGAAAAAATATAATGATCAAAAACTCGACGAGAAAAACAATGATTTCTAATGATTACAAACTACTAAAATCAAAGTGGTCACAAGCAAAAGGATTGATGTTCTCGACTAAACCAAGCTGTATGTTATTTGATTTCAAGAAAGAAAAAAGAATAAGTTTACATATGTTCTTTGTGTTCTTCCCAATTGATGTCCTATTTATTGACAAAAACAAAAACATAGTGGAGATTAAAGAAGACTTCAAACCGTTCACTACCTATACATCAGAGAGTGACAGAATCCAATATATAATAGAGCTTCCACTAGATTCTGTAGCTAACTCAAAGACAAGAATATATGATAAATTAAAGTTTTAGAATAATTAAATTTATAAACATCTAATAAAAACTAAATACTAAATAGCGCGCCGGTGGTCTAATGGCTACGACTTAGTCGCTATAAATGACTGCGGCCTTCCAAGCCGTATATCTGGGTTCGAATCCCGGCCGGTGCATTCATTTTCTAAGATAGATTTATTAAGGAGTTTTACTAAATAAGAGAGTTAATGGTAAACTTATTGTTTTGGATAGGTATTTGGGCTGCAAGCTTATTTCTGATTATCAAATCAGCCAGCTATGCAATTGAAGCCATTATCAAATATGCAAGAAAGACAGGACTTTCCAACTATTTTGTTGGATTCATGATTGTCTCAATTGGCACAACCCTTCCTGAGATATTCACTGCAATTATTGCATCATTAGAAGGCAGTGTTGAATTGATTTTAGGAGATGCAATAGGCGCGTCTGTCGTAGATATAACTCTTGTTCTTGGATTTGTAGCAATTGTCTCAAAAAAGCTTAAGATTAGCGGGAAATCAGTCAATCTGTCAATCCCAAGAGTCATGGCTGTTTTGTTTTTGCCAGTGATACTTGCACTCGATGGAGCGTTTTCCAGGAATGATGGAATATTTATGATACTTGCATTTGTTGCATATTATGGATTGCATTTCAAAGAAGAACTAGGAAAACAAAAAATCAAGAAGACAGTATCATTTAGAAAACTATGGAAACATGGAATTGTATTCGGAATAAACATTGCACTCCTCATCTTTGGTTCACAGCTTTTAGTGTTATCTTCTAAGAACATAGCAATCATATTAAACATGCCAATGTACATATTTGGAGCGTTGATATTATCCATATGTACAACATCGCCAGAGTTCTTTGTTGAGCTTAAGGCAATAAAAAATAAAGCATCACCAATAGCAATAGGAGATATATTTGGATCAGTGATATGTAACACATCACTTGTGCTAGGCATTGCATTTGTCCTTGCACCTGTAACAATAGACAAATTCTTCTTTTTTCCTACAATGGCATTTATGATAATTGTAGTATTACTGGGACTATTATTTATACAAAGAGGAGAGATTAATTGGAAAGAAGGAATATTATTGTTATCAATTTATCTTGTATTTATACTACTGCAGATCTTGTTGCTTTAGTTTCTTAACCAATAGAAAATTATATTAATATAAACGATTAAAAACACCAATCATGAAGAAAGACTCTGTTTTAGTCATATGCGCACACTCTGATGACGAGATATTTGGTCCAGGAGGCACAATAGCTAAGTATGCACAAGAGGGAAAGAAAGTTTATTCTATCATATTCTCATTCGGAGAGACAACCCACATTCATCTAAAAAAGCCTATAGCTGTAAAGATGCGTGTGAAAGAAGCAAAAGAAGCTGATAAAGTGATAGGAGGAAAAGGAGTAAGGTTCCTTGGCCTTAATGAAACTAAATTTGAAAAAGAGGCAAAAGAGAAAGACACATACAAGAAACTTAAACAAATCATTACTGAAAAAAAACCAGCTAAGATATTTACTCATTCGATTGACGACCCGCACACAGACCATAGGGCTGTATATAAGATAGTAACAGACACATATGATTCTATGCGATATAAATGCGATGTATACTCTTTTGATGTATGGAATCCCATTAACTTCAGAAAACGTGATCAGCCAAAGCTTTATGTGGACATAACTGACACTTTTAAAACAAAATTAAGTGCATTAAGATGCTTTGAAAGCCAGAAGATAGCAATGATTACTCTCTTGTGGAGTGTGTATCTTAGAGCAATAATCAATGGATTACATAACCACTGTAAATACGCTGAAAGATTTTATAAGATAAGATAAAATAATAAAATGAAGAAATTATTGATTGCAACAGAAAATTTCCTACCAAGATGGGACGGCGTAGCAAGGTTTTTATCAGAAGTAATACCCAGGGTTAAAAATGATTTTGATATCACAGTTATTGCGCCTGACTTCAAAGGCAATATAAAAGATCCAGAGAAAGTTAAGGTAATCAGGATTCCATTATTCTCATTATTTATCGGCGATATACATCCAGCAAAGTTCAAGATAGGAACTATAAGAAAACAGTGTAAAGAAGCAGACATTATATGGATACAATCAATTGGACCAATAGGTGGCTTAGCTATACTTCTTGGACACTTTTACAAAAAACCAGTGATAGCTTATTATCATTCAATAGAATGGGAACTTGCAACAAAAAGTACTGATACTAAAGAATTTATCAAGAAGATATTACATTGGATGACAAAATGGATAGCTAGAAGATTGTATAATAGGTGCGATATCATAATGGCTCCTTCAAGAGAAGTTGCAGAGATCCTAACTTGGCAGAAGATTAATACTAAGAAAGTCATAGTACAACTAGGAGTGAACGTTAAAAGATTCTTACCACCTGAAGATAAGATTAAAGCAAAAGAGAGACTAGGTATTGACATAAATACATTAGTTGTTGGTTTTGTTGGCAGGATAGGACGTGAAAAAGACCTTAAGACATTATACAGAGGATTCTCAAGAGTACAGAACAAGGTTAAGAAAAAGGTTATACTCTTGCTTATAGGTAAAGGTGTAAAAGAACTTGAAGACCTTTTTGGCTCAAAAAAGAATGTTAAATTAATAGGTTCAAAAGATAACGTTGTCCCTTACTTACAGGCAATGGATGTATATGTCTTAAGCTCATTAACAGAAACAACTTCTTTATCAACAATGGAAGCAATGTCTTGTGGAATTCCAGTAATCACAACACCAGTTGGATTGACCAAACAATACATCAAAGAAGGATACAATGGAATGTTTTTCCCAAAAGAAGACCCATTTACACTTACCAAAAAACTTGAAAAACTGCTCAATGACAAAAATCTAAGAAAGAAACTGGGTGAGAACGGAAGAGCGACAATACTCCATTTATTCTCATGGGACAAAACAATCGAAAAGATAAGAAAGGTTCTTGAGAGTTATTAAATCCTTCTAAGAATCCATAAGATTGCTGACATATTATTAACCTTAACAAGTTCTCCTAACACAAAGAATTCATAAATCATATCAAGCAGATGGTGTAGTACAACCCCAATCAAAATAAGTATAAATATTTCAGAATAAAAAGACATAACCAATAATATTATCAGAAATTCTATTGAGTGCAGGATAAAAAGAGTTTCCTTTACTGATTCAAAAGATTTGTTCTTAATATAATGCATTATTTGTCTATATTGTTTAGATATATTTAGATATTTAAGCTTAAAAGGAATCATGAATACGTGATCAATATCCATAAAAAATCCACCTAGAAATAAATATATTACATTGACTCCATAGATAGGGTATAGTATTATACTTAACAATCCAGAGATTACTGCATGAGTTAATGTGTGCATTATAGCCAGAAAACAGAATTAGTTTTTATATATTTATATCTTTAAACTAACAACCTTACTCATACCGTGCTCGTTCATGCTAACACCATATAAATTATCCGCTTCAGTTATCAAAGAATCATTATGAGAGATAATAACATATTGTGATTTCCCTGAATATTTTTTAAGTAATAAAGCAAGTTTCTCTGAGTTCTTTTTATCAAGCGCAGCATCAACTTCGTCAAGCACATAGAAAGACGCAGGCTCATGCTCTTGTACAGCGAATATGAAAGAAAGCGCAGTCAATGTTTTCTCCCCACCAGATAATGACTGAATGTCCATATATTTATTGCTTGACAACCGAACTTTTATTCTAAGTCCACCCTCAAATAATTTATCAGGATTTTCTAGTTCAAGGTATGCATTACCTTTGGTAGTCAATGAATCAAATATCCTTTGGAACTGTTCATTTACAGCATCAAAAGAGTTCATGAATATCTTTTTCTTCTTTTCTTCAATTTCGTTCATCATATTGATAACACTTTCTTTCTCAACAACAAGTGTATCTTTCTTTTCAATCAAGAGGGTATATTCTTTCTCAACAGAATCATATACTTCTAATGCACGCATGTTGACATTACCAATATTATTCATCATCCGCTCAAAAGCAGATATCTCTTTCTTGAGTTCTTCCTCAGACTTATTGAATAACTTAACTCCTTCGTACTGTTTAAATTCCTCTTTCATGCCCTCAAGCTCTGCTTTCACACGTGCATTCTCAAGTGAAAGAGTATTTAAACGCAATTCAATCTTTCGTATTGAATCATTCTTAATAAGCAACTTTTTCTCATTGAGCTGTACAATTTCATTGACTTTGTTCCTTTTCGCAAACAACCCTTTAAATTGTGAATAGAACTTCTTCTCCTCTAGTTCGAGTTTCTTAAGAAGGATTTCTTGTTTTTTTATTCTCTCTCTTAATGAGCTTATCTCTTCGCTAAATTCCTTTTGTTCTTTCTCATTTTGTTTAAGTATCTTGACAATATTTTCTTTATCCCTTCCAAATATATCAGTGATTTGGATATCAATACCTTTGATATCAGATTGTATCTTTGAGACTTCTTCTTTAATCTGGTCCCTCTTTTCCATGAAAGTGTTTAACTCAGCAACCACTGTTGGGTTTCTTAATTGATTTATCTTTGATTTAAGTTCTTGTTTGTCAATCTTCATACGAGCAAGTTCATTGTTAGCTGTTGAGATAGTATTCTGTAACTCTCTCAATTTATTATCAAGTTCATCAGACCTTACTTTAAATTCAGACATCTGTTTTTTGGAAGCGTCAAGATCTCCATCTCCAAGATGCAGACTTTTCTCAAGCTTAATTATTTCTCCCTCAAGGGTTGCTTTCTCTTGTCTTAAACTGGTTATCTTCTCGTCTACTTCTTTCCTTCTGTTATCCAATACAGAAATAATATTTGAGTTTTCTGATACTCCTTTCTCAAGGTCATTAAGCCTTGTTGTAACTTCTTTCTCACTAAATCCAAGATGTCTTCCTTTCTTCTCCCTATAACCGCCATGCATAACACCGCTTAATTCAGACAGATCACCGTCTAAGGTGACCATCCTTGCATTGCCAATACCAACTCTTCTCGCAACATTAAGATTATCAACAACAAGTGTATTACCTAAGACATAAGAAAACGCTTTTTTGAATTTATGATCAAAAGAGATTAAGTTTATTGAAAGGTCATGCACCCCACCTATTGACTTAAACTTCTCAATGACAGGATTCTTTTCAGCATACCTTATCTTATTTAATGGTATGAATGCCGCTGTACCATATTTATTGTCTTTGATATACTTTATACATTTGGCTGCAACAGAGTCACTCTCAACAACAATGCTTTTTAGTTTAGCTCCTGCAGCTATCTCAAGTGCAAGTGAATATCTTGAATTAACATTTCCTAATTCAGCAATAGTACCATAGATACCAGGAATATTATCTTTCTGTTCAATTATCTTTTTGACAGCAACACTACCAAATATATTTTCCTGAATACCGATATTCTTTGCTCGTACCTTAGCAAGCTCTTCATTGTCCCTTATTAATTTCTCACGAGCAGCACCTAACTTCGCTGCAAGTGAAGAATCTTCATTCAGTAAAGTATTAAGTTCAAGAGTTGCTTTCTTAAAATCGCTGCGTCTACTCTTTAGATTATTTACCTGAACTTTATTTTCTTTCTCAATCTCATTTACTTTTCTTATCTTCTCGTCAACTGATTGTACTTGAATCTCTATTCTGTCATTTTCTCTGAGCAAGTTCTGCTGTTCTTCTCTGAGTTCATGAATATCTTTCTGTTTTTCTTCAGAGTTCCGGTCAATCTCATCAATCTTGTCCTCAACATCTGTCAGATCATCAAGCTTATTTTTCTTCTTGAAAGCAGCAATATTCCGTTCAATATGTTCAGCTTCAGCGTGTAAAGATTGGTTTCTTTTCTCAAGATCATATTTGTTAGTATTAAGTTGTTCAATCTTCGAATCAATCTCGCCTAAGTCATGCTCCAGTTGATTTCTTCGAGAAGTTATTCTTGTGATCTCGTTCTCACATGAGCCAATCTTTGTCTTGTTTGTTGCAAGATTGACCTTAAGATCTTCAACGTTCTTGTGAAGACCAACTTGTTCTTTCTCACCTTTTTCTTCAACAACTTTACTGATCTCATCAATCTCTTTCTTTTTTTCTTCAATAATCTTATTATAAGAATCAATCTGCACCTGAACCTTCTCCATTCTTGATTTATTATCAATAATTTCTTTCTGGATATCCTTATCATCAGCTTCTCTCTTATTCATCTTTGTCTTTAGATATGAAGCCTTGTTCTGGTCAATCTTGTCTTTAAGATTTTTATACTTAAGTGCTTGATCTCTATCGCCTTTAAGTTCATTAAGATAAGTCTTTCTTTCAGTAAGGATTATATCAGCTTCATTTAATCGAGCCTCAACTTTCTCAAGTTCGCTAAGCGCCTTATTCTTTTTATCTTCATACACAGAGATTCCTGCAATCTCCTCTACTATTCCTCGTCGCTCAACAGGCGACATCTCAACAAGTTTCACGATATCTCCTTGAAGAATTATATTATATCCATTAGGGTCAATCTTAGCCAAGGATAGAAGGTCAAGTATCTGTTGTCTTGTCCTTGTCTTATCATTTATCTTATATTTAGATTGACCGCTTGGTTTTATGACTCTGGTGATCTTCACATGAACGTCTTCTGTAGGAAATAATTTATTAGAATTATCAAAATATATGCTGACCTCGCCTTCCTTTGCTCCTTTCTTGAACTTACCGCCGTTGTATATCAGGTTTGCTGCTTTCTCTGCTCTGAGGTCTTTTGAAGATGATTTTCCAAGAACAAAACATAAAGCGTCTAACACATTGCTTTTTCCACTGCCGTTAGGACCAAGAACACAATTGAAATTTCCACCAAACAAGAGCTCAGTCCTGTTTGCGAAGGACTTAAAACCCTTCATAACCATCTTGTTTATCTTAGTCATCAATCACCCTCTTTGCAAATCCTAAAAAATAACTTGGAACAATAGTATATAAACTTTTTCATCCTGTTTAATTGTTTAATTTTTGTAATTGCTTAAGAATGTCAAGAACTACTGATCACAGACCGGTGACAGGTAATTACTGAACCAAAAAGTTAACAGTGGTTCTTGACGCTCAGGATTCCACTAATTTTGACCAGTGGTCCTTGAGCACAACAAATTCCAATCTGACCACCAATCACTAGATTGGTGGAATATTGTTGTTTTAATAATCACCAATCATGCTCTGCCACTGTTTCTTAACAACTCTTTGGTAAGAAGCCCAGCTTTTCCGAAATATTGTTGGATATTTGTCCCAGTTTTCCTGAAGAAATTTCTGGCAAACTTTGTTACTAGGATATCCTGATCCAATTGATTCACCAACTTTCTTTTCTATTTTCAGAACTTCGCTTTCTCTCCTGCATTTCGCTAAGATACTTGCAGCACTAACTGTCTTATACTTTGTATCTGCTTTATGTTCAACAATTAGTTCAACATTCTTATCATCAAGGCGTTCTCTCAAGTAACTTGTATAAGCCTTAATATTACTGGAAGGACAGTCAATAAACGCTTTTTCAGGCTTGAGCTCATTTATTATCTCAACTATCTTTATGGCCTCAAGCCAATTTAGGTTAAGACCATCCTGCCCCCCAACTGCTCTGTCAATCTCCTCAGGTTCAATAGATATTACTTTATATTTAGCAACTCTATGTTCAATCCTTTTACATAGACCAATCCTTTGAGGATGTGTCAATAATTTACTGTCTTTAGCATCTTTAATCAAGTCTAAATCTGATTCATCTATTAAAACGCCTGCAATTGCCAATGGGCCAATAACAGAACCTTTTCCTGCTTCATCAATACCGCATATTAAAACCATAAATTGTTTTGTTTTGTTCTTTATTATTAAAGTTTGTTGTTTGGACTTTTGTTAAGTGCTATAATCTGCCTTCAGAGAGAAGATGAGCATTGAATTATTTTATTTTTTATTAACGTATTTTAAAATTAAGACTAAAACTTATCCATGCTCATCAAAAGCAAAAGAAAGTTCTACCTATTATAAATAATAAATAAAGACAATTCATAAAATATTTAAACAAGTTGTATTAATTTAAAACTAAAAATGGAACCAATACATGTAATAGGCATTGATAAATTAAGTGAAGACCAAATTGAAACAGCTAACACGCTCGCTAATGAATACTATGAAAAATTACAGCGAGGCATGAAGAATATAACATCATTGATAATACACGTAAAAACATATGATGATCAAGGCGGAAAGAAAAGATATGCTATCAATTCAAGAGTATCTTCACCAAGCCATCACTTTGAATCAAACAAAGCAACTGACTGGGACTTTGCAAGAACATTCCATAAGACACTTAAGGATCTGGAAAGACAAGTAGAACACGGCCTGCATGTTTCTGATCAGAAATAAAATAAAAAGAAAAAAAAGAAAGAACTAATTTCTTAGTCTTTTAAAACCCTTATAGACACCATAAACTATCAGTAGTCCAATTACCCAACCAATTATGCTTGATATGAATACAAACAATGTATCAAAGCTACTGATTACATTTCTTAACAATTGCTTCAACCCAGTCATGGTATAAATCGCTTCTGACACTGGCCTTTTCTCCTGAATGCTTACTGAAATCTGACTATAGTCAGTCACTCTATCAATGTTCTTTAATTGTCTCTGGTACGAATCAATGGTTCTCTGTAACTGATTAAGTTTATCTTCAATCTTAATAATATCTTCAATTTTCTCTGCTCTATCTAAAAGCTGTTCAATCTTTGCTTTTTCTTTCTCATAGCTTTCAAGATAAGCTTTTGTGTCCATGTATTGTGTTGTCATATCGTTACTATAAGAGTTATAATTCTTTACATCACCAATTAATTTCAATTGTTCTGCTGCCGCATCAAAATTCTCAACAGGTACTTTTAATGTAATAGAATAAGTTCGATACTCTTTTTTATTGTAGAAACTTTTGTATTCATTTTCGTTTGTGAAAAAGCCATTGTTCCTTTCGATGATGTTCTTTTATCTCCTGAATTGATTGTTTG
>Ga0187833_10005724_pt1 | contig 11652 bp, 8 predicted proteins | sample ETNtaG_37_FD_167968 | JGI IMG/M metagenome (GOLD analysis project Ga0187833, IMG submission 167968) | Marine microbial and viral communities from oxygen minimum zone, Eastern Pacific Ocean - ETNP2014_SV_400_PacBio MetaG (Illumina Assembly) | ecosystem: Environmental > Aquatic > Marine > Hypoxic... | reverse complement strand
GCTTGAACTGACAAATTCAACCTCTTTACACATAAATGGATACTTATCAATATTAATGGGCACAAAACCCAATGCAACAATCCGGCCTTTCTGACGTGTCGATTCAATGGCTGTTTTAACAATTTCATCACTATCAGAACTAGCAGTAATAATACAGCAATCCAATCCTATAAACCCTGTATCAATGGAAAGATGATTACTAAATACTTCTGGATTGGAAGATGCAAAATCAGCACCTATTTCAACTGCTTGAGAAACTCTTGTTTCATCTATGTCCAATCCGAAAACGCGGCACCCAGCAATCTTTAGGAGACGCACTATTAATAACCCAACCAGCCCTAATCCAATTACACCCACGAATTCGCCCATTCGTGTTTCGCTCTGCCTAACCCCATGCATCGCTATGGAACCAACAGCAACAGAAGAAGCATCTTTTAGTGAACACCCCTTCGGAATGGAAACAACTAAATTTTTAGGTACTACCACCAGTTCAGAATGGGTTGCACGGTTTGCTCCAGCACATGCAACTAGATCTCCAGGAGAAAATTCTGATACGCCCTCACCAACTGAAACGACTTTACCTGAACAAGAATAACCAAGAGTAACAAGTCGATCACTCGTCCCGTCGGCATCTGATATTCGAGCAAAAACCCTTTCGACAGTTTTTCGAATTCCTCTCTCATGAAGATAATTGACAGTCTTTCGAATCAATGCCTTTGATTCGGAAATATTACGTGAAAATCCTCTCTCATTACTTTCACTTTGACCTAAGCCTAAAGCACGAAGAGTCGCTAGCTCCGTACCGGTGCTGATAAATGAATAGTCAACCTCAACAAGAATAGTTCCTTCTTCAATCAATGAAGAAGGAACATCAATAACATCAATTCCTTTTGATGAAGATACTACTTGTTTCATTTCAGGATAGGCAACACAAAAAATTTATTTATGACCGACAGCAAATTTATTCCTAGTCCATCCTAAAATCTTCTTGGCTTTGTAAGGAACGTAGTTTTGATAAAGTTGCCATCTTTGTAGTTCCTTACGGTATTCACATAAATCAGATTCAAAATCTCCAGAATATAATTTTTTTCTCTTTTCAAATATTTGCTTGGATTCCTCATAAAGCTGTTGGTCCAATTTATTCATTTCCTTTATCTTTTTTCGAATCTCACATGTCACCAACTGTTTTATTTCATTTTTAGTACGTGGGGCTGCCTGTTGCCGTATATACATGATATTAAAATTCTTTCCTATTTTGTTGAATTGATCCCTCAAGATTAACAGCCCTTCATCAAATCTTTCAACAATTCCTACAAACCAAAAATCATTCTTTAGCCTCGAAATTGCTTTATGAAGATTAACATCGTTATCGATAAAATAAGTTTGATGATTTTCAATTGAATTACGTATTCCGTACTTTGATTCAACATATTCATTATTCCGAAAAAAATTCTTCATATCATGTCTATAATCGTATTTTACATGCATAGGAAGTTCATCTTCCAAAAGACGTTTTTTTCGAAAAGCAAAGTAATGCGAAATAACCCTAGCTATTGGGTCCCTAAGAAAAGTAATCATTTTAACATTGTTAAAACGCTGATTTAAAGTCTCGAGACCTGTAGGAATTGGTATATAATGACTAGATGTACATTTAGGTATTTTTCCATATTGATCAATAATATCATTTATTTCATCTGGCGTAAGCATTTGAGTCACGGGGCTAATCCGTTGATTTCCTAAATATTTGGATATGTCTTTGCTACCCATCTTGAGAAACTTATCTCCAAAATTTCTCCTAAGAATATAGGTGAGTGTCAATCCTGCGGTTCGACCTATATGTGCATTGAAAAAAATCAAAAGTTCACATAGGACAAAAGAAATAATACTTTGGAATATTTATATTTTTTCTTCTGACAATTTGTTAATGAGATGAAATTCGAACTATTGGAAAGAATCTTCACGAGAAAGCAGTTATCATAGATAATGGTTCGCTAAACAAATACTTCCTCTCCATTAGATATTGAATCTAGAAGCATATTTGATACATCTTCTCTTGCATACCATGATGGAGGTAATTCTGATCTGGAGATGAATTCTCTAAACCCAGAGCCAGATATTCGTTGACCATTTATTGCTTTATTATCGGACAAGCCAAATTCAAAATATGTTTTTCGCTTTTTCGAATAAATAATTTCATCGAATAAGAGAATCTCTATTCCAAGATCTTTGATTTTATGAAAAACTTTTTGTGAATCTTTTGAACCAAAATAACTGGCAACACCTGTGTGATCTCTTCCAACAATAAAATGTGTGCAACCATAATTTTTCCGACATATTGCTGTAAATATAGCTTCTCTTGGCCCAGCGTAGTGCGAGTAAGTATTGAATGCCGATAAAACAAATCTATCCTGCGGCAAATGGTTTAGCATTAGCATTTCGTAACTTTTTAAAATACACTTTGATTGGAAATCACCCTTCTTTTTACTACCTATTACCGGGTGTAATAGAATTCCATCACAAAATTGATCTTCTATTGATTTTAGTAAGATATATTCATGCCCTCTGTGCGGAACATTTCTTGTATGGAATCCAGCAATCTTTTCCCAACCTTTCTCGATGAACAATTTGCGCAATTGGAGAGGGGTCAACTCATATTGGCTCATTTCTGAAACCGTTCTATTTAGCAATGTTACTTTTCCAGCAACTAGGAAAGGTTTCTTGCTAATAATCCTGGCGACACCCGGATGCTGTGGATCCTCAGTACCGTATACCTTTCGAGCAAGAACCTTTTTATCATTGCCATACACTTGCTCCACTCTAAGCGTGGCTAGTGGACGGTTACGATAGCCTATCAAGAGACATTCTCCACCAACTGATATTTTGTTTACATCTTTTTTATCAACATCAAGAACAATTGGTAAGGGCCATATACATCCATTAGAAAGTTTCATTTTATCTAATACCAAGTATAAATCGTCTTCGTTCATGAAGCCTTCCAACGGACTAAATGCTCCTGTAGCAATTTGAACAACATCCATTTCACTATCCCTGTTTATGTGGATCTTTGGCAAGTGACTTATCTCTGAGTGATCGTACGTCGAGACAGTACGATCAATAAGACGACCGCCGTGTGGTTTTACCGATGCGGATGTTAAATAGTTATTAATAAAGTAATCAGTTGTCAAAAGTTTTTCATAATCGACAATTCTTGAATCTGAAATTTCCTTTACTTGTGGAACTGTCTCTATATGTTTAATTACACGACTCATCGTATTAACACAACTTATAGGATGTTTTCCTATCGCAGTTTCGGCTGATAATGTCAAACCATATGCACCGTCAAGAATGGTACTAGTAATATCTTGTATCTCCGCTCTAGTCGGTCTACTATTATCAACCATTGATTCTAAAAGGTTAGTAGCAATAAAAACACCTTTCTTCTGAGCCTTACATTTACTCAAGATATACATTTGAATAAACGGAATTTTCTCAGAAGGAACCTCTTTTGAAAGATCACCCCTATCTATCAATAAATAGTCAGATTTTTCAATGATTTTATCTAGATTAATTAGGGCATCACTACATTCAATTTTTGAAATTATCTTCATCCTTTTTCCAACTAGATTCCTAAGATTATCTATGTCAGAACCCGAATGAACATAAGAAAAAGCAACGTAATTAATGTTTTCACGTATACTCACTTTGAGAGCCTCTAGGTCTTTTTGCGATAAAATTGGAAGATTAAAGTTTCGAGGCGTCACAGGATCGACAACAACAGATTTATTGGGAAATAAGTGACCCGAGGAAATTACCACAACAAATAAATAACCCTCAGATAATTTTGATTTGTCGACAACACGTAAAGTGACTCCATCAAAATCAACATGAATTAAGTCACCCAATTCCAGTTTGCTCATGATCTCCTTTGGCTTAAGAGAAAACTCACTTTTTGAGCCAATAATTGGACTCGAATGCAATTTTACCAATTCTCCTTCACTTAGAAATATAGACTCACAATTTAATTCTCCAGTTCTAATCTGAGATCCTTCTGTATCGACTACGAATGGAATCCCTACCTGTTTTGAAAGCTTTATGAAATGTTCAAGTTCACTCAAAGAAGAATGAGACATATTGACTCTAACAAAATCAACCTGTTTATCTTTCATTATTCTGAGATCTCTCTCCTTAGAGGTAGATGGACCAACAGTAACTAAAAGCTTAATCAATGCGACATTCTCTAATCAAAAAAGACAATTGCTAGGGTTATGAATAAAAAGAATAGATTAACTTTGTATAATAAGAAGTGATCTTGATTAATTGTCAGGTATGCTGCCGTCTAGTCAGGTATACTATCGTCCTAAGACTTTTTTTATTATGTTTCGAACAACCTGTTTTACAGCTTTGTCATAACACATGTTATCCTCAGGCAAATAATAAAATATTTTCTTTCCGCGACAAGTAACTTTTGATGTTCTGATAAGCTAATTCTTTATAACTCAAGCTAATAATGTTAAGAATAAAGTTGATCAAGCTCATTTTATTTTAACAAATCTTCAACTAAGTTTGAAACGCGTTCGCATGCGTTCGCATCTGAATATTCATGAATCTGGGCCGCTAGAGAAGCTCTTTTTTCACCATAATTATCTGAAGCCAAACTCACAGAAAATAACTCTTTAGAAAAATCACCGAAAGTATTTACGGATGGACCCGGAAGATTCTCAAAATAATCATAAAGAAATCCACTTCGTTTATTGTAATGATCATAATCGTAAGGAATAAAGATCATCGGTTTATTCAAAAGTAAAAAGTCATGATAAAGTGATGAGTAATCAGTCACTAAAACATCTACGAAAGGTAAGAAAGTATTTATATCAGTGAATTCCGCATGTGTTGCTAGTTTGATTCTTTTATAACTCGCTAGATCATTCAAAAAGCTCTTTAACTCTTTATATTTTACTAGGTCAGTCAAATGAGGACGTAATAATAAAATACTTTTTGTCCTATCTAATATATCAAATAATAAATCTTTACTATAATCTGGAAAGGGGAAAAACGTAGTAGGTTTCTTTCCCGGACGATACGTTGGTGCATATAAAATAGTATTTTGAAAAATTTCCCCATTCATAAAGTTATTCCACTTAAGTTTGTTCTTATCAGGAACTTTAATCAAACAATCATTTCTTGGATAACCTGAAGTGATATGTTTGTCGCGACCAAAATCCATACATTTCTCCCAAAGATTTGACATAAAATCTGATGTAGATATAGCATAAGTAATAAGACTCGCTTCCAGTCTCCTATCGGTAGCTTCATTATTGTCCTCAAACCCCTCATTCATACCGAATCGGACAGCTTTAACACACTGGCCATGAAACAATTGAATTAGTTTAATTGAGGTCGGAATATCCGTAGGTTTTGGTACCAAGTCTCTCAAACTATGAGATATAACTCCTACTAATGCACGCTTTAAAGCTAATCTGCCTTTTAACGAATACATATTCAAACATGGGATATTTTTTTTCTTTAATAAATCATATATTTCACTATTTCTGGTTAGCCATAGGCACTTAATCTCAGGTTTGTTTTTTAGAATCCATTCAAAAAGATACCTGCTATTGTCACAATAAAGACTACCGTGTTTTGAGCCAAAGATTACTAGGTTGCGCGACCTTGGAAAAATAATAGTCGTAAAGAACAAAATTAATGAGTAGCCAAATCTCAAAAAGATATTTTTCAATATCTTCAGATAATTCATTAATCTTCTAATCATTTGTTACAAAACTTTTGACCAACCCCAAAAGGGAATGAATCAAGAATTGGATGCATAAACTTTTGAGAAAAAAAGTCTGTTGCACTATATTTTTTCTAGTATACATCTAGCCACCACAGGGTCTTCATCAAAATATTCGGCTAGTTTATTATCCTCTATGAATAGCTTTACATGAAAACCTATTTTAATCATTTCATACAAGAATTTTGTTCCATCAATAAATCTTCGATAATGATCAGTGAACCTTTCAAAATCACTTAATTTCTTTCCACATTTGAAAAGAGGATCATTGGTCGTTCTGAATTCAATTAAAAATAAACCTCCGACTTCTAAGACTTTAATAACTTCTTTGATTAAGCGTTTTTGATCGTTTTCACTTATTGCGTGCATTGAAAAACGCGAATACACTACATCAATCTTGCCATAATTGTCTAAGTCCCGAGTAAAATCGGTTTGTATAAATTTTATCTTGACATTTTTCTTTAATTTTCGTGATGTCACAATATTCTTTTTGGTTACCACTTTGGAATAATCAATCCCGATCACACAATGTCCATGTTCAGCAAAATAAAGGGAATCTCTAGCATTTCCACATCCCAAATCAAGAATCATTGAAGAATCACTTATATATTTATCCTGACAAAATTCAGCAAAATAACTCGGATAATGCACAGTTTTATCTTTATCATAATAATTATCCCAATACTCTCTATTAAATGTACTTTCTCTTTTCATAATATTAATTTTTTCAGCTAAAACCACCGTCCCAAATAGGTTCGATAATTGTTTTCTCAACAGATTCTTTTTTATTTAATAATATTACGTATGGTTTATATATAACCCGGATCATCTTTCGAATCAAACGGTACATAATTGATTTATCCTGATAATATACTTTATGAAATGAATTAGGATTTCTATATCTTCCAATATTCCTTTCAAGAACTAGCATTGGTCTAAAATATTTTTTTTGAAATTCCTTCGAACTATATGTTCTAATTATTCTATCCACTTCTTTGTATTTTAGCTTATGATCTCTTATCGTTACACTACCAGCATCAAGTGGATGAAAATACATGTTAATTCGGCAAAATTTAACATTAGCTCCTAAACTAATACTTCTTATTAAAAAACAATGATCAGGAGAAACGCTCTCACTTTCCCAAAGACCGACTCTGCTCAGTAGCTTACGCCTAAAAAAGATTCCACATCCTGAGACAGACAATCCATGTTGGTAAAAATCATCAACAGAAGATCCGAAATTAGTCCCTGTGGAATAGTACATATATCTTCCATTCCATTTCCCATCGCTTGTCCGAATCCCTCCTGGAATTATCAAATCAACCTCGGGATTAGACTCCATAATTTCATATGCCTGCTCCAATGCATTCTTATAAAAAGTATCACTATCACCTATTGGCTTTACATATTTCCCATGAGCAAGTAATAATCCTTTATTTAACGCCTCTATTCCATTTTTATCTGGCTCAGAAATATAGATATCAATGATATCAGAGAAGTCTTTAACTACAGATTCAGTGTTATCTGTAGATGCTCCATCAATTAGTATTACTTCATCATCAATTCCTTTAAATTGTCGGCATGAAATAAGTGCTTCATTCAATCTGCTTGCTCTGTTTTTTGTAATAATTATATAAGATATTCTTTTTGTATTATTATTATCAAAGATGTTTTCTCTAGGCTCCATCAAATAGTTAAGTTGTAGTTTTAATTTTAGTTACAAATATTTTTGGCATTTGGATTAATTGCGGTTGAATTATTCTAATCAAAAACAATTATTAAGTAATTCACAAAGCTGTAAAATTTTCTTCTCATCAAGATCGGGGAAATTCCCAATATAGTAGCCGAAAAAATGTATATGCTCAACTTCTGGATAATTTTCCCATTCCCAATCTTTAACGATACCACTTAAATATGGCTGTCGCATCTGATTGCCACCACCAGAACTTCCTCGGCGAAACTCAACCCCACTTTCTTTCATCATTTTTTCCACCCTGTCCCTTAATTCTGGATCCTCTTCGTTTAAAATAAGGTTAAACGCATAATTACAGCTGCCATCCAAATCAAAATCTGTCCTATATCGATTGGAGTCGAGATTGTCTAAAAACAAACGGAAATTTTTGATCCGCTTCTTATTGTTTTCATCGAGCCGTTTAAGCTGGTTCCGGCCAATTACCGCACCAATCTCCGTGTTGCGAAGGTTATATCCAGGAAAGGCAAATATGAAATCGGGGTTAAGGTCAACATGGTCTTTTTTATATTTATTTTTTAGTTCTTCACTGTCCGACTCTCTAACCATCCCATGGGATCGCAACATTCGTACCATCTGGTAGATTTCTTCATCATTGGTGCAAACCATACCACCTTCAATAGTACTCATGTGGTGAGCATAGTAAAATGAAAAATTCGAAATCAAGCCGTATGAACCCAGTTTCCGGTTTTTGAATGTTGCCCCATGGGACTCACACACGTCTTCAATCAGAGGAATGTTTCTTTCTTCCAAGGTATGAAGCAATCTGTCCGTAAGGCCATTGAAGCCCTGAACGTGGGTCAGGAACACAGCGCGGGTTCTATCAGTAAGATTAGCAATAATTTGCTGATCATCCATGCAAAGGTTGCGAGGATTTATATCAACAAACAACGGCTGGAGTCCGTTCTGGATGACAGAGGCAATATCGGAAACCCAAGTCAGTGGCGGTACTATAACTTCACCGCCGCCATACAAATGTTTCACCGCCGCCATCGTAATTAGATTAGCTGAGGATCCAGAATTTACGAAAACGCTGTACTGTACCCCAAGCCACTCGGACCACTCTTTTTCGAAAACCCGGACATTGGACGATTGGGTTAATTTCGGATCATGCTGTTTCAGGAAAACTATCAAATTATCCAGATCGTCCCTGGAAATATTATTGTACATAAGTGGATATTGAAGCTCCATTCTTTCTTATAAAAAGGAGTTTATTAAAAACCTGTAAAAATCTTGCAGACCCAAATAATCAATAAATCATACCACGGGCGTCAAGCCATCTTTGAGTCTCTATAATGTTATGCTTAATTTCATCTCTAGTGAAAGACTTGCCCCATGTCGTATCTTGCTCATATTCAAAAGGAAGACCCACCTCTTCTTCATCCGAAAATCTGAATAAGAGATGAGAATATTTGTCCCAATCTTTATCAATATATTTGATCCCATATTTTTTATAATCTTTGTATATAGGCGATCCGGGAACAGGCAAGAAACCAGACACACTTGCATAATCGGGTTCGGTTTCTTCAAGAAATCTAATTGTTTTGTCAAGGATATTTCTTGGTTCGCCAGGTAGGCCAAGAATGAGACATATTTTAACTTTTATATCCAATTTTTTTGAGTTTTCAATATATTCTTTAATATTTTTTTCTGATTGCCAAGTTTTATTGATTATTTTCATTACCCCATCATCAACAGTTTCTACTCCTACAGCAAGCTCAAGACAACCGGATTCCTTGGCCATTACTAATTGATCATATGTTGCCTTAGTTGTGGTCTGACCTCTCCAGACAATCTCAGATTCACCAATGGCATTAAGCACTTGGGTTGAGATTTTATTATTAGGTGAAATCGCCACTTCATCTTTCACTAAAATACCTTCGATCTCATATTCATCTTTAAGGTAAGCAATTTCTTTCCTTATCATTTCAGGGCTTTTTATCTGCAGATACGATGGCACGTTATATGTGCAGAATGCACATTTAAACATGCAGCCTCGGGAAAAATAAGTGAGTGTTCCTTTTATATCGTCATACTGATCAAAAAGTTTATTGGTGACAATAAATTTCTTGGCCAAGAATGACCTGTCGGGGAAATACGTATTAGCAAAAGGTACAGAATTATAGTTTTCTGAATATACATCGGAAAGTGATTTTTCTCTTGCGTCATTTATGATATTCACAAAAGAATTTTCTCCGGGGCCCACGATGATGCAATCAAAGTGTCTCTTACATTCTGTTTGACACATGTCAACATGTGTACCTCCAGCCGCATGTATACTTTCTGGATATTTTTTCTTTAAGAGCTTAACTACCGAATAAAGTTCTTTAGCATCCCCAGTTTTGAAAATCCAATAAAAATAGAAATCTCTCTGTGGAATATTATTAATAGTTTCTACAAAGCTATCCTTTTTTTCCATCCTTAAATCAATAACATTAACATCAAAACCTTTCTTTTTTATCTGGGTGGCATAATAAAGTTCCCAGTAGGGCTGATGTTTAAATGGATCAGCATAATAGTGCCAAGTTGGAATAATAAAACTTACAGTACTCATTCTTTAATCATCATCTGTTATATATTATCTTTATACCAACAAATCGTCTTTTCCAATCCGTCATTGATAGGTGTTTTAGCACTGAAATTGAAGAGTTCCTTTGCTTTAGAACAATCGAACTGTCTTCTGAGTACCTGACCGTTATTTCTTGGATGGTGCACCACCTTGGCTTCTAAATAATTATCAATTTCCAACAGTTTTGACAATAAACTCATAAGGTTATAGCTCCTACCACTACCTACATTCACTGCCACATAATTTTTTATCCTCTCTAAGGCAAGCAAGCAGGCATCGATAAGATCATCAATATATAGCCAGTCACGCTCGTCATCACCGGAACCCCATATCTCTATGGGTGAATGCCTTTCAACAACACGTCGCATGAGGGCAGGCAATGCGTGACAGGTTTCAAAATCAAAATCATCGTACTCACCAAAAATCGCGGTTGGCCGAAGGGAAATCACCATCATAGGATTTTTTGGTTTAGTACTATAAAGCATGGATAGTTTCTCAATATACCTAGACATCCAGCCCACGGGTTCGTACGGCGTTGGAGGGTCGGATTCAAAAAAATCCTTTTCTATTAAGACCCGATCCAATTGTGGATACCCGGTGGTACTGCTCAACCAAAGGTACTTTTCGACACCGGCTGAATATGCTGCTTCCAGCATGTTCACGTTGATGGCAGTGTTGTCAGTGATGGGACCAAGAGGATTTTTTGACATTATAGCTGTAGTTGAAAGTCTTCCAGCCAACATACATACATAATCTACATTCTTAACCAACTCCCTGCATTCAACCAGATTGCGTAGGTCAGCCTGGATATACTGAATGTTATTTGCTCTTATTTTTGGCTTGCGAGTATTGAAAACGCCAACAACATCGTATTGTTGAACATCAGCCACCCGTCTCATAAAGTTTGTTCCAATAAAACCCGAGGAACCAGTTACTAGAATCCGTTTGTTCTTTATCTGCATCAAGATCAAACTTCCTAAATACTCTTGCTCTGACCCCCATCCACAACAATGTTTGCGCCGCTCACTAAACTGGCTTGCTCGGAACATATAAATACGACGACACTCGCTACTTCTTCCGGGGTTCCCATTCGGCCAAGAGGAAACTGCTCATTCAGCATTTTCTGGAATCCTTCAGGATCTTTTCCCTTTTCCTCTTCCCAACCTGTATTCGGAATCATAATCGCACCAGGCGACACAGTATTAAAGGTTATACCGTCCCTTGCCAATTCTTTCCTTACAGCCAGAGATTTCATCAAACTCACTTCCGCACCTTTTGCAACAATATACCAAGGTCTGCCTTCAGCTTCCCGCGAAACGATGGATGAAACCGTAATCACGCGACCCCATTTCTGTTTTCTCATTAGTGGAATAAAAAATCTGGTAAAACGGATTGCAGCACCGGCATTCTTGTCATATACCTCGCGCCATGTTTTATAGGGAGTATCTATTATTGATTCTTTCCCCCATCTTCCACCGCCACCCACATTGTTTATCAGAATATGGATAGTTTTCCATTCATCAATAACATAATCACAAAACT
>Ga0187833_10005721_pt1 | contig 11655 bp, 35 predicted proteins | sample ETNtaG_37_FD_167968 | JGI IMG/M metagenome (GOLD analysis project Ga0187833, IMG submission 167968) | Marine microbial and viral communities from oxygen minimum zone, Eastern Pacific Ocean - ETNP2014_SV_400_PacBio MetaG (Illumina Assembly) | ecosystem: Environmental > Aquatic > Marine > Hypoxic... | reverse complement strand
CTGCCGAATATTTATCACGAAGAGCCATCGGATTGAAACTTCTCAAAACTGACTTCTTTTCACTCATCTTATACCCTAATATACGACATATCGGCGTCAATGTCAAGCTTTATTTTCACTTTTTTTATAGTTTATGGCTACAAAATGTATTGTATTACTATCTTCGTGTTTCATTCTATCTCTATATTGAATAGAATATTTATAATCATATTCATCTATAATATAATCTTTATAAAGTGAATTTGTAAACTCATCTTTATTTAGAATAATCATATTTTTAGAAGGTGATGATTTAAACCATTCTGATAATTCAATATGTTCTTTCTTACCAAATTCCCCATAGGGAGAATAGGTTTTAAATTTTCTTGTGTAGGGTGGATCAAAAAAGACAAAATCATTATTGGGAACATTACCTAATCCACTTTTCCAATCTCCACATATAATATCAGTATTATCTAACAGTTTAAATAAATCATCATTATAATTTAACACCTTAACATTTTTATACCAACCAAATGGAATATTAAATTTACCCACTTTTGAAAATCTTAACATACCTGAAAACGATAATTGTCTTAATATATAAAACTTTAATGCCTTATCTAATGGTTCAGTAAATTCATTATCTCTATAATGATAATAATACTTTTTACCCAACTCACCAAATTCATCCTTAGTCAATGGAGATTTATCTATACTATTATATTCAAGTCCAACTTTATTAATATAGTCAATACACTCTTGTTTATATTCTTTTATAGTATTATAAAATTCTACTAACTCTACAAAATTATCTGACACTACATTTTTAGAATGGTTCAAATTTAACCATACTGCACCACCACCAACAAATGGTTCGTGATATGTATCAAACTCTTTTGGTTTATATTTGTGAACTACTGGTAACTCTTTCGACTTACCACCACTCCATTTAATTAGTGGCTTCAACTATCACCTTTCCTATTTTATTAAAATACTGATAATAATCTTCTTCATTAACATCCATTCCGAGTATCTCAAACATCTCGGAAGCGTGTGTTACAGTTACACCACTATTTTCAAAGGTCTTTATTTTATTCAAAAACTGTCTATTACCTTTTTCTTCATATGGTTTTCTATCCCACACAGACCAATTTAACAATCCAGAATTTAAACTATAATTTGGATATTCTATTTCTAAATATTCTTTAAGATAATTAATTTTTATATGGGTTGCTGGTAGTTTTTCAGTATCCAAATTAATGTTACCTTTTAATTCACGGTAATAAACTATCATATTAATATCATCTCTAAATAAGAAATCAATATCTTTACTTTTACCATCTTCACCAATTCCCTTTAATACTCCATGTGGTAACATTGAAAAGTTAGGTGTACTCTCTACCGCATATACAAGCCACTTTTCACCCCATTTTCCAAATTTAACAGAAGAAGAATGGGTTGATGGTATTCTACCATGTAATAGATGTATTAAAGATCCTGGTTTAGTATATGTAATTTCTTTTATTACATCTTCTACTAACAATAATCCTTTATCATATAATTGTTTATTCATTGGTTTATCCAAATATTTATCTTCTGTAAAATTGTATATATTCATTCATTTCCTATACCTAAATATACAACATAAAACCTATATAAGTCAAGCCTTTTTTTCACTTTTTTTCACTTTTTTTATCATTGATCTTTGAGAAGGCCCCATTTCTCTCTCCGCTAAGACATTCATTATTTGTTGCCTTTGTACAACGGCTATCCTGCCATCAAAGCACATATCTCGAACTTCCCTGACCGCTCGGTCATATCCCCATTGTTCGTAAATCTTTAATACCTCGTTTATCATCTATACCTTAATATACTCATAAAACGCTATATGTGTCAAGCTTTTTTTTCAATTCTGTACCGGCTTGTCCTCCTCGCTTACCTCGAAAGTAACTATGTATTTCTTATCTTCTTCTTCATCCCACTCTTCATAATCTACCAAATAGTTTCCAGTTTCATAAAACCTTTTCTGCACTTTTCCCATTTGATCCTCATCGTTACATATCACAATAATCTTGTTTCCCCTCGAACTAACCATTATCTGATTCTCCGCGTGATTGTAAATTATTTCAGATTTTAACTTAGTTTTTTTCATATTTTTAATATTTACTACTGAAGTAAAGGGAAAGTATAATAAGGTACTGGCCCTTTCTTCATTTAATACTCTTAATACTCTTCTCCATATAGAGAATATGTCTTTGGTGGTTCTGGTTCCGGATCGGGTTCATCTTCATATGCTACTGTATAAACAACCCCTTCCAATGATGCTAAAAAGAAGTTCGATATTTTACCTTGATGTTTTTGGAAAACATATTCCAATCCTTCCGTTAATGAATCAAATACTTCTGACCTTTCATCTGCGTCGTGCCACTTATCTCCTGGTGGTACTCGTCTTAATGCTACTTGTCTATCTTCTACCTTTGGCATTTTTTATTACTCCACTACGTTTGTAACTTGAATTAATATAATAGCTACTGCTAACAACAATGAAATTATTACTTTCAAAGTTGGTTGTTCTCCAAGAACAGTCCAAGTTAATAATCCAAATATAACTGTTCCCATACCAAATCCTATAAGTCTAATATTCCAATAAAATTGAAAGTGTTCATATGACCATAATGTTGCTTTCCAAAACATTAACGATAATGGGACTCCAAGTAATATAATCGGTAATGGTTTTTTCAACCAACTTATATTTAAAAACTGTCCGTTCAACTGAAAGAACGCTATCACATTAGCTATGGCTAATGTTGACATTGACAAAAATAACTTACTCATTAAACTTCCAATGATCTCCTAAACCAACCAAAATAAAACTTTCCCAAATCTGGTTTACGTTTCACGAGATTTGCATAATACTTAACACGATATGCTCTTACTCTTTCTAATTCTACACCTTCCAATGCCCGTCTTGTCGCCGGTCCAAGTCCACCATCAACATCTATTTTATTCTTATTCTTACCATTAGCTGCTTCTTGTAATATCCTAACGGCACGACCTTTGCCCATATTAACGGCCATATCAAAATAAATATGTTTTAATTTAGATGGAACTGTATCTACTTTATTCTTGTCCCAGTAATCTCTCTTATAAATTTCCTTGGCTCCTTCTATCGTAAGACCTTTAATATCTACGTCTGGATAAGCTCTTTTACTTACACCATATTTTGTTTCACCACCTGGGTCTTTCGGATCATTTACATAACCACCCTCGTGTTTTAAGACAACTTCTATAATGTCGTCAAACTCTGTAAGTGTTTCATTACTCATAATAGTCTCCTCTTGTTTCTCGATATTCGGATTTTCCCAAACAACCGTATCCCATATGGATTTTAACCATCCGTGTATCCAATTTTCCGTTTTCATAATTCATCAATTTCTTTTAATTTTTCTTCTAAGCGGGTATTAATTTCATTTAATTCTTCTTGCCATTGTTTTATATCGTCATCCCAATTGTAATCTACTTCTTCAATAGATGCCATTATATCTTTTGGTTTATCACAAATAGATTTAAATAACTTTCTAATAAAACTAAACATTTAATATTCCTAATGACCTATTCCAAAAAAGAATGCTATACAAGTCCATACAAAAAATACAAATAAGAACTTTGTAAATATATCTCCAAACTTTTGATTCATTCCATATCCAATTCAATTAATGTTTCTAACATTCCATTTAAAATATAAGTAAACTCTGGATGTTTAGAAAGTGCTTCCATAAAATTTGCCATATATTCTCCAGGTATAAAATCTAAATCGTATTCTTCCATTATACGTGCCTGTTTTAAAAGAGCTTCCAATGATACTCTAATATCTTCGGGCAAATTACCTCTCACCATATATTCTTCTAATCTATCAAACATTACTTATATAAAATCCAATCGGATGCATTAAATGAATTTATACTTGGATCTGGAGTGTTCTTTTCTTCTTCCGGATCTTGTTCTATTACCACATTACCATTATCATTGAGGCACGTAGTATAAAATAAACTCACGGCTAATATCCCCAAAACCATACTAATTAATTTCCTATTCTTTATTATATCTAACATTATATTTCTCCTCAATTATAAATATAACTTCTATCATTGTTTCATCATTTCAATGGCCGTGGCGACCCCTCGTAATCTTTGACTCGATATAGTTCCTTGTAATCCCATATCACCTATTAAATCTTGTCCGTCATATCCATCAATAGAACTTTTTGGTTCTCCATTAAACGCTTCTTCTAATAAATATAATAAACCGCTAACTAAGAGCGAATCGGATACTGTGACAATTTGTATTGGATCTTCATTTAATATTTTTATCCAAGCATTAGAAATACAACCAGGTATAAAGTTTTTTTTCGTTCTATATTCTTCTGAAAAATTCTTTTGTGATTTCTTACCTAAATCAAATAGATATTCTAATTCCATCTCTGATGTTGGAAATGAATGTAAAGTTTCTTTTATATTTTGTATTTTGTTAATTTTTCAAATACTCCCCATCACAATAATATCTCTTGTTACATTCAGGACTTCCTTTACCACACCGACATATTAACCATACCCTTCGAGTAGGTGAAGTAACTTCTAGTTTTCTGTTGCAATATTCACATTTCCAAATAACATTTCTATTAGGTAGTCTAGGAAATATAACTATCATTCTTCATAAAACTTTTCAAAACTTATATTCTATTCCTATTTTAAACTTATAATATTTTTTATCTTTAACATCATTGTAATCAAAAATATTAGTTAATGTAAGATTATCATTTATCTTATAATTAATCTTAGCATAATCTTCCATATCAAATCTACTATCACCAGTCAATTCATTTCTAAATAAATATCCATCAAACTTTGCCTCTAAAGATAATGTATGATTGATTTCTTTCTTCTTACTCAAACCAATTGATACACCACTCTCGAATTTATCATCTGCATACATTCCAGTATAACCAACTGAATAATCACCATTACGATAACGAATGTCTGCCTTACCATACGTTAAATCACGAGATGTCTTATTAACATATTGTGGTTTAAAATAAAAGTTTTTTGGTTTCCATTCCAACCATACTTCATCATCAATATAATACTGTCCTAACTCTCGTTCCCAATCTCGTTTGAAATATATCTGTTTGTTTTTAAATCCAAGTGTTACTTCGTAATCATCCTGTATAATAGATTGATCATTAGGTGTTCTCATAGCAAAGCTAGAGAAAAAAATTAATCCACTAAATATGCTATTTAATAACATCATTTTCCTAAACATTCTTCTGTTATGGAATCTGAAAAAAAATATCTATCGTAAGGTCTATATCTTTTCCACATCTTATTTAGTCGTTTTAGTAAATCACCATCATAACCAAAGTCGTGGTCATTATATATAGTGTTGTGCATATTATCTACAAATTCCCAGTCTGTTAGTTTCCAAATTACATTGCCGTATTTATCTAATCGCTCCGAATAGTTATCCATAGCATCATAACCATTTATAGTACACCAAGTTTCTATACGAAGTCGTAATACTTCTAATTTTTTTAAGAGTGTTTTATTTTTCATTGTAATACTTACGCCACATACTATTTGCCCACTTTAAAACGTCTGGCTGCATTTCGTAATAGTTTTGAAATGCTCCAATTTCATATGACTTTGGGATCATAATTACGCCCTCATATGTTTCTTTGTCGGGGTTGTAGTTTTCTGGCCGGATACAATCAATTATACTATTCACTCCTTCATAATCCATATCCCATTCATTCGTTATATCTGTTTTATACACGGAATGTCCAACAAAGTTCATTTCTGATAATTGATGTACTCTCATTCTATCTTTTAAATCGAGAAACTTTCTATATATAGTTTTTCTTATTGGTACTTTTTCCACTGAATTCGCAGATTACTTAATTTTCTGAATAAGTAAATGAATATATTAAGTGGTTCGGTTTCGGCTACTGGTTGCCCAGCAACATCATAGAACACTTCATATACACGACCTTTTTTGATGTGATGTTTTATCATTCTTTAATTATTTTCCCACCAACCAACCCTCTCAAAACCGAACTAAAAACTGAATTCCATTCGCACTTGAGTTTTTCAATTCCCGTCCCAACCTCCGTTTCTTTCTTAAGGTGAACTAACCTTTTGTTTACCCTAGATGCTACTATCCGGACGCATCCAGTTGCTCCTTCCCCGACTCCCTTTCAATATTTCTTTGTCGATATATTTGAAGAAGTTCCTTTTCATATTTTAAATTTGCCCACTCTACATCACTAAGATACTTACCACTCTTCATTCCGGCAATTACATCTTGATAAGTACTTCTCTGAATATCTTGATGTTTCCTATATCTATTTGGATATTCTAAAAAATAATAGTTCATTTCATCAATATATATAATACACTTTTTTCAAACACTTATATAATTTGTTCCTATACTTCTCTGGCATGCCAATGTAGGTGATCAAATATTGTTCGCTGTACTTTATCTATATGAAAAGCTTTACCTTCGTAAAACATATCCGCTGTTTCTTGTAACACAGCTTCCATAATATATTGGTCTGGTTCTGGTATATCCATTGTATGTTCTTTCCATACTGCCATTGGAATAGAACATCCAGTACAATCAAGTATTATAAAATAGTCATTCTCATAATATACTTTAGTTTTTATTTGTAACGTACATAGGTCACACATTCCCTTTCAAATCCCGTTTGTACACTTTTTTGTAATCAAGGTCTAATTTATATTCTATTAGACAACCACAAGTTTTACACCACATAGGTGTAATGGATTTATGTATACTAAAGAAATTAAGATGGTCTTCAATATGTTCTTTTACTAATTCAACATCAGCTGGTCTTTTTTTATTTAATGCTTTTCTTACTCCTGGATTTTCACCACATTCTTCACAATCACCTTTACGTGCTTTAGTTGTATTATGCTCTAAAGCATAAGATCCATTTTTACGTTTTACTAAACCCATATTAGTTAATCTCCATCTCCGCTCCAACTTCCTCAAATTTTAGTTTGAGACTTTCAGCTTCTTTGGGTGTAATATTTTCTTTAATAGCAATAGGAGCTTTATCAACCAAGTTTTTTGCTTCCAGTAATGGTGTTTCAAATTCGGTTTTGACCAACTTTATAACTTTAAGTCTTTCCTTACCAGCATCCTTTAAAACTAAATTTACAATAGAAGGCACTTCTTCCTGTACTTCTTCTACTGCAATAGTTTGAACTGGTTGTACAGTAACTACATCAAACTTATCTTCAATCTTTTTAACCAATTCATTTAATTGAAGCATATTACATTTCTCTAAATATTCTAATATATCTTCTTGTGTTATTTTCATATTATACCATCATCCCAATTTTAAATACTTCTTTTAACATACTTTGCATTATACTATTCCAAGTCCATAACATCAAAGTGAATATAACCATATACTTTAATATTACAAGTAAAATAAAAATTATAACCGATAGTTCAAATTCTATTTTCCTCTTTAAAGTTTGTATTGTTATTTTCATTATATCTCTCCACCCTTGAAGTGTCAATAGAAAAACCGGTTGGATCTCTATAGTAAGGTGGAACATTAATAGTGTCTGGTAATACTATACCAGTACTATCAGCATTTTCGTATTCCATTAATCCAATTTTTGTTTCAAATACATCCATTGTTGGTTCTAATTTGCCAAAATAATCAGCAGTAGATATTAATATAATAGCTACCCAATGTAAATAGTAAGCCCACATAATAATTAATTTCCGTTATATTTTTTCCAAAGTTTGTTAGCCACAAGTAAAGTTTCTTTAGAAGGATATGTTTCTTTAATTAAAGCATTGTTTAACCAATCATTAACCATCTCCCAATGAGCGTCAGCTTCTTTGTCTCTTGATCTAACACCATCAATAGCTTTAAAGTTTTCATCCCCTATTAGATTTCTAAGTTTAGTTAATTTGTTCGTAACGTTTCGTAACTCAGGACTTAAGAAATCATCACCTTCAACGAAGTCCTGATGAACGGCATCATTAAGACCATAACGTGTATCTTGCATATCACTTTGTCTATTCGTCATTACCTTATCACCCACAACCAATTCATTTATTGGTTTTGTTGAACCATCATCCATTTTAATCATCTTTTAATAAGTAGTAGATACAAGTTGCTAAACATAATAAACAAAGTATGAGTAGTAAAAATGATATTCGGACAATATTAACTGCAGTTATCATCTTATAAAATAATATATCACTAAGCTTATACCTACTATCCACATTACAGCTTCATAAATATCGTGTCGTAGTGATCTAGTTTTTCTTAACCAATCTCTCATTCAAACTTTAAATCGTCCTTGAAATAGGCACGTGTCCTTCGACCCCCTTTGGGTGCTTCATTTTTAGACCAATAAAATACAGGCAGTGTTTTCCGTAACATACCTGAAGTGATTGGTTCTGGTATTCCATGCCAAGATTCATACTCATGTTTATATGTGAAAGTTGCATTAGAGCACTTAAATACATTCAACCTGTTAAACTTGTATGGAACTCTGCCGTGAGTTTTCTTTCCATCATGTAATATTAAATCAAAAGAAGAATCATATTCTTCAGATATACATAATACGGCACTGTACTCACGTGTCCAAATCTTATTACCACCATGAATATCAGTATCAAGATGCATTCCTAAAAATCCCCTTTCGGGCAATAACTGCATTCCTGCACCATAATAACCTAAATCTGGAAATACATCAACATCAATATCGAAGTAATCTTTAAAGTATTCAGCTGGATCAAAGTGAGTAGCAACATAATCTAATACCGCCAAAGCTGGTATAGGAATTGACTGTCTATCACGAGTCGCCTTTTTTAAAGCCATATTACTACTTGTGTTTCCATCATAAGTGTACCAACCTTCCCAATCTGAATTAGGATAACTATTAGCTGCTGCTCGTAAAAGTGCCGGTGACATAAAATCATCTATAGCTATGGCTGGATATGGTTTGTCTAATTTTGTAATCTTCATTTCATTCTCCTTTATCCCTTTACTGACGCTACTGATGTAGGCATCGTTATATTAAATCTATTTTTGTTATATACCGTTTGTTTCCTCATCTTCGATAAACTTCTATCTTCTAAGTCTATTGTTATTATAAATGCATTTGGTTTTATTATAAGATTATCATTGTCTCTTAATAACTGACCAACCTGTACAGGCTTATTATTTATATAAGAGTGTCCATTCACTTTAATAACTAGTCTGTCTGAACCCGACACCACTGACATAAGAGTCAGTAATAATAATTTATTTTTCTTGGAGACGATTTTCATAACATTCTCTGTTACAATAATTATGAGTAATAATTTCTTTCACTTCAGACCTTGCAACTTTCTTTGCTGCTTTACTATATGGTGGTATGGTCTCAAATACATTGTGCGTCGGTACTACACTAAATGTATATGGGTCTGTGGCCATCTTACCACAAGTATGACATTTACGTTTCATCTTTTTCATCTTAAGTGTTGCATCCAATCCTGTTTCTGGGGCTGCCACCTTGTGAACCAATGTAATTTTCCATCACCATTATCAAATGCTTCCCAACCACAGTTTTTCCATATACATTTCCATTGATATCTATCTGTCCAACTTTCAAATGGTTTCATAACCCAACCACATTTACAAGTTGGACTGTGTTTATATACCTTAGCTAATATCCACTTGAACATTTATGCTTCTCCCTCGATTCCTATTGGAGTTTCTTCCATTATCTTTTTATAATAAAGTTCTTCTGCATAAGCAACTATATCATCAAACTCAATATCTGTTAATACTGGTCGCCTATGATCTATAGATTGCATATTATAATGCTCTAATATTAAATCTATTATAATAGAATCTATTGGTGATTTTTTCATTCTATAATTCATCTCCTATAACCTTACTACCTGACTCTATTATATTTTTAAGAGCCTTCTCATTTAATTGCATTGACTTATATGTACCATCAACATTCTCATGCGATAAAGTGTATTGCCATTCCCTACCATAACGATATACCTTTTCGGCAACTCTCCAATCTTCATTGTTTATACTGACAATAACATCTAAATAATTATCTGTCTTCATTTGTTCTAAAACCTTTCTGTCTGGTATACCAGAACCAAACACAGTATCCCACCTTTTCATTAAACACTACTTTATCCAGGACCTTTAAATGGCCTCTTATTCCATCCTGCAGTCGGTGCGCCTTCTGACGCCTCGTTGTAATCCCACGTATCTAAACTATCCTCTAACTCACCTATCAGTATGTTTAAATTACTCTTAGCCCCACTATAATCATTACTGTTAAGTTGGTTCTCAACGTTTTGTAGTTCTGATATTAACTCGTTTGTGTTCATCAACTATTCTCCTTACTTCCTTTTCTTCTTCGGTCATCCTAAGATGAGGATGCCTCTTTTCAAGTTCTTCCTGTGATACAGGATCACAAAGAGTCTCAGGTAGCCCACACTCTCTGAGAAGCCTCTTGTGCTTCTTTATGTCTTTCTCGGTAAGTGGTTTACCATTTAATCCTATTCTGGTCATTTATATTCTCCAATTTAATATAAGTGAATATACGAATAAAACCATATATAAGTCAAGCCCTTTTTTCCTTTGTTAAAATAATAGTGGCTCCGGAGCCACTATGTTATTCATAAAAATTGTTTCCGGCTATATCTTTGTATTCAAGTATACGCCCTTTAGTGGAAGATAACCACCTAATTAATATAATACTATCAGAACCCTTTATACTGTGCATTCCTCAGTAAAGTAACAACAGTATCATATATAAATATATATCAGTCTATTAACGGCAACGTTCTCTATTTTTTTCTATTCGGTTTAAGCATCGTATGTCATTATCTAATAATGTAATATTTTTTACTTTTTTAACTGCTAATTTTTCACACATCATTCTAACTCCACCATCAGTAGAGGACCTGCCTAATTTATGTATTCTCTCCCAAGTCCAATAATCTTTCCGTTTCATTTATTAACTTAAAATCGGAATGAATCCAACTGTCGGTGGTGGGTTATCAATATTAAATAGTGTAACATTACCCTTAGGCAACTTATCCCACTTGTGTGTCTTTAACCTACCAGCTGGAGCTGGGTCGTGAATATCCCACGCCCAAAAAATACTTGAATCAAACGCGTGGTCATTCCTGAATACGAACTTATTACCTGATCTTGTCTTAATTAATCCTGTCATTGTTGGGGGGGAATTTTATTAAATACGCCTCACATACATAATATACAACATATAACTATCAATGTCAAGCTTTATTTTCCATATTATCGTATAGTTTATAAAGTATTTCTCGTAGTATACTTTGGTCTATATCATACTTCCGTAAAATATAATATATCTCATCTATATCAATATCATCATTTTTCTTTTTCATTTACATGCCTCTTTTCATTATAAATTTTTTCACAATCACAAGTATTAGTATTACAACCCTTAGTACCATCCCACCTCTTTTGATGTATTGTTTGCCATTTCTCACTAAAGAACCTCATCTCATACATACGTCTTTTATGATCATCAATCATTCTCCTTCGTATATCTGGGTATGATAAGCTAA
>Ga0187833_10005720_pt1 | contig 11656 bp, 13 predicted proteins | sample ETNtaG_37_FD_167968 | JGI IMG/M metagenome (GOLD analysis project Ga0187833, IMG submission 167968) | Marine microbial and viral communities from oxygen minimum zone, Eastern Pacific Ocean - ETNP2014_SV_400_PacBio MetaG (Illumina Assembly) | ecosystem: Environmental > Aquatic > Marine > Hypoxic... | reverse complement strand
CATGATTTTTTTGCCAAGAACCAGCCATATAATCCCAAAAAGTATATTCTCGTTTATCTTTATTAAAATAACGATAAATATCTTGGAAACCTAAATTAATTAATTCTCTAAATTTCTTTCTAATTTCCAATTTGAATAAAGCATCATTCTCATATTTCTTATAATCATAAACATCAATTTGATCGGGAATAATATTAAAATCACCACCGATAATAATATTGTTATAATCTGTTATTGTTTTCTTTGTCTGTTTTATTAACAAATCAAGCCAATTTTTTTTATACTTATATTTATCAGTTTCAATAGGATTGCCATTGGGAGCATATACATTTATTAATTTAATTATTTTTGCTTTAATTTTTAAATTTCCAACTAGTGCTCTAGCTTGTTTGCGTTCATCGTTAAAAAAACTTAATTCAATATTTTCAAATTTTTTTTTTGACAAAAAAGCCACTCCATTGTAACTTTTTTGCCCCAAAACATATGAATTATATCCAGCGTTTTTAAACTCGCTAAAAGGAAAGTTTTTTTCTTCTGTCTTTATTTCTTGCATCATCAGTATATCTGGCTTTGATGATTTTAGATAAATTAAAATATTTTCTATTCTTGCTCTTACTGAATTAACATTCCAAGATGATAATATCATTAAATTGCAAATGATATTCCGCAGCCACAAGATGATTTGGTTTTAGGATTAGATATTTTGAAAAAAGTTCCCATTAGCTCAGATACAAAATCTACTTCTGAACCCTTTAAAATTTCTAACGAGGCCTTATCTATAATAATATTATTTATTTTTTTATCTTCTCGATCGATTTTGTTATCAAAAGAAAAGTCATATTTGAAACCAGAGCAACCTCCGCCTATTACAGATATTCTAAAGTATGTGCCGGGCTCTTTTGTAGATACAAGCTGGTTAACTTGCTTTATTGCCTTTTCCGTAAATTTTATTTCATTAATCATTATTTTACTTACACAACATAATATAATATTGAGTTAAAATAATGCAAAGCAATACTAAAAAATATTTAAATTTAAGAATTTCAAGAAGTAAAGGTCGGTTATTTAAAGAAAAAAAAAGCAATCTTAGAACACCATTCCAAAGAGATAGGGATAGAATCATTCATAGTGCATCGTTTAGACGCTTAAAACATAAAACGCAGGTTTTTGTTAATACTGATGGCGATCATTATAGAACTAGATTGACTCACTCTATGGAAGTTTCACAGATATCAAGAACAATAGCTAGAGCATTAAATTTAAATGAAGATTTATGTGAAACATTAAGTTTAGCACACGATATGGGTCACACACCCTTTGGTCATGCGGGAGGAGATGTTCTTGACGACTGTATGGAAAATTATGGTGGCTTTGACCACAATATACAAACTTTAAGAATAGTTACTGTTTTGGAGGAAAAATATTATAATTTCAAGGGATTGAACCTAACCATTGAAGCATTAGAGGGATTAATAAAACATAATGGTCCATTATATGACACTGTTGAATTTAACAGAATGTTAAAATTAGACACTTTTAAAAATAAAATAAATTTTAAAAAATTTCCTTATTTAGAATCGCAAATTTCATCTATTTCAGATGATATTGCATTTAATAATCACGATATAGAAGATGGCATTAGAGCAAATTTATTTTCTTTAAACAAAATTGCAGAAATACCTTTTTTTAAAATAATATTTAATAAGCACAATAAAAATATAAAAAAATTTAGAAAAAGATTAATTATTTCGCAACTAATTAGAGAATCAATTAATTATATGGTTAGAGATATTATAGAGAATATCAAAAAAAATATTAATAAATATAAAATAAAATCATTAGATAATATATATATTTGTAATAAACCTATTGTTTGTTTTTCTAGCAAAATGCAAGAAACTGATAGCCAAATTAAATTATTTTTAAATCATAATATGTACAATAATAAATACATTTTGAAAAAAACAAATGAAGGAAAAAAAATAATAAAAAATTTGTTTAATAATTTAAATAAGAATCCAAAAAAATATATTAGAAATGATTTATTAAAAACCGATGTAAAAGAAAGAGTAATCGCAGATTTTATTGCTGGAATGACTGATAGATTTGCCATTAATTTAAATAGAAATTTTGAATGAATATATTTTCAATTTACTTAGAAAAAATTAAAGAATTATTAACAGATCTAGAAAAACACAAACAAATTAAACTTTCTGATAATTTGAATAATTTAACTATTGAATTAACCCCCAAAAATCTGCAAGGCGATATTTCATGCAATGCTGCTTTATTATTATCTAAAGTAAATAATAAAAAACCAAAAGATATTGCAACATTACTTAAAGTAAATTTTATTAAAAAATTTACTGAGTTTAAAAACATATTTATTGTTGAACCAGGTTTTTTAAATATCGAATTTAATGAAGATTTTTGGCAGAAGTTTTTGAGTAACTTATTAAATCTAAAAGAAAAATATGGATCAAATTCTTCTAAAAAAAAAAGATACAATGTTGAATTTGTTTCCGCTAATCCTACCGGACCATTACATGTTGGACATTGTAGAGGAGCCATACTAGGAGATGCGATTACAAATTTACTAATTTTTAACTGCAATGATGTAACAAAAGAATATTATGTTAATGATCATGGTAAACAGGTAAAAAATTTTACTTTATCGGTTTATTATAGAATAATTGAAATGCTGCATAATAAAGAATTTCCAAAAAATCAGGACGATCTGTATCAAGGAGAATATGTTATAGATATTGCAAAAAAAATTATAGATAAGAAATTAATTAATGAATTTACTAATCTTGAAAATATTTATGATCAACTTAAAGAAGCTTCAATAAAAGAATCTTTAGAATTAATAAAAATCAACTTAAATTCCTTAGGAATACAACACGATCATTTTGTTTTTGAGAGTCAATTATTTAAAAATAACGAAATACAAAACACTGTCGAAATATTAAAAAAAAAGAATCTTATTTATCATGGAAAAATTGCAGCACCAAAATCTAAAGAAGGAAAGAACTGGATAGAAAGGAAGCAATTTTTATTTAAATCAACTTTGTACGGCGATGATAAAGATAGACCACTCCAAAAGGATGATTTATCATGGACATACTTTGCTGGTGATTTAGCCTATCATAACAGTAAAATTAAGAGAAATTTTGATACATTAATAAATGTTTTGGGCGCCGATCACGCAGGTTATATCAAAAGAATAAATGCTGGTGTTGAGGCGCTTTCAAATAAAAAAGTAAAATTAAATTGTAAAGTTATCCAACTGGTTAAGCTATTAAAAGATGAAAGGCCTTTTAAAATGTCAAAAAGAAAAGGCAATTACATAACAGTCGAAGATCTTATCAACGAAGTAGGAAGAGATCCTGTTAGATTTATTATGTTAAGTAGAAGTAATGATGTTGAATTGGATTTTGACTTTAAGAAAGTTACTGAAAAGTCAAAAGATAATCCCGTTTATTATGTTCAATATTGCTATGCTAGAATTTGTTCAATCTTTAGAAATCTCAATAAAGATTTAAATGAGGAAATTAACTTTGATAGAACAAAATTTCACATAAATTCATATGAGAGGCAAGTAATTAAAAAATTATCCGAATGGCCAAGATGTATATCTGTTTCAACTCAAAAAATGGAACCTCATAGAATTCCTGTTTATTTGTATGAATTAGCAACTCTATTTCATTCTTATTGGAATTTAGGAAAAGATAACATCTCTTTTAGATTTATAAGTGACAATAAGCCTACAAGCTCAACAAAACTAATTATTCTAAAATGTATTTCTTATGTAGTTAAATCTGGAATGAATTTGATTGGGGTTAGTACTCCAAATAAAATGTGATGCTTAAGGAAGTCAAGTACGCTTTTTATTTACTCACAATATTTTTTTTTATTTTCTTTGTTATAAAGTTTTATCTATCTGAAAATAACATTAAATGGAATAATAAGGTTATACTTCAATACAACAATGAACTAGATAAAAAATTTAATAATTTGCCCATAATTAAAAATGATACAGATAATATTATTGAATACACAAACGAAATTGAAGAATTTAAAAACAAGAAACAAAGAAAATTTTGGGATTTGTTAAAAACAAATGAAAAATAGAAAAGCATTTATAACTGGCATTAGCTCAACATATTTAAAAAAAAATGAAATTGATTTTTTAAAAACGAAAAAACCATGGGGTGTGATTCTATTTTCCAGGAATATAATTAATTTTGATCAGACAAAAATTCTTACAAATCAAATTAGATCATGTTTTCATGATAATAAGTATCCAATCTTGATTGATGAAGAAGGTGGTAGAGTTTCAAGATTAAAAAAAATTATTGATACAAGTAACTTTTCCTCAAAATTCTTTAATGATTTATATTTAAAAAATAAGAAAAAGTTTTTTTATCATTATAAAATTTATATTAATAACATCTCTCAAATCCTAAATGATCTTGGCATTAATATTAATACTGTACCTGTTTTAGATGTTAATAGAAATAAATCAAACAAAGTATTAGAAAATCGTTCTTTTTCAAATAGAGTTAAAATTGTTTCAAAACTTGGAGACTACTGTATCAAGTTTTATTCAAAAAATAGAATTGGAACAGTTATTAAACATATTCCAGGTCATGGTCTAGCAATTAAAGACAGTCATTTTAGTACTCCTATAGTTAATGAAAAAAAAAAAATCTTAAATAACATTGATTTTTTAGCATTTAAAAATAAAAAATCTTTATTCGCATTGACAGCACATGTTATTTATTCTCAATACGATCCAATCAATACTGCAACACATTCCAAGATAATTATAAACGAGATAATAAGAAAAAAATTAAAATTTAAGCATCTTTTAATGTCTGACGATATATCGATGAAAGCATTAAGATATAGTCTTGAAGAAAATGTTATTAGGTCACTAAATGCAGGTTGTAACTTAATTTTGCATTGTAACGGAAATATTGATGAAATGAGGGTGATTGCAAATAATGTTCCAAAAATAGATGATTTTGTTATAAAAAAAACATCACAATTTTACAAATTTCTAATATAAAATTATTGTATGTTTAGTAATGATTCTAATAATTTCGAGATTAATTTATCAAATTATTCGGGACCTTTAGATATATTATTAGATTTAGCGAAATCACAAAAAGTTAATCTAGCAGAAATTTCAATAACTGAGTTAGCTAATCAATTTAGTACATTTATAAATAAAGCAAAAAAACTCAATTTAGATTTAGCATCTGAATATTTATTAATGGCTACTTGGCTAACTTATCTAAAGTCTAAATTATTATTACCAGAAACAGAAGAAGATGAATTCAAAGTTTTAGAAGTAGCAGAAAAACTCAAATTACAGTTAAAAAAATTAGAGCTAATTAGAATTCTTTCAGATCAAATGTTAAAAAGAAAAAGATTGGGTATAAATATATTTACAAGAGGGGTAAAGGGTGGAATTAAATCGATTTATAATTCAGATTATTCAGTTACATTATATGAAATATTAAAATCTTACTCCAATCATGTGATGAAAAAAGATTTTATGAGAATTAACATACCTAGATTGCCCTTACTTACCACGGAAGAGGGAATAAAGAGAATCAGGACATTTTTTGGTAAATTATATAATTGGAAAAATTTAAGTGAGCTAATTCCAAAAGAGTTCAATGAATCGAGAGTTTTAAAAAAATCTGGTTTAGCCAGCATTTTTGCTGGTTCTCTAGAATTATCAAAAGAAGGTAATATTGAAATAAAACAAAACGCACTCTTTGATAGTATATTCGTAAGGCAGAAACAATGAAGAATAAAGGTCTAAAAAATAATGTAATTAATTTTCCTTCCAATATGTCAGAATCTGAAAGAGAAATAGAAGCTATTTTGTTTGCTGCAGAAGAGCCACTTGATATCGAAAGCATTGAGTCCAAAATTAAAAAGAAAAAAAATATTGTTAAATCATTAGAAAAACTGCAACAACATTATTCTACAAGAGGAATAAATCTAGTTTGCATATCTAACAAATGGTCTTTTAGGACCGCTGATAATCTTTCTGACTTAATGTCGCAACAGAAGTCTGTTCAAAAAAAACTTTCAAAAGCTGCCATAGAAACGCTTGCGATAATCGTTTATCACCAACCTGTTACTAGAGCAGAAATTGAAGAAATTAGAGGAGTCTCTTTCGGAACAAATACTCTCGAAATTTTATTGGAATTAAATTGGGTGAAACCGCATGGAAGAAGAAATGTACCTGGGAGACCAATACAATATGCAACAACAGAAGATTTTTTAAGTCACTTTAATTTACGAAAATTATCAGATTTACCAAATGTTGAGGAGTTAGCATCCGCGGGTTTAATAGATAGTGGAAATATAGATTCATCAATATTTGGAACTGAATCTTTTTTTAATGAGAAACAAGAAGAAAAAAAAGAAAATATTTATACAAATATAGATGAAATGTTAGGTGAGACCTTGAAATCGGAAGAAGACTAAAAAGATTGCTTTAATAAAAATTAAAAATTGTATATAAATTCCTTATGAGTATCGGCTTTTGGCAAATTGCTATAGTAGTAGTGTTGGTGGTATTACTTTTTGGTAGAGGAAAAATCTCTAGCTTAATGGGGGATGTGGCGAAAGGGATTAAAAGTTTTAAAAAAGGTATGTCATCTGATGTTAATGAGGATTCAGAGTCTAAAAATATAACAAACGATAATTCAGATTCCAAAAAAGAATAAACTATAATAAATGCCACAAATCGGCTGGTTCGAAATTCTTTTAATCGTGGTGGTATCAATTTTGGTTATTGGACCTAAAGATTTTCCAATTATGTTAAAAAAAATTGGTTCATGGATTGGTTCTATTAGAAAATATTTTAATGAACTTCAAAGCGAAATTTCATTGTACGAACATGAGTTCGATAGAGAAAAAAATTTAAATAAAAATAAAATTAAAAATGAGAAAGATGAAAAATGAAAGTCAAAAAAAGGGGAGCATTGTTAGCCATTTAACAGAATTAAGAACAAGATTAATTAATAGCATCTATCTATTATTTGTTTTCTTTTTAATTAGTTATTATTTTTCTGAAGAGATATATGGCTTTTTAGTACAACCTTATGCAGATGCCGTTAAAGATGATAGTCAGGAACGTAGGTTAATTTTTACTGCTTTGCAGGAAACTTTTATAACTTATTTAAAAGTTTCTTTTTTTGCTGCATTTTTCATTTCAAGTCCACTAATTTTGAATCAAATTTGGAAATTTATAGCTCCTGGTTTGTATGATAATGAAAAAAAAGCTTTAATGCCTTATCTTATATCAACACCATTATTATTTCTTTTAGGAGGGTTACTTGTTTATTATTCGGTAATGCCCTTAGCAATAAAATTTTTTCTATCTTTTGAAACTTCTACGCAAATCAATAACTTGCCAATTCAAATAGAACCGAAGGTAAATGAGTATCTTTCTTTAATAATGAAACTAATTTTTGCTTTCGGCATAAGTTTTCAGTTACCTGTAATTTTAAGTTTGTTAGCTAGAGTAGGTTTTATTGATTCTGAGTATTTAAAAAAAAGAAGAAAATATGTTGTTGTGATTATTTTTGCAGTTGCAGCAATTTTAACTCCCCCAGATCCTGTAACACAGATAGGCTTAGCAATACCTTTATTGCTGTTGTATGAATTATCAATAATATTAGTAAAAATTATAGAAAAAAAGATAAAAGAAAAAGAACATGCATAACATTAAGGAAATAAGGTCTGATCTTAAAAATTTTGAAAATAGAATAAAACAAAGAAATTCTGAAATTGATATTGAGGCTCTTCAAAATTCGGATACCAAAAATAGAAACTTAATTCAGAAAAAAGAAAAACTTGAACAAGAAAAAAAGACTATTTCAAAGTCAAAAGATAGTTCATTATTTAAAAAGTCAAAAGATCTTTCAAAAGAAATTGACAATATTTATAAGGAGCAAATATCAATTCAAGCTGGTTTAGATAAAATATTGAGTAAACTGCCTAACCTAGCATTAGAGGATGTTCCTGTTGGCAAAGATGAAAGCTCTAATAGGATAATTTCTGAACATGGAAAAATAAATAATTTTTCCTTTAAAGCCAAATCTCATTATGATCTAGGTAAAATTTTAGGAATGATCGATTTTGAACTTGCTTCAAAAACATCTGGTGCAAGATTTGTTTTTCTCAAAGCAAAGATCGCCCTGCTAGAAAGAGCAATATCAAATTTTATGATTGATACTCATACTCGGAATTTTAATTATATCGAAATTTCTCCTCCTTTAATGGCGACAGCTTCCACAATGTTTGGAACGGGTCAATTACCAAAATTTGAAGAAGATCAGTTCGAAGTAAAATTAGACAGCGATTCTAAAAAAAAATTTTTAATACCAACAGCCGAAGTAATTTTGACAAATATGGTTAGAGAAAGAATTTTGTCTTTTAAAGAATTACCAATTAGATTGGTTGCTTCTACAGCGTGTTTTAGAAGGGAAGCTGGTAGTTATGGAAAAGATACCAAAGGCATGATGAGACAGCACCAATTTTATAAAGTTGAGCTAGTCAGCATAGTTGAACCAAAGCTGTGTTTGGAAGAGTTAAACAGAATGACTGGATGCGCAGAAAATATTCTTCAAAAACTTGAACTTCCATATCGTAAAATATTACTTTCAACAGGAGACATGGGATTTAGTGCGGAAAAAACTTATGATCTAGAGGTATGGATACCTTCAGAAAATAAGTATAGAGAAATATCAAGTTGTTCTTCATGTGGATCTTTTCAGGCCAGAAGAATGAAAGCAAGATATAAAAATAAAAATAATGAAACAAATTTTGTCGGTACATTAAATGGCTCGGGATTAGCGGTTGGTAGAACGTTAATTGCTATAATAGAAAATTATCAACGGGATGATGGTAGCATAATAATACCAAAAGTCCTAAGATCTTACATGAATGGTCTAGAACTAATTAAAGTACAGCAATATTAAGATTGTTTATTTTTATTTAATGGTATAAACAATTTAACTTTTATGGAGATATAATGTCTGGATCAGGATCGGGAATTGCACAATTCATACCTTTAATTTTGATTTTTGTAATCTTTTATTTTTTTTTAATAAGACCTCAACAAAAGAAAGCTAAGGAACACAAAGCAATGGTTGCTGCCTTGAAAAGGGGAGATGAAGTAATCACTTCAGGAGGTATAGTAGGTAAAGTTGAAAGAATTCTGGGGGAAGATAAATTGGATTTATTAATTTCAGAAAATGTGACTGTTCAAGTAGTTCAGTCAACTATACAAAATGTATTAAACAAGCCTGGTACAAAAAAGTAATTATATTTTGTGTTATATTTTTCTAAACCAAAAGTAATCTTTATATATATCTTAATTATTTTTTTATCATATTTTTCTTTTTCAAATTTTTTATCTCAAAACTATAAATTATTTGATAATAAAATTAATCTTGGATTAGATTTACAGGGTGGGTCATATTTATTATTAGAAATAGATAGTAATCCCATCGTACTACAAAAACTTCAAAATAAGTTTTCGGATTTAAAAAAATTTTTTAGAGAGCAAAATATTAAATTTCAAAATATTAAAATTGAAAATAACCAGATTTATTTTGAAATAGATGAAAATTCAAAAGACAAGTTTATATCTGTTTTTACTAATAAAAATGATAGTTCAATAAATAATTATTTTAATAAATACAAAGCTTTTGAATTTGATCACGAAATTAATGGGAACCAAGTTTTAATTAAATATTCAAAATTTGGTATCATTGAAATCAAAAATTCATCGATTGATTTAGCATTAGAAATAGTCAGAAGAAGAGTTGATGAGGTTGGAACCAATGAACCAAACATTTTAAAAAGAGGTAATGAAAGAATTTTAGTTGAACTTCCTGGTTTAGATGATCCTTCAAGGATCAAAAATTTATTAGGAAAAACAGCTAATCTTTCTTTTCGGTTTATTAGTGATGTGGATGAGGGAGATTTTGGCTCCGAAAAAATGTTTTTTGAAGATAATATTGAAGAAGCAATTGTTAGTAAAAGAATAATATTAAGTGGGGATAATTTAATCGATGCACAACCAAGAATGGATAATCAAACCAATCAAACTGTGGTAACTTTTTCAATGGATAGATTGGGTACAAAAAAGTTTGCAAAGGCTACCATAGCAGGTGTTGGTAAAAGGCTTGCTATCATTTTAGATAATAAAATCATTAGTGCCCCAGTTATTAGAGAGCCTATAACAGGAGGAAATGGCCAAATATCAGGAAATTTTAATTTTCAATCTGCTACTGATTTAGCATTATTATTAAGATCAGGCGCTCTTCCAGCTCCATTATCAATTATTGAGGAAAGAACCGTTGGACCAGATCTTGGAAAGGATTCAATAAATGCAGGAACTATCGCACTGATTATTGGTTTTATTTTAGTAATTTTATTTATGTTTTTTAAATATCTAATGTTTGGTTTAATTGCTGATCTTGCCTTAGTTGTTAATCTTTTTCTTTTAATTGGAGTATTAACAATTTTTGAAGCAACCCTAACTTTACCAGGTATTGCTGGAATAATACTGACCGTTGGTATGGCAGTTGATGCCAATGTTTTGATTTATGAAAGAATAAAAGAGGAAATCAAAATAGAAAAAAATAATATTTTTGCATTCGATAGCGGTTATAAAAAAGCTCAAACTGCAGTATTAGATGCAAATATTACTACTTTAATTGCTGCAACTATTTTATTTTTTTTGGGATCAGGTCCTGTCAAAGGATTTGCAGTAACTCTTGGTGTTGGAATTATAACTACTTTATTTTCGGTTTATTATTTTGCAAGACATTTGACTTCATCTTTTGTACTTAAAAATAAAGATAAAATCATTTCAATATAATGTTTAATTTTAAAACAGATATACAATTTATTAATTATTTTAGACTATTTAATTTTGCATCATTAATTTTAATTTTAATTTCTGTTGGATTTATATTTTATAAGGGACTTAACTTTGGTGTAGATTTTAAAGGGGGAACATTAATTGAACTTAGGGTTGAGAATGCAGAAATAGGGATTGGCGATGTAAGGCAATCTTTTATCAAAATGAATCTAGGTGACGTGAATGTAAAAAAATTTGGTAAAGGCAATGATTATCTAATTAAATTTGAACAGACCGATAAAAATAAAGAAAATTTTATAGAAAATATAAAAACTAAATTGTCAAAAAATTTGGGTGGCAGTTTTAGTTTTAGAAGAGTTGAAAATGTTGGCCCTAAAGTTAGTGGTGAATTATTAAAGTCAGGTTTAATTGCAATTGTTTTGTCCTTATCGGCAATGTTAATTTATATTTGGATCAGATTTGAATGGCAATTTAGTTTAGGTGCAATTATTGCTTTAGTTCATGATGTCATTGTTACGATTGGTTTTTTTTCTATTTTAGAATTCGAAATAAACTTATCAATAGTAGCAGCAGTTCTAACAATAGTGGGTTATTCTATGAATGACACAGTGGTTATTTTTGATCGTGTAAGAGAAAATTTGAAAAAATATTCTTCAAAAAGTATAAATGAAATTTCAAATCTTTCTATTAATGAAACTTTATCTAGAACTATTATTGCTTCTTTAACTA
>Ga0187833_10005717_pt1 | contig 11659 bp, 10 predicted proteins | sample ETNtaG_37_FD_167968 | JGI IMG/M metagenome (GOLD analysis project Ga0187833, IMG submission 167968) | Marine microbial and viral communities from oxygen minimum zone, Eastern Pacific Ocean - ETNP2014_SV_400_PacBio MetaG (Illumina Assembly) | ecosystem: Environmental > Aquatic > Marine > Hypoxic... | reverse complement strand
GGACCAAAGGGTAGGGGAGGAGGAAGAGGATATTTTGAAATGGCAAAGATGTTAAAAAAAAGAAAAACAGTTACGATTCCTCATTTTAATGAAGAAGAGTTATGTCATTATGTAGATATTAGAGATGTTGGTAGATTGCACTTAATTGCGAGCGAACATAAAAAAGCAATAGGAGAAATATTTAATTGTTGTGGAAGTAGGCCAACTACAGGTAAAGAATTTGGTGATATAATAAAAAAATACATACCTGAAATAAATGTAAAATGCGGATTCCCATGGAGTATGGCTCAAGGGGGTGAAATAAGTTTTAGTATGAAAAAAGCCAAAGATATGATAGGTTTTGTACCAAAATATTCAATGGATGAATCTATAAAAAGCATAATTAAATGGATTGATAGTCCTGATTATGAAACTTTTTATAAAAATGAATTGTGATATGGTCAAGGTGTTTCGTAAAAAATAATTAACTAAGGGGAATTATGATATTAGCACAACATGCACTAACTTCAATGCATTGCAATTGTATGACAGAAGTAAGAATGTCAAAAGATTTGGGTTATGGAGGTATTGAATTTTTAGGTGCTAAGATACATCGATTTATTGACAATGGAGCTGATCTAAATAAACTTTCACTATTATGTAAAAGTAATAATATTGATCCAGTATGTATCAATGCCCTTGATAACTCAGATAGATATAAGGGGACTGAATTAGAACAATTGCTAAATGAATGTAAAAAATTATGTAATGCAGCTAAAACTTTAGAATGTCCTACATTACAAGTTGTATTTCGAGAAAGATATAAAGGTAAGACATGGAAGGAAATATGTAAACTAACCGCAAACAATCTCATAAAATTAGCTGATATAGCAAAAGAATACAATGTTACTTTACAAATAGAACCACTAGCTTGGGCTCCAATGAGTAGTTTAAAACAGTGTTTAGAGGTAATTGATAAAGCTGGAAAAAATAATGTGGGTATGGTTATTGATTTTTGGCACTTATGGGCAGGAGGATTAACTACCCCAAAAGATGTTTCAAATTTAGATAGTAATAGTATCACTGGTGTACATTTTTGTGATGGAATAACAAAAAATAATATAACTGCAGATGATGAAGCTGAATTGAGATCATTTCTTCCAGGTGATGGCGATATTGATGTTCAAGAATGGACTGATGCTGTTAAAGCAACTGGTTACGATGGTTCATGGTCTGCTGAGACATACAGTCCTTTTCATTGGGAAATGGATCTATACGAATTGTCACGTGAATGTAAAGTGCGAATGGAAAAATTTATACTAAATTAGTAAAATATTTATTTAATTTCAATAAATTTTGACACCAGTTATTACGAATTTAATGAACTTCAAACATTTTAAGTACACTAATCTATACATAATTTTATGCTAAAATACATATTTTATAAGAATAATATAATTTTAAGATATAAATATCTTCTTAATAAAAAAGAAATACTATAATTCAACAATTTTTCTATGACCATCAACGATAAAACTTAATGAGCAAAACCCCCATTCGTGTAGCAATAGTTGGCATTGGGAATTGTGCCAGTTCCATGGTGCAAAGTTGTTTTTACTATGACCAGTGGGATGGTGAAGGACTCCCTCCAGGAGTCATGAATTGGGATCTGGGAGGGTATACACCGCGAGACATTTTGCCTGTAGCTGGGTTTGACGTCGATCGAAGAAAAATTGGTAAGGATATCACAGCAGCAATTTTTGAAGGCCCTAACTGCGCGATTCGTTACGATTGTGTTATGGAGTCCTTGGGGGTGCCGGTGCATATGGGGCCTGTTTGTGATGGCGTTGCAGAATGGATGAATGAGGATTTTCAGCCGTCTGATAAAAAACCGGTTGACGTAGGTCAGATTCTGAAAGATAACGGTGTTGACGTAATGATCAATTTCCTACCTGCCGCCTCTGATGAGGCCACAAAATATTACGCTGACCAGGCCATCAATGTCGCCAAAATCGGGTTTGTGAATGGCATGCCTTCACCGGTTGCCAATGATCCGGCACTTCGACAAGCTGCTGAAAACAACAGATGCCCTGTGATTGGCGATGACATTAAGAGCCAATTGGGTGGGACAATCGTACATCGTGCATTGATTGACTGTCTTAATTCTCGGGGAATTACGATCGAGAAAACTTACCAAATAAATTACGCAGGGAATACCGATTTTAGAAATCAGGTGGGAGCCCGTGTTGAATGCAAACACGAGTCTAAGCGCCAGGGCATAGGGGCCTTTCTAGACGGCGGTGACTTGGCTGTGGGGGCGACGCCGATGCCAAATATGGGAGACCGCAAAACCACAATCTTCCACTTTGAAGGTTTTAACTATGGAGGCGCACCACTGACGTTCAAGGCAATTTTAGAGGTAGAAGACAGCCCGAATTTTGCAGGGTCGATGTCAGAGGCAGTTCGTTACTGCAAGATTGCACGAGATCGGGGCATTGGTGGTGTTTTGGAAAGTGCTTCGGCATTTTTGATGAAAAGCCCTCTGGTTCAGATTCCCGATCAAGAGGCGCAGAGTCATTTGCGCGAGTTCGTCGAAGGGAAAAGAGAGCGGTAGACTCAAGGCCAACAATGTCAACAAAATTACCACAGCAATACAAAATTGGCCTGGTTGGCCTAGGTCGGTGGGGGAAGATCCTATTTGAATATTTTAAAGAGTTAGAATACGTCGATTTGACAGCTGTTACTGTTAGGCGGCTAAAATCTATCGAAGGGTTTGATTTGCGTGGTGCGGAGGTTTACGAGTCGATGGAACAGATGTTCGAGGTCCAACAGCTAGATGCAGTGGTAGTGGCAACACCGCCGGCACAGCATCTTGAGTCAACACAAATGGCCGCCGAGCGGGGGATTCATGTTTTCTGTGAGAAGCCGATGGCTTCGACCGTTGAGGACTGTGAAGCAATGGTTGAAGTATGTGATAAGCAGAAGGTAAAACTTTTCGTTGGCTTCAAGCATCGCTATGCAAAGGCTTGTGTTCTTGTGCGGAATCGATTGACGGAATTTGGCAAGCCCCTTTGGGCCATGTACACATATCCTCTCTGGAAAGTAGATGATCCTGGATGGAAATTTAAGGAAGGGGAATGCTCCGGTATACTTCTGGAAAACGCTGTCCATGCGATTGACACACTACGTTATCTCCTCAAAGCAGACGTGATACGAATTTATGCTGAAGGAGGTACTCACCGTTTTGAAACGTCATATCCAGATACAGCTGTGTTCACTCTTCGACTTGACAACGGAGCGATTGCCTCTATCGGTGCTGGGGCGTCATCTGAGGAAGTAATTTCACAGGAGTATCTGGCGATAAACTACGAGAATGCAGTAGTGCAAATATGGGGGAAACTAGATTATCCATACAACCTGAGGATTTGTACACGGGATGACAATGCCGTGGAAGAGCACACCTTCGAGGGTAGCGACGGTGTGCGAGAAGAAATTCGACACTTTTTTGCCTGCATACATAAAGATGAACAGCCATTGGCCACCGGACGTGATGGAACTGAGGCGGTCCGTGTTGCTTTGGGGGTATTGGAGTCGGTGAAAACAGGCAACGTAGTTGGAGTAATGTGAATCCGGATACCAAAACCAACCCAGGTGCGATCTATGTCTAAAATTAACATCGGTGTTATTGGTTGTGGGGCAATTGCTCAAAAGGGTCATCTTCCCTGGTATTGGGAAAGCAGCAAAGCTAATTTGCTGGCGGTGTGTTCCAATATAGAAGATGAGGCGCGGTCGGTTGCAGAACGCTGGAAAGCCGAAAAATGGTTCACTGATTATCGACAGTTGCTGGCTTTGGATGAAATCGATGCCGTCAGCATATGCACACCGGTATGGCTTCATCAGGAGATTACGGTCGCAGCCGCAGAAGCAGGAAAGGACGTGTTGTGTGAAAAACCGATGTCACGTAATTCGAAGGAAGCGAAACTGATGGTTGACGCAGCTTCGCGAAACGATGTGTTGCTAACGATAGGTTTCATGAAAAGGTTTAATCCTGGTTTTTGCAAGATTAAGGAAATTATAGATCGGGGTTTGATCGGTCGAGTGTACCATATTGATGTGCACTGGAACCTTTTTTTCCCGCCAGGGACTCACGAGTCGCAGACTTTCAGCGAAGATGAACGTATTGGGGGAGGCGTGCTGCTAGACAATTGCAGCCACTACATTGATTTCTCACGATGGTTGTTGGGTTCAGAGGTGGCAACTGTCTATAGTGAGACTTCGAAGGTGGTGCCTGACCGTATCTACGAGGATCAAGCAACAGTGATTCTTCGATTTCAGGATCTATCAACGTCCATTATGGACATGGGTTTCAACCGCGTGGAATGGGTCGAGAGGTCGGCCTGGGATCGACGGCCAGAGTATTCATCCCATTTTACTGAGCAGGGCTTCATTTATGGAACAGAGGGTACGATCACGTTTGAGGCACCCCCGTTTGATTCTATTGAATCGCTCAGCATCAAGGCTTATCTGCTAAAAGGCGAACATTGTCAGTTGGGCGGGCGACACGAGATTGAAGTTCCTGTCATTCGCCAGCCCGGCGGACCGCTTTCTCCGCACGAGATCAAGTCGTATCCGTTTAAGGCTCAGATCGAGCATTTTCTCGATTGTATTGGTGGTCATGATTCGCCGCAGGTGAGCGGAGCTGATGGATTAATTGTAACTGAGGTTTCCATGGCAGCTTACGAGTCGGCTCGTACCGGAAAAAGGATAACGTTAGTGTAAGTTGGGCTGGAATTTGGAAAAAGGGTTGTTCTGTGTTGGCTGATCGGCGGGACGACTCGAGTTGGAATTGGGATAACACATCAGGACCACCATGGATCTTGTGTCACTCGGTAATTTTCTTAAGGAGACGATCATCCGGGAGGATGGAAGCCGGCAATATGTTCTGGGCGGTCCTTCTGCGTACACCACCGTCTGTGCAGCCCACTTGGGAGCGCACGCTGGAATCGTGAGTCGAGTAGGTTCTGAAATGACTTCCGACCACCTGGAACCGTTTGAAGACGCTGGTGTGGATCAACGCGGACTTGATCATGATACTCCCTTGACCACGACCAACGAGCTGGGATTCGACGATGAAGGACGGAAACGTATTTTACGGTATGAACACATTGCTGCTGCGATCAATCCAGATGGCATCCCCGATGATTACTATGACAGCAGGGTGTTTTACGTTTGTGGATCGAACCGTGATGTTGAATTACCATTGGTAAGGCGGCTTCGTAAACAGGACGGTTTGATGGCGGTCGATCTTACAGGGTTAGGTGGAACGGGACGGTCACTGCAACAGAACTCGTGGTATCAAGAGGATCCTGATGCATTTAGAAACTATCTATCGTATTTTGACTTGGTCAAAGCCAGTGTGGACGATTGTGCATTGATCACGGGGCAGGGGCCAGATTCTATTTTACCGCTGATCGGTGAAGTACTTGTTAGCGGACCAAGCATTGTTTTGTTGACTCGAGGGGCTGGGGGGACCGAAGTCCATACTGAAGATGGAATCGAAAAAATACCAGCTCACGCAGCAGCTGCCAATGTGATTGACACCACAGGTGCGGGGGATTGTTACACGGCTGGTTTTTTATTTAGATACTGTCAATCATCCGATCATAATCTGTCGGCATCTGTTCGTTTTGGTTCAGCGGTCGCACATCATGTGATTCAGCGAACCGGCGGCGTCACATTGGATCGAATGCCAAGTTATGATCAAATCGAAACTACACTTCTGGCTGAATAAGGCCATTTGCGTGAAACAGTTCTGAAAGGCCGTTCAGTCCTTGGACCAGAAAACAAAAATTTTTAGCCGAACACTGTAAATTTCCCCTGCCAGGGGGGGCCAAGAAAACAGTCATTTTCAGTGTGCGATTATGAACAATCTGAATAATTGACGGCAGCGGAGGTTTTATTGATGAATGATTCAGCATGTTATATAATGGTGAGTACAGATTATGTATTTGGCAGCTAGGCCACAAAACGTTCAACCGATTAGCCAGAGAAAATAAAGACTGATGAAAACCCCCTACCGCATCTTTCTCGATACTGCTGAGATTGACGAAATCAAGGATGCCGTTAGCACGGGCTTGGTCCACGGAATTGCAACCAACAGTAAAAAAATCGCCCAAAGTGGCAAGAGTTTTTCCCAGGTGGTCGAAGAAATTCGCAATGTGTTTGACGGGCCGATTGCTTTGCAGTCGATCGGTGAGACAACAGAAGAAATTTGCCAGTGTGCGAGGCGGCTCAACGCTATCGATCCAGGACTGGCTATCAAGGTGATTGCCAACAAAGCCGGCCTGTCAGCAATCAAGATTTTGGTTGAAGAAGGGATGTGCACCAACGCCACATTGATTTATAACCCTACACAAGCCCTGCTGGGCACTCTGGCTGGTTCACCTTATTTGAGTCCGTTTGTAGGTCGTGCACGAATGGTTGGTTATGACGGTGTAGAGACCATTCGTAAAATTCGCCAATTGCTCTGTGCATTTGATTTGCAGGAGAAAACGAATCTGGTTGCAGCTAGTATAAAGGACGTGGAACAGGTGATCGAATCGATTGTAGCCGGCGCAGACAGTGTTGCAGTTAGTTTTTCGATTTTTGAAGCGATGTGCGAGCACCCACTCACAGATAAAGGACTGACCGGTTTTACGGAGGACGACCGTAAAATACCTTAAGCAGTTATACACATACTGGATTAGTACAACTTAGAAATTGAACTACAATATTATTTACAATTAACTAATTTTGAAAAAAACATATTATTACTCTGAAATATATACTGATGGTTAAAGAATTTAAACGTCCAAAATCCTTGGTTGAAGCCTCAATAGGAGGTATTCGCAGTTCAATCATAAAAGGTGAATTAGCATTAGGACAGCAACTAACTGAATCCTATCTTGCAAAATTATTTGGTTTGAGCAAAACTCCCATTAGAGAGGCATTAGCTCAATTAAAGTCAGAAGGATTAGTTGTATCAGAGGTACACAAAGGATTCAGAGTTTTTAAAATGGATGAACAAGAGCTATCAGAATTTTGTGAATTGCGATTAGCACTTGAATATCAAGCTTTAAGCACTGCATATTCTAAAAATAGGATTAAATTAGTTAGAAATTTAAAAAATGTTGTTAAGGAGATGGAAAAGAGTACTAACAAAGGTGATATGAAAAAATATGATTCTTTAGACACTAAATTTCATAAATTATTTTTTATCTTATCTTCAAACCGTTATTTACTAAAACATTATGAAAGTATTAATGGTATAATTGAAACTATCAGAACTCATACACACAATAACAAAAAATATATAATCAGCTCATTAATTGATCATAAAAATATTCTTGATTGTATTGAAATAAAAAACCTCAGTAAAGCAAAAAAAGCACTGGATTTTCATATAAACGCTTGGATTAATGATAGAGTAAAAAAATCACGAATAGTCAAATAATCTCAATGGGGTCACTTTTACAGAACAACCTCTATCATCTCATTTGAAAACACTAATTTTTCACAGTCAGACACTATCCAAGTTAAATCTCCACACATTGTAATTCAAACCAAGTTCTAGTATATATTGGCCTCGCATACAAAAAATAAGAAACCAAATGAAATACTTTTTAGTGGTGATCATTTTACCTCATGCATGATGTTCTATATCCGTCCTTAGGGGTCCTGACTTACAATCTGAACAATACGACAGTTTTCTTCATCATCCAGTACAGCTGTGTTCACTCTTCGACTTGACAACGGAGCGATAGCCTCTTGAATCCATTGGAGTTATAAGTATCTGAAATACATCTTTAAAATCTTTGTCCATCTTTATTCTAAAATTAAGTTAATCAGCCACCCTGCAGTGGAGAAAGAAATCTGACTTCAGAAACGTCTGCGAGTTTCTCATAACCAGGGTTCGCAATTACCTCACCGTCAATGGCCAATGCGAATCCTGATTCAAGGGCATCAGCTATCCCAGGGTATCGCCTGTCCATTTCAGTGATGAGGGATTTAACTGAAGATGCTTCAAGCTCAATTTCTTCTACTCCATTTGTGAAATTCTTAAGGTTTGATCCCAGTAAAACCTTAATCATCAATTTTTCCCATTTTTCTGGTTCAGTGCTTTAAGGACCTTAACCGGCGACATTGGTGCTTCTCTTAGACGTACTCCAATGGCATCATGGATAGCATTGGCTACTGCTGCCAAGGGTGGAACAATTCCAACTTCACCAACACCTCTTACACCATAGGGATGTTTTGGATTTGGAACTTCGACAATGACTGTGTCAATCATAGGTAAGTCTGAGGCTACTGGCATACGATAATCAAGAAAACCTGGATTTTCCAATATCCCTTTTTGATTATAGATGTATTCTTCATTGAGTGCCATGCCTATGCCCTGGACCACTCCTCCCTGCATCTGTCCTTCAACATAACTTGGATGAATCGCAGTTCCTGCATCCTGGGCCGTGGTATACCTCAAAATTGTAACCTTCCCTGTTTCAGGGTCGACTTCCAGGTCACACAGCTGAGTGGAAAATGCTGGTCCTTGGCCTTTCGTTTCAAGAGATCCAATGGCATTGAGGGGGCCGCCAGTTTTTTTCGCTTTAGCAGTTATCTCTGTAATAGACATGGGGGACTCCTTTCCATCTTTATGAATAGCTCTTCCATCGACCCATTCTACATCTTCCAGGTTACATTCCCACATGATAGAAGCACGTTCCCTAAGTTTAGAAACAATTTTTTTAGCAGCATTTACAACGGCTATCCCCGTAGCGTAAGTAGCACGACTGCCCTCGGTGACATCAGTGAATCCTACTGTCTCAGTATCTCCTACAACTGGCTGAATTAATTTAACGTCAATTCCGATCACCTCTGCAGCCATAATGGCCATAGATACACGGCTTCCTCCTATGTCAGGACTCCCTGTCATCACAACAGCCCGTCCATCTTCGGAAAGATTAATTGTGGCACTGGAGGATTCAGCAATATTGAACCAGTATCCTGTTGCAATTCCACGCCCCTGATTGGGGGCCAAAGGAATTTTGTAATTAGGATGATTCTTTATAGCTTCTAAAGTTTCTTTAATCCCGATTCTTGGATATTTTCCTCCAAAATCACCCAGTTGGACATCACCCTCCTTAACAGCGTTCAGCAGGCGAAGATCAATAGGATCCATATCAATCTCTTTAGCTATCTGATCCAAAACTGTCTCTGTTGGATAAGCAGCCATAGGAGCCGATGGGGCCCTGTAGGGTATACTTACAGGTCTATTGAGTATAATCTCAAATGCTTCAATCTGTACGTTAGGTATATTATAGCAAGCAAAAACGCACCATCCCCCCACCATGCCCCATGGACCGGGGAAAGCACCTGATTGATAGGCCAGCCAAGCCTTGCCAGCGGTTATCTCACCACTTTTCTTAGCACCAATTTTGACCCGTATTTTCGTTCCAGCAGTGGGGCCAGTTGCCTTGAAGACCTCATCTCGACTCATCACCATTTTTACTGGACGGTCTGCCTTCTCAGAAAGTTTGACTGCCAGGGGTTCAAGATAAATTGTGGTCTTTCCACCAAAACCACCTCCAATCTCTGCAGGGACTACCTTTATCCTTGATGTCTCCCAGCCGAGCATATTTGCTGTGGCAGAACGCACCATGAAATGCCCCTGTGAAGAACACCAGATCTCTGAACGTCCATCTTTGCCTGTATCAGCTAAACATGCATGTGGTTCAATATAGCCCTGATGCAAAGATTCGGTAGTAAATTCATGTTCGTATACAAAATCGGCTTCTGCAAAACCTACATCAATGTCTCCCCTTTCATAAAAGTCCCTTTCAGCAATGTTTGATGGTTTAGCTGTTTTAGAATCACTACCTTTCGTAATGAGATTCTCATGGACCAAAGTTGCGTCTTCAGCCATTGCTTCATCTATTGTCATGACATTCGGAAGTTCCTGATAGTTGACTATAATTTTAGCTGCAGCCTCTCTTGCCTGACGACGTGTTGTGGCAGCAACAGCTGCAACAGCCTGCCCTTCGTAACGAACCTTGTCTCTTGCAATCAGGTTTTTCGATCTATGTGGGAACCCTTCATCTTTTTTTGGCAATGGGAAATCAGAAGCAGAGACTACTGCCTTGACCCCGGGCATAGCCTCGGCCTCGGTTGTGTCAATCGAAAGGATTTTGGCATGGGCATGTGGAGACCTTAAAACAAGACCATGAATCATCCTAGGTTTGGTTATGTCTGCCGCAAAACGGGCTTTGCCATTGACTTTTTCCAACCCGTCGTGTCTTACAGGGCGGGTACCAACGTATTTATATGATTGTTTAGCACTGTTCTCTTTAGTAACAACACTCATGATTTTGCTCCTTTCATAGGGTTTTGTTTCATTTCTTTAGCGGCAACAAGGATGGCTCGTACGATTTTGTCATATCCTGTACAACGGCACAAATTTCCAGCAATGGCATAGCGAACCTCAGTTTCTGTTGGATCTGGATTTCTTTCTAATAGTGACTTAGAGGCGATGAGAAATCCTGGAGTGCAGATCCCACACTGTAGAGCTGCATGTTCCAAAAATGCTGTTTGCAAAGGGTGTAGTTGTTCTTCATTAGCCATTCCTTCTACGGTTTCAATAACACTACCCTGTGCCTCGGGAGCAAAAGCAAGGCAGGCACAAATCAAATTACCATTAAGAATGATCGAGCATGCACCACAGTCTCCTGTCCCACAACCTTCCTTGGCACCAGTGAGCCCGACTTCATCCCGCAATGCGTCAAGCAATGACTCATCTGTGTCACATAGAAACTCTGCATCTTCCCCATTAATTTCACATTCAATATGTAAACGACTCATTTATTCTCCTTTTTATCTAATGCACGTTTTTCCGCCAGAAGAATCACTCTTTTTGCTAATACTCCAGCAACCTGACGTCTATATTCGATTGTTCCTCGCTTATCATTGATCGGGTTGCAGGCTTTACTTGCCTCTTCCATCACTTCAACAAGTAGCTCATCATTGATTTTTTCCCCCTGGAGAATTTTTTCTGCCGCAGGGACCCTGATAACTGTTGGTGCTGCAGCACCTATGGCAATTTTGACCTCTTGACAATGCCCCCTTTCATCAAGGCTAATCTTAGCCGCAGCAGCCACCACAGCAATATCCATTTCTGTGCGTGGTATGAAACGCTCATAGGCATCTGACGTTCTTGAAGGAGGCTGTTCTAGTAAGAACTCGATTATAAATTCCCCGGATCCCAGTGATATTGAGCCAGGACCTGTAATCACATCGGCAACAGGTATTGTTCGGGGCCCCTTATTTGAAGCTATTACAACCAACGCGTCATTGACCATTAAAGACGGTACTGTGTCTGCTCCTGACGATGCAGTGCAGAGGTTTCCTCCCAGACTGGCTCTATTCTGTATCTGGTCTGATCCTATCAGCCCACTCGCTTCTGAAAGACCTGGGAATTCCTTTGTTAGTTTTACATTATTTTTGATCCTGGCAACTGGTGTCGCAGCACCTATCTTCCATGTCCCATTTGAAAAACTAAGGTCCACTAAACTTGGGATGCTCTTTAGATCAACTATTAATCCTGGCTCTGGCCTTCCACCTCGGATCTGAGGGATCAAGTCAGTCGCTCCTG
>Ga0187833_10005715_pt1 | contig 11660 bp, 9 predicted proteins | sample ETNtaG_37_FD_167968 | JGI IMG/M metagenome (GOLD analysis project Ga0187833, IMG submission 167968) | Marine microbial and viral communities from oxygen minimum zone, Eastern Pacific Ocean - ETNP2014_SV_400_PacBio MetaG (Illumina Assembly) | ecosystem: Environmental > Aquatic > Marine > Hypoxic... | reverse complement strand
TTACCTGCTAGCCGTGACGTTTTCTGTGCTGCCTTACGGTGGAGGATACGCACCCGGCGTCATCCAGGGCTGGAATTTCGAATTCTTCGTGAGTGTTTTGACACACGCTGCTCTGCCAGCGATGGCATTGGTGGTAACTGACCTGGGAGTACGCGCTCTGGTAATGCGTGGGACTATCCTCAGCCTCTTCGGTGAAGATTACATCAAGCATGCCGAAAACAGAGGACTGAAGGGGTGGCGGATATTTACATTCTACGGCGTGCGAAATGCCCTCCTGCCGCAACTGACCTGGATGGCTCTCTCGCTAGGCTTTGTGGCCGGAGGCGCTATCGTCGTCGAAGCCGTGTTCGCCTACCCAGGACTCGGCTCAGCGCTGCTCGAGGCGATTCGAGGCTTTGATTATCCAGTCGTATTCGGAATTGTTTTTCTCGTGATTCTGTCCGTAGCGGTGATGACATTGCTCCTCGACCTCGTATATCCCCTCGTTGACCCGCGTATTGCGTACGGTAAAAAGTCATGAACCTGCCGATACTCATTAAACGTCCTGCGATGATACAAAAACGCGTTCTGGACGGTGTCCGGTACCTGACCGAACAGCGGATGCTGTTTATCGGGCTGTCTGTACTATTGAGCCTCGCGCTTATTGGACCGATAGGGTCATTGTTCGTTGACGTTACACTGCACAGACCACTCTCGGGAGCTTTCAGCGCTCCACCATCTTCGACTCTTCCGTTGGGCACGGATACACAGGGCAGAAATATATTGGCTGTGATAGTGGCGGGGGTACCCATCTCTCTTAGGGTGGCATTCCTGGCAGGCAGCTTGGGTTTAGTCATAGGCGCTGTACTTGGGTTCGTAGCTGGATACGTTGGTGGTGTTGTAGATACAGTCATACGGACGGTGTCTGATGTCCTAATCACGATTCCGACAATTCTGATCCTTGTGGTTTTCGCTGTATCCATAGAGGGACTCTTGAGTGCAGATGCGATGGCGATCACAATCGCACTGATGGCCTGGATGGGGCCAGCGAGGGTGATACGGTCGCAGGTGCTTACACTGAGGGAAAAAGCTTACGTGGCTGTAAGCAAAGCGTCGGGGATGAATGATTTCGAAGTCATGTGGAAAGAGTTGCTGCCGAACATGCTTCCTTTCCTGGCGGCCAGTTTTGTAAACGCTGTGATCATAGCGGTGCTGTCCTCTGTTGGCCTCCAGGCCCTGGGCCTCGGCCCGACCGATGCACCTACTATGGGCATGACAATCCATTGGGCACTAGATCATGGTGCTGTACTGTCGGGAATGTGGTGGTGGTGGATGCCTCCCCTTACCGTGATAGTGATTCTGTTTATCGGTCTTTACCTGGTCGCCACGGGACTGGATGAGATAGCCAATCCCAGGATCGGAAACAGCTCATGACCGGAGATATCCTACAGGTCAAAGGGCTGCAGGTTTACTACGACACACGCGAGGGCCAGGTGAATGCGGTCAACGATGTGTCTTTTACTCTCGAGAAAGACGAACGTTTTGGGTTGGTAGGCGAGTCCGGGTCGGGAAAAACTACGATGGCGACTGCGTTGATGCGCCTCATTAAGGCTCCTGGCCGAATCAAGGGAGGGCAGGTTCTGCTGGATGGAAAGGACCTCCTGAAGTTTTCAAATGAAAAAATGCGACAGGCACGTTCCACGGAAATCTCGATGATACCGCAGGGAGCGATGAACTCTCTTAATCCGGTTATGCGTATACGGGACCAGATGATCGACACGCTTCGAGACCACGGCGTGACAAGCACAAAGTCAGAGTTTAGAAAACGGGTTGACGAACTGTTGGAACGAGTAGGCCTGCCGGCAGAAGTAGCCGGTATGTATGCCCATGAACTGAGTGGAGGTATGAAGCAGCGAGTTGCAATAGCCACGGGCATATGCCTTAACCCCAAAGTTATCATCGCTGATGAGCCTACAAGCGCCTTGGATGTTGTTGTACAGCGGGAGGTGATGACCACCCTACGGCTAGTCCAGAAAGAACTGGGAGCATCCGTCATTGTGATAGGACACGACATGGGCCTCATGGCCCAATTTACCGATCGAATCGGCGTAATGTACGCGGGCAAACTTGTAGAAGTGGCCAGCGTCAGGGATATCTTTAACAAACCACTTCACCCGTATACCCAGCTCCTGATAGCGAGTCTTCCATCACTTGAAGCCAAGGAGGTGTTCCAGGGTATCCCAGGACGTACTCCATCTCTCCTGAACCCTCCTCCAGGGTGTGGTTTCCATCCTCGATGTCCAAAGGCGATGGAACACTGTTCAAGGCTGGTACCTGCCCTGCAGAAGATGGCGACCGGGCAATCGGCGGCATGCCACCTTTATGATGAGACAACTGATTCCACCGATTCTCCGGGTCCGAGTGGTAACGGGGAGTTGAAAATCGCTGGATCAAGTAGAGCCGCACCACAGCACTGAAAGATTGACTGAATGACTTTGAATATGTTTGCACCGGCCGCTCGAAAGCGGATTGCCAGGGTAAACCAATGAGTGGGTTGCTAGAACTCCGTAACGTTACCAAGGTTTTTGGCGGCGGCATTTTCAGCAAAAATCGTACCACGGCCCTCGAAGACCTCTCTTTTACGCTGGATACAGATCAATCGTCCATCACCTCGATCGTCGGTGAGAGCGGCAGTGGTAAGACTACTGTGGCTCGTCTCCTGCTGGGGATGATCGCTCCGACCAAAGGTCATATCTTTTACAAGGGGAATGACGTGGCCGAAATGTCGCGAGTTGAACGCAAAGAGTTTCGGCGAGAAGTGCAACCGATCTTTCAGGATCCGTTCGAGGTATTTAACCCTTTTTATAAAGTGGATCACGTGCTGAAGGTGCCGATCTCTAAGTTCAAGCTGGCTGGCTCCGAAGGGGAAGAGCGAAGCATAATAAACGATGCCTTGGAAATGGTTGGCCTGAGGCCGGACGAAACACTTGGACGGTACCCGCACCAGTTGAGCGGTGGCCAGCGTCAACGGATTATGGTGGCCCGTTCTCTGCTTCTGAAGCCCAGGGTCATACTGGCCGACGAACCTGTCTCGATGGTGGACGCCTCTTTGCGGGCCACAATTCTCGAGAGCATCCATAAGCTTAACCGAGAACTAGGCATTTCCATCCTGTACATCACGCATGATCTGACCACTGCCTACCAGATAAGCGATAACATTCTGGTTCTTTACCGCGGCTCAGTGGCAGAAGGAGGCAGTGTTGAAGCCGTGATCAAGGATCCGAAGCACCCTTATACTCAGCTTTTAGTCGGGTCTATCCCTCAGCCAAACCCCGATTTAACGTGGAGCGAAGGTAGAACCTCAGTTGTTCCAGTCGCCAATAGAGCAGTAACTGGCTGCAAATTCGCGGACCGCTGTGACTCAGTGATGGACTTATGCTGGAATAACGTTCCGGCACGCCACCAACTCGACAGGCACCGCGTGGCGACATGTCACCTTTTCCGGGACTTTCCAGTCATGACGGGTTCGGACGTATCGCAGGTGTTTGCGGCCCGTACAGAAATGAGCAGGCAAACCCCATCCGGAAAGTGATACACCCCTCACACAGGTGGAGAGACACGGCTTTACGAAGAGCCGGTCATCGACATTCTCGAAGAAAATCTAAATGGGCTGTGGAGCGGGGAGATGGATCTTCGAAATCAGATTCTGTAAAAGAATTTGTGACTGTTGGCGATCCCGGAATTACAGGTTGAGTGCTGTAGGCGGATGCGTTAAACCAGCATGCCGAGGACATTCACAGCGAGGTGATCAAGAGGAATGAGCATGGGAAATTGACTTCATGAAGATTGAAAAAGTTCGAGTACGGCATGTGTTCGGAACCATCGAAACGGATGGAGTTTTTTGGGAAGAGCGAGTGGTTGCACCACTGGATGTGTACCCTGAGTTCCGGAACGTTACTGACCTTTTATGGTCTAAGCAGAATTCTCCCAACACACTTTCCTGCGATGCATATTTTGTTCAAATTGAGACTGACGAAGGGGTCAAGGGGATCGGTGGACCGATAGAAAGGGCAGTCGCGTTTATCGTGGAAAGTGAACTTTCAGGATTTTTGATTGGTAGAGATCCACTTGCCACAGAGCTCATATGGGACATCCTGCATCGTGGAATGGCCCATGGTCGTCAAGGTAACACAATGATTGCGATCAGCGCGATCGATAATGCCCTCTGGGATCTAAAAGGCGTTTTTTTTGGCGTGCCAGTTTATTCAATAATCGGTGGCCCTACTCGCAAGGAAGTTCCGGCGTACGCATCGATGCTTGGATACGATGTGTTGGATATGGGGCTTGTAAGAGAACGTGCAAGAGAGTACCAAAATCTTGGCTACACTGCTCAAAAATGGATGTTTCGTCACGGTCCAATGTCTGGAAATGAGGGATTTAACAAAAATGTCGAACTGGTTGCGACATTACGGGACGCGCTTGGTGAAAATGACGACATCATGCTGGACTGTTGGCAATCTATGGATGTTAACTATGTCATTAGGCTTGCTGAGGCGATCGAGGATTTTAACCCGCGCTGGCTCGAGGAGTGTGCGATGCCTGACAGGATAGATTCGTATCGCAAGATCAGGGAATCTACCAATATTCCTCTTGCAGGAGGTGAGCACCACTATACTCGATGGGGGCTGAAACAGTTTATTGACTCGGAAGCTTTGGACATACTTCAGCCTGATATTTACTGGGCAGGCGGGCTGTCAGAGGTGCTGAAAATAGCGGCGCTCGCTACCGGCTCTGACCTTGTGACCATTCCGCACGGTCACTCGACACATGCAGGTATTCATTTCTCTGTTACTCAATCGCCAATTCATACCCCTTATCAGGAGTACTTGGTGAAATGGAACACGATCCACCAACATTTCCTTAGGAACCCGATCAAGCCTGAGGCTGGCTCCATCAAGGCTCCGACTTCGGTCGGAATGTCCATGGAACTGGATAATGACAAAATTGAGAGAGAAGAAGAGCCAAACTTTGGCCGTTAGAATGTGAGAGAGTAGTTTGGCCTTACGATGCTGCATAACCTCCGGTTGTCCGGCGATTCTCGGGAATCTGTTCTTATCCTGACTAAAGATGTTGGAATAATCCTGTTGGATCCGTCCACTCGGTAGACATACGAGATGAAACGACCTTCGTGGAGGCCGAATCGCGCGGGAGTGGCGCTTCCTCGAGAATGTCGATAGAAAAAAAGACCGGTTATCTCCGACGGCGCACGCGGTCGACAAGCCCCAGCCCCGCCTCGTAAATCCCCTGCGCATCAATCCCGTAGTGACGGTACAGATCGGTCCGCGAACCCGACTGACCGTAACTCGTCACACCGAGTGCGGTTGATGGCGAGTCTAGTGCAGCACCGAGGAACGAAATCGAGTGCGGATGCCCATCGATCACGCTGAGCACCGGCTGGCCGATCTCACTATCATCCAGCAAACCCGTCGGATCCCACCTGCCGGCGTCTCGTCCTGCCTGTTCATCCATCCAGGCAACGTCCATCCGGCGGTAGAGGAGGTCCGGGCTTGTCACAACGAAAAGACTCACTCCAATCCCCTCACGTTCGAGCGCATCAACCGATTCGATCGCCTGCTCGATCATTCCACCTACCGTAAAAATATTGAGTAACGCCTCACTGTCGGGTGTTGCGCTTCGAAGCCGGTAAGCGCCGTTCAACACCGCCTCGCGCAAACCGCCCGACGCCTCAGGAAAATGTGTCTGGTCGATCGGCTTCGTGCTGAGCCGCAGCATGTACGACTCACCCTCACCCGATCCGATCGAACGGACCGCATCGAGAAGAATCCACTCCACTTCTTGGGCGAACGCCGGTTCGAAGTACGTAATCCCCGGTGTGTTGATGCCCAGCGACGGCGTGATCAATCCCTGATGAGCACCCCCTTCAGTACTCAGCGATATTCCGGAAGGCGTTGCTACGAGTATGAACCGCGACTCCTGGTAAAGACCGTTAATAAGGGCATCGGTTCCCCGTGCAATAAACGGATCGTACACAGTGCCGATCGGTATCAGCCGTTTGCCCGATATGCGGTCGGAAAGGCCAAGCTGCGATAGCAGCAGGAACATGTTCATCTCGCTCAGACCGAGCTCGATGTGTCGTCCTTCCGGAGTGGATATCCACTTCAGCAAGCGCTCGCCGAAACCAAGGTAGTCAGGGTCTTCATTGCGTGACCACACCGCCGAGCGATTGATCCACGACGAAAGCCCGGTTGAGGTGGCTACGTCAGCTGATGTCGTCACAATACGGCCCGCCGACTCTGGTGAAGTCCGATCAAGCTCTAGAAGCATCCTGCCGAACGCATCCTGCGTGGACGTGACGTTTGGTGTCGACATCTGCGTATCAACGAACTCAAGTGGCGGTTCAACGGTCGTGTCGCGAATACCCAGTCGACGAATGGCATCGTTGATGTACTTGTGCTCGGCACTGCTTTCCGAAAAGCGCTCCCACGGATTGGCGGGATCTCGGCCTATGGTCTCGGCCAGCTGGTCGAACTGTTCGGGTGTGAGCGTGGCCGCATGGTTACGAGGATCGGCGGCGCTGTGCAGCCCCCAGCCTTTGACGGTGTATGCAAATACCGCAGTCGATCCCGGAGTGTCAGTCGCCTTTTTCAGGAGACGTGACAGATAACCGACATCGTGCCCACCGAGATTTGTGATCCGCTCGTACAACTCTTCGTCGTTAACATCACCAACGCATCGTTGGAGGTCACTCCTGCCTTTACCTGCACCATCGAGCAGTCGACCCTTCAACTCGCCATGATCGGATACGAGCAGCCCCTGGTACTCCTCGTTCGACATGTCATCGATGCGTCGTCTCAGGGCCTCACCTCCGGGGCGATGCATCAACTCAGTCAGCCGGTCACCGTACTTCGCGGTGAACACAGTCCAGTCGTTGGCAGTGAGCATGTCCATGAACTGCCTCACACGTATTCCCGGCACCACCCTGTCTAGGCTCTGACGGTTTACATCGACCACCCATGTGCATCGATCAATACCGTTCAGTGCAGGCTCGATCACTGCTTCCCACATTGAGCCTTCGTCCATTTCGGCGTCGCCGAGGTGCGCATAAAAACGCCCGGAAGTCGGTTCGAGACTGTGGGTCTCCAAGTAATCTCGGGTCAGTGCTCCGAACAACGCAGCGGGACCCGCGAGCCCGACCGATCCGGTCGAAAAATCGACTATTTCTGGGTCCTTTGTACGGCTCGGGTACGCCTGCAACCCGCCGTACGCCCGGAATTGCTCGAGATACGACTCGTCGAGTTCGCCCAGCAGGTACTGGATCGCGTGAAACACCGGCGATGCGTGCGGCTTGATAGCAATACGATCATCGCTTTTCATCGTTTCGAAGAACAGGGCGGAGAGAATTGCGACCGAGGAAGCAGAAGAAGATTGATGCCCGCCGACCTTCGTGCCGTCCGAATTGGGTCGAACATTGTTGGCGTGATTCACTATGGCAGTCGCGAGCCACAGGACCCTGCCGTGCACACTGGCTCTGATCTGGTTGATATTCATAGCAGAATCGATAGCCAACGCCAGAACCTTTCTATGAACTTCGATGGTTGGCCCGGATACCACTAGCTTTCAATCCGACTGCTTCGCCAATCACAGTATGACTGAATTCGTTGGATTTTCCAGATTCGGTATCCAAGCAGAAATTATGCCACAAAGAGGGTCGCCGATAGACGCACGGCACTAATACGAATCAGTAGGTGGGTGTCAGGGTGTTGAACTAATTTACGCCAGTTTCCGCGGATACAAGCTGAAACTCGTGCACATTACAGAGCAGCAAGCTCCTCAAGCTGTTTCCAGCTTCCGTCTAGTTCGTTTTGTTGAACTGAACCCGGCGTGCTTCTTCCGTTCTCGATTTGAGTAATGCATAGAGTTTTCAGTTCCCGTACGATTTCTGGAAACTCCGTAAATCGATTGGTTGTCTCGAACGGATCGACGTCCATGTCGTAGAGTTGAGCAGTATCGCCGTTCTGGAGCTCCTCAGTTGCTTGATAGTTGAATCGTATTCCGCGTGTGAAGTTTTCAGTCACATTACCGCCTGAGCCAGCGTGGAGCAGTAATTTCCACTTACCGCGACGAATTGCCCACTTGCCTTGCATCGAGTGGTGAATAGCGAAGTCTCGATAATTCTTGGCGTCGCCTGCCAATAACAATGGGAGCATGCTGTAGCTATCTTCGGCAGCATCTTCTGGAATATCAAAGCCCGTGATATCGGCGGTTGTTGCGAAGAAATCGACCAGATAAATAGATAATCACCAGTATGAAAAACCTCATCAAACGTTTCGTTGTTATATGGATTGTTCTGGCAATAGCTTGGACGATTGGAAAGATGGTCGCAGGTTAGGCTGTCGGCTTCGTGTACGGACGACGTATGCGGTCTCACTGAGGCTGTCATCAAGAGACCGTATGTAAAGGGTCGCCGATAGTCGCCACGCACTAAGACAAATAGGTAGGTGGGTGTCAGGGTGCTGAGAGTCCGTGTTAAAGTATCGGCATGTCCAAGTTAGGAGTAATAACACTCGTTTCGCTGCTGACGGGGGCGTTTGTAGTGGGTTGTACGGTTAATTCTTCCTCTACGGTCCAACCTGAAGTCGTAGAAACCGCGGTAGCTTCGGGTTTAGAGACGGCATTAGCAGGTAACGTCGAGCCTACTTCCACCGCTGCTCCATCAGCCACCTCTACTCCAGAACCGGTTTCGACGGACGCTCCTGCTCCAGGAATGACGGCAGTACCCATTTCTGTTCCAGAACCAACCGCTACTTTTGTAGCTACACCGATACCAAATCCAACAGATGCACCAACACCAGAGCCAACACCCACTCCGACACAGCTTCCGACGCCTGTACCCATAGTGACTCCTGCGGTGTTTACTACAATCGACTCAACAGGCAACGTCGGCAGGTACTCATCTGTCATGATCGGTGCAGATGGACTCGGTCTGATTAGCTACTACGACGATACCAACGATGATCTGAAAGTAGCTCATTGTTCAAACATGAACTGCACAACTTCAACAATTACTACAATCGATTCAACAGGCAACGTCGGGGCGTACACGTCTATCACGATCGGTGCGGACGGGCTTGGTCTAATTAGCTACCAAGACGCGCCCATCGGAATGGTCGACGGCAACAGTAACCTGAAAGTAGCTCATTGTTCAGACACGAACTGCACAACAGCGACTACTTCTATACTCGACTCAGCCAAGTACGATCACAGCTCTATCACGATAGGTGCAGACGGGCTCGGCCTAATCAGCTACCAGGGCAACAACAGTGGTCTGAAAGTAGCTCACTGCTCAGATACTAACTGTACAACAACGACTATTTCTATACTCGACTCAGCAATTAGCACCCACTCCTCTGTAGCCATCGGAGCAGACGGGCTTGGTCTGATTAGCTACCGGGACGCTGACAACGGTGGTCTGAAAGTAGCTCACTGCTCAGACACGAATTGCACAACTGCAACGACTACTACACTTGACTCAACAGGCAACGTCGGCTATTTCACGTCTGTCACGATCGGTGCAGACGGGCTTGGTCTTATTAGTTACCAAGACATTGACAAGGAGTATCTGAAAGTAGCTCATTGTTCAGACACGAACTGCACAACTTCAACAATTACTACGCTCGACTCAACAGACTACGTTGGCTATGACCCGTCTGTAGCCATCGGAGCGGACGGGCTCGGCCTAATAAGCTACCAGGGGGGCAACAACAGTGGTCTGAAAGTAGCTCACTGCTCAGACACGAATTGCACAACTGCAACGACTACTACACTCGACAGCGCAGGCTACTCAACCCATGGCACGTCTATTACAATCGGTGCGGACGGGCTTGGCCTGATTAGCTACCAGGACCGTACCAACGATGACCTGAAAATAGCTCACTGCAGCAACACGTTCTGCTCGCCTTTTGTCCCTGACTCTCCTGAACTAGCACGGAGTAGTACACCAGTGCCTACTGCTACACCGACCCCAGTGCCTACTGCTACACCGACCCCAGTGCCAGTTGTATCTGATGGCAAGATCGTATTTCACTCTGACCGTGACGGTAATACAGAAATTTATGTTATGGACGCAGATGGATCAAATCAGATACGCCTGACGAATAATTCCTCCAGAGATGAACATCCATCTTGGTCAAATGATGGACGGGAAATTGTGTTTACTCGCTGGAACGATAGTACCCGTGACATCTATGCAATGAATGCTGACGGATCAAACCAAACACGTCTTACCACTGGGGGACAAAATTACCGGCCGGCATGGTCCCCAGATGATACTAAGATTCTCTATACGGATACACGTTCGATAGGGGCTGGTGGATCGGCTGTCTATGTTATGCAGGCTAATGGATCCGAACAGATATCGTTGATAGAGGGTGATAATGGTTTCGCATCATGGTCGGTGGATAACACAATTGCTTTTACGAGCTGGCGTGGAGGGAATAGTCAGATATATGTAACAGACGTAGAGTGGACGTGCACTGACGCCACCCCTCACGTCTGTACCTATGCAATATACGACGAGTTTAATCTTTCCAAAAATCCTCATTACAACTGGAATCCGTCCTGGTCACCAGACGGCAGTAAGATCGCATTTACGTCCGACCCCGACGACAACATGGACATATTTATGATGGACTCGGAGGGAAGAACTCGAATTAATCTCTCCAACAATTGGTCTCGTGAGGATGATCCAGTATGGTCACCGGATGGCAGCGCAATAGCATTTAAGTCCAATCGTGATGGCAACCACCAGATCTACGTAATGAACGCAGATGGCTCAAACCAAACGAACCTCTCTAATAATGCTTATAACGATGAATGGCCGTCGTGGTCAGCAGGTCCATCACACACTTCGACACCAAGGTTACGTACTTCAACACCAATACCCACTTCGACACCTACTCCTCAACCTATCAAGATCCAGTTTGTTGAAGGAACGCTGTCTCGTACGGCAGTTAATGTCGGGGAGAATTTTGAACTCAAGAACTTCCGTGTTGTAAACCTCGCCGAACTCAATAATTTAGGTGGAGTTAGTGCGAGTGTTAGTTGGGGTGACAGCGGTGAGTGGATAGGAGTACTAATACTGGTGGATACTGGCGAAATAATAAATTTGAATCATGCTTATCAATCGGCGGGTACGTTCCAGATTTATTTGAGAATCAAGAGTGATAGCGGAGACGTTGTTGAGTACTCCTACCAAATGGTCGTTAGTTAAGATGCATAACCCACCTCAGAACAGGGATTTATCAGGTCGGTTTCTAAAGGGAACTAGTGGTAATCCCGCTGGTCGTCCTCTGGGCTTTCGCGAACAGATCAAGCAAAGCACAGCGGACGGTAATGAACTCGTAGAGGTGGTCTTGAGTGTCCTGCGTGACCAGAACGCCAGCAACAGGGAACGTATGGAAGCTGCGACATGGCTAGCTGACAGGGGCTACGGTAAACCAGCACCCGTTAGAGACAATGATGCGCCTGGCATTGGTGACTTCACCATCGTCATTGGAGACCATGACGCAAGAGGCAACCCAATTATTCCAGCACCTAACTGGGAAGCCTAATAGCTGTTTGCACCAACTTTGCACCAACGGACATATAAAAAGTCTCTGAGA
>Ga0187833_10005713_pt1 | contig 11662 bp, 10 predicted proteins | sample ETNtaG_37_FD_167968 | JGI IMG/M metagenome (GOLD analysis project Ga0187833, IMG submission 167968) | Marine microbial and viral communities from oxygen minimum zone, Eastern Pacific Ocean - ETNP2014_SV_400_PacBio MetaG (Illumina Assembly) | ecosystem: Environmental > Aquatic > Marine > Hypoxic... | reverse complement strand
CCTATGTTATTACGGTTTGGGCTTTTACAAAAGCATCAGTGTCCATGGTTAGTGTTTTGAGAGAATCCAGCATTATATTTACTCTATTCATTGGTTACTTTTATTTAAAGGATAAAATAAATACTTATAAAGTTATTTCAATTATATTAATCTTTATGGGAGTTGTAAGTTTAAAAATACTATAAAATATTCAAAAATATGAAAAGTAGAAATTTTAAAAGATGTCTGATAACTGGTATCACAGGATCTGGAGGAAGTTTTTTAACTGAACATGTTTTAAAGCAGAATAAAAAAATAAAGATTTTTGGACTATATAGATCAAGTGGTTACAAAAAGTTATTAGAAAAAAATTATAAAAAAAATATTTGTTTTTATAAAATAGATTTAAATAATTTTAACTCTTTAAAAAAAATTATAAAAAAAATCAAACCTGATTTAATTTATAATTTTGCATCCAACCCTGATGTAAGAATGTCTTTCGAACTTCCTAGAGAAACAATTAATAATAATTATCAGAGTACATTAAATTTATTTGAATCTGTTAGAGTACTTAAATTAAAATCTCTAATAATTCATTGCGGTACCTCCGAAGTTTATGGGAGTGTTTCTAAGAAAGATGTTCCTATTAAAGAAACACTGGGCATTCGGCCTGTAAGTCCCTATGCGGTATCCAAAGCTTATCAGGATTTGTGTGCGCAGTTATATTCTAAAATCTATAATTTAAATATTATTATAACAAGAATGTTTACCTATATTAATCCAAGAAGAAATAATCTTTTTCAATCTGCTTTTGCTTCACAAATAATTAAAATGAAAACAAAAAAAGACAAAATACTTAAACATGGAAATTTAAAAAGCATAAGAACTTCATTATCTTTAAACGATGCTATGAATGCATATTGGTTAGTAGCAAAAAAAGGAAAAATAGGTGAGATTTATAATATTGGAGGAACAAAAAAATATTCAGTCGGAGAAATATTGGATAAACTTATAAGCATATCTGGAATTAAGGTTAAAAAGAAAATAGATAAAAAACTCCTAAGATTAAAAGATGTTACTTTGCAACTTCCTAATATTAAAAAATTTAAATTAGATACAGGATGGACGCAAAAAGAGAAACTAGATATGTCGCTTAGAAAGTTATTAAAAGAATTAAAATAATAATTAATAAATATTAATTTCTAATTTTAAGCTACCCATTTATTATTTTTGTATCCAAAAATTAAATTTTTAATTTCTTTTTTTGTAAGTTTTTTTAGTGATAAAAATTTAAGATTTTCTTTTACGTGTTTTATTTGTATCATTCCAGGAATTACCGTTTTAACCACTGGGTGAAAAGTAGCAAATAATAGAGCAAGATTTGCGGGCTTGATTTTTTTTCTACCAATTAATTTTACAAAATTTAATCTTCCTTTGGACCAAAGATCAGTCTGCTTTTTCGACCATTTTCTTCTATGATCTTTTTTTTTAATATCTACATTACCTGCCAGATAACCAAAAGCTAAAGGGGTTCTGGCAATTATTGATACTTTTTTTTTGTAGGCTGTATCTAAAATACCAAAATCTAAAGCTCTTTGATCGATGAGACTAAAATTTAATTGAATAAAATTAAAGCTTTTATAATTTTTTAAAACTATTATTGCATCTTGTGGAGATTTTACCGAAACACCAAAATTTTTTACAATTCCTTTTTTTTTTAATTTTATAAATAATTTTAAAATTTGATTGATTTTTTTTTTATTTTTTAATATTTTTATTGGCGGCGAATGTAACTGAATGAGATCAATATAATCTGTTTTCAATCTTATTAAAGATTTTTTAATTGATCGTTTAATATTATCTATACTAAAATCTTGTGTTACTTTCCATGAAGAGGGGCTATCATTTAGCATTCCACATTTTGTTGCAATAAATAATTTTGATCTCAAAATATTGCTTTTAGATATGAAATCTCCTATTCTTTTTTCTGCTAGACCTTGTCCATAAATGTTTGAGGTATCAATAAAGTTTATTCTATTTTTAATAGCAAAATCTAATACTTTTGATGAATTTTTTTTACTAATATGTCCATAGGCATCACTACCTAAACCCCAGGTGCCAAAACCAAGGAGTGAAACCTTTTTTTCTCGAGAAGAATATTTTCTAAAGATCATTGTATTTTCTTTTAATAATTTTTTTAAATTTTAAACATTCTATCAGCTTAAAAATTACTAAATTAGTTAAAAGATTTTTTAAAAACTTTCCAATCTTAATCTCACACTAGTTTTTTTATAATCATAAAAATAAGCAGCTCTTCTATGGCCATACCAAATTACTTTTTGAGCCCATTCTGAAAAATCATGGGGTTTTTCCTTAAATGATTGTATTGTATATGATGTTTTTTCTTTTTTTATTTTAAATTCTTTCCCAAGCAGAGCGTTTTCATAATATGATGGAATATCATAATTAAGATTAATTGTTTTATTATTTTTAATAAAAGGTTTTTTTAAAAGTTCATAATTTAAATTTATAGATTCATCGATAAAACTGTTTAGGTAATCGGCTTTTACAAAAGATTTAAGCAAAAAGTTTGCTTCTTCGTAAAATTTTTTAATCAATTTTTTTTGATACAATATAAGCATGGCATACTCTCCAGGAGGCCAGTATATTTCCAGAAACTCTTTTGAAAAAATAAATTCAGCTTTACCTTTTATAATATCATTAGCATGTTTTTCAAAGATGCTATTAACCAATGAAACTGCTGGAAATTTAGAGCTATCATTTATTTCATCAAAAAAATCTAAAAAAGAATTAAAAGTTTTCTTTAACTCTCTACTAAGTAGAAGTATTGGAATTTGGAGCATTTTGTTAAAATAATAAAATTCTGTAGCGGTTGCATATTTTCTTACTCTAACCCATTCTTTCGTAGGCATATCTTTTGTTGAGATAACCATGTGTTGGCTTTCTGTAACTCCATCTGCTGGAGTATCATCTAATGATCCATGCATATTTACAACTGGAATTTCAATGGTAACGATTTTATTTCTTTTAGTATAATCGTCTTGTGCCATTTCAGCATTTGGTAGAATTGATAAATTATTAAATTGTATTCTGTAATGCTGCCCTGAATCTATTAATTCATTTACACTCTTTGTAAATTTTTTATAATTATCACCGGGTAGACCTATAATTAGATCTGAATAAGTGGGTATTTTATCTGCAATAAATTTTTTCTGAAGTAGTTTGTAATCTTCTATAGAAATATTATCTCTTTTGATTTCTTTTAAAATTTTTTTATCTGTTGATTGCATAGCAAGGTTGATACTTTTGTGCATTCCTCCATCGTAGAGTAATTTTTGAATTTTATAAGATCTCTCTCTAGCATTTTTAGTAGTCTGTACGGATAAAACATGAGGATAACCATATTTTTTTTTAATTGCTAACGCCATTTTAGCTATTTCATAATCTCTTGGCAAAATACCAAAGTTTGCATCACACACGTAAATGAATTCAATTTTATGTTCTGCAAACCAAACTAATTCTTTCTCCAATTTCTCTATATCCATTCTGCTAACTTTTGAAGAAATAGCAGATCCCCAATCACAAAAAGTACATGAAAAAGGACAACCTCTATTAGTTTCCCAACTAGCTAGCCATTGCTCATTAGGATTTTTTTTAATTAAGTCGTCGAAAACTCCAGTTAGGTATGGTGACGGTAATTTAGAAATATCTCTCATTTTTGGTAAACATTTGTTTTGTTTAAAAACATCTTGTTTGTCTAAATAACTTATACCAGCAACTTCTTGCCAAGATGAGTCTGGAAAATTATCTAATATAGAAGTGATTGTTATCTCACCTTCTTGGTGAGATATACAATCTATAAAATTATATTTTCTTAAAAATTTTTCTGAAACATCTACTGCTGAAGGCCCTCCAAAAATAATAAATTTTGTAGAATCTATTTCTTTTAATTTTTTTGCTACCGCTAGAGAAATATTAATATTCCAAACATAAGTACTAAATAAAACAATCTCACAATCTTTAAGATAATCTACACACTCGTCTAATAATAATCTTTTATAAATTGGATTAATAAACTTATATCGATTTGGATTTTTTGAGAACTTTAGGAAATATGCTTGAAGGGTTCCTATCGAATACGGCAGATAATATTGACCGGCAAAACCATTGTTAATCTGAACAGAGCCAATTTTTAATTCAAACATTTATTACCTATTGTTTCCTTTAGATTCATAAATTCTTTATTATTAATTAAATTTATAAACAAATTATTATTTAATTTTATAAATGCTTATAACTTTTCTTTAAAACTAAATCTATACATCTTCTATTGTACAGCAACACTCAGTACATTTAACTCTATTTTTAACATTACTTTATAAATCTATTGAAATAATCTGATGTTTAGATAAAAGATAAAACTTATGATTTTAGTTACTGGATCCAACGGTGTATTAGGTGCGGCTTTCAAAAATATTAAGAATAAACAATTTCATTTTCTAAATACTAGAAAAGATTTAGATTTATGCTCCCAAGAAGAATGTCAAAAATTTTTTGATAATAATAAATTTGAAGGAATAATTCATCTTGCAGCAATTTCAGGAGGTCTCGGCTTATCAGGACCGAAGTATCAGGCAACGCTTCTTAGAAATAATACAATTATGCTATTTAATATATTAGATAACGTTGTTAGAAATAAAATTAAAAAAACTTTAGTAACATTATCTTCAGGAATGTATCCTCCCAACGCCCCAATGCCTTATAAAGAATCTAGCATACACGAGGGTGCCGTCCACGAAAATTCATATGGATATTTTTATGGAAAAAGAATTTTTGAACCAGCCGTAAGAGCATACAGAGATCAATACAATTTAGATATTATTGGATGTGTACCAAATGGAATATTTGGTGAAAATGATAATTTTTCAGATCACGCTCCTATGTTGCCTTCAATAATTAAAAGAATGTGTGAAGCAAAAAAAAACAATAAAAAATTAGAAGTTTGGGGAGACGGAACCCCACTAAGAGAATATACTTACTCACAAGACATGGCCAATGCATTTCTTTGGTGTTTTGAGAATTATTCATCAGGCAATATTATCAATGTTGGTTCCAATGAAGAAAGATCAATTAAAGATATTGTTTATTATATCGCTGAAAGCATGAATTTTAATAAAGAAAATATTATTTTTGACAATAGTAAGCCTACGGGAGTTTTAAAAAAAAGCATGGATAATAATAAATTTTTAAAATTATCAAATTATAAATTTATAAATTTAAAAGATGGAATTCAAAAAACTGTTGATTGGTATATAAAGTTTTATGAAGAAAACAGAAATAAAATAAGGGAAAATTTAAAAAATTAGTATTTTTTTATTTATTTAATATTTTTTTTATTATTTTTTTTATTGAACTTTTGTCTATATTATTCTTCTCTTGGTTTTTGGACCTCTCTAAATAGGAGTATAAATTTTTATCTTTTATACCCAATCTAGTTAATGAATTTTTTAGTTTATTATCTAAAATAAATTCAGCAATAACAGAACCTATTCCTCCATTCAATGTATGTTCCTCTACAGTTATTAGATTTTTAATTTTGGAAAAAATATTTTTAAGTTGATTTTTATTAAAGTTTTTAATTTGAAATATATCCAAATGTAAAATATCTATTTTTTCACTTACGAGATCTTCTCTCAATTCTGAAACTATTTGTGTCGTAATTCCTGTAGTAATTATAGCAATTTTTTTTGATTTACCAAATTTTCTAAAACCTCTTTTGATATCTATTTCTTTACATTCACCAATGTTTTTTAAGGGAAATCTATCTAGTCGAACAATATTAGGAATTTTACTTTTAAGAGTTTCTTTAAAAATTTTTTTTAAAACGTTATTATCTGAAGGAGAGTAAATTTCAAAATTCTCCAACGTTCTCAAAATAGCTACATCATCGATTGAATGATGAGTAGGACCTGACATGTCATATGAGTATGAAGCACCAACAGCTAAAATAGTTACTGGCAATTTCATTATATTTAAGTCAATTTTAATTTGCTCTAAACATCTTAAAGTTATGAATGAAGATATACTGTAAACAAAAACCTTTTTACCTTGAGATGCAAGTCCAGCTGAAACTGAAATTATATTCTGCTCAGAAATTCCAGCGTTGATGAACTGATTTTTTAATTCTTTTCTAAATTTATCCAGTGCAGAAGCACCTTGTTCATTAGAAATAAGTAAAATTTCTTTATTTTTTTTAGCTTCATTACGCAGACTCTCTATAAAAAAATCTCTCATTTGTATTTTATTGCTCATAATTTTATTTTTCTAATTCTTTTTTCGCTTGTAAAATATCATTGGGATTTTCTAATTTTTTTACATGCCAAATTGGACTATTCTCTAACAATTTAATCCCTTTCCCTTTTGTTGTCTTGGCGATTATTATATTTGGTTTATTTGATTTTTTACAATTTTTAAAAGATTTTAATAAATCAGAAATTGAATGTCCGTCAACCTCTTGAACAAACCAGCCAAAAGATTTCCATTTTTTTTTAAAAGGTTCTATAGAAGTAAAGTTTGTTAAATAATCAAGAGCTCCAATATTATTTCTATCTACTATTGCAATTAAATTTTTTAACTTATGAAAACTTGCAAATAAAGCTGATTCCCATACAGATCCTTCTGAACATTCCGCATCGCCAAGTAGAACATATTGTTTATAGTTTTTTGAATTTTTTTTCATTGCTAGTGAAATACCAGCCGCGAAACCCAATCCATGGCCCAGAGAACCAGTTGTTAATTCTACCCCTGGAACTTTGTGATCAACATGACCGCCTAAAAAAAGTTTTTCCGAAGCACTTTCATTATAAAGAATTTTTTTATTTAAAATTCCTAATTTATACATCAATGAATAATACGCTAACTCTGCATGACCTTTACTTAATATAAAAATATTCCGGTTTTTGTTTTTATAGTTTTTTTTTGAAATTTTTACAAAATTTCCAAAATGCAAAGATACAAGAATTTCAATACATGAAAATGAAGTTGATAAGTGTCCATTTCTTTTTAAATATACATCTAAAATTAATTTTCTTAAATCGTTAGAATGTCTTTTAAATTTTTTTATTTTTGAATTCATTTATATAGTTGATTTAGGCATTTTTGTTAGCCGTAAGAACATCTATAAACTAATGTAGCATAATTAAAATACTTTCCAAATATAGATTTAAACAATATAGCCATAAATATTACAGGACAAGTAAATCAGCGACGCTTCATTTTGAAAAGTTCCGCGCCTCTTTCTTTGATTAAACAAGTAAACAAAGGTCTTTATTTATTAGCTTTAAAAAAATAAACAAAAGCCGAGTATTTTTAGATTTATTTTATGATATAAAGTTTTATGAGAAAAAGAAAAAAAAATCTATATTTTTTAAAAAAATACCTAACTGATTTTTCAAATTTAATTAAACCCACAAAAGAAATACTCGATCAACTTCTTAAAGTAAGAGATATTTTTTTACAGACATCTAAAAAAAAAGGTAAAATATTAATTTTTGGAAACGGAGGTAGTTCCGCAATAGCAAGTCATGTGAGTGTGGATCTAACAAAAAATGCAAAAATAAGAACTGTTAATTTTAATGAAGCTGACTTAATAACTTGTTTTTCTAATGATTATGGATATGAAAAATGGATAGAAAAAGCAGTAGATTTTTATGCAGATAAAAATGATACGTTAGTTTTAATTTCATCAAGCGGCAAATCTAAAAATATGATTAATGCATGTAAAGCCGCTAAAAGAAAAAAAATCAAAGTAATCTCTTTAACAGGACACTCCAAAAACAATCCTCTATCAAAAATTACAAACTTAAGTTTATGGATAAATAGTAAAGCTTACAATTTTGTTGAAAATACTCATCAAATTTGGCTATTAACCATTTGTGATTTAATAATTGGCAAAAGAGAATATCCTGCTAAAAAAAAATTAGATCGATAAAATCTAAAAAAATGTCAATAAAATTAAAATGATTATTACAAAAACTTCATACAGAATATCTTTTTTTGGTGGAGGTAGCGACTATCCGAGTTGGTATAACAAATATGCTGGCTCTGTTCTTTCTACTACTATTAATAAACATTTATATATTACTTGTAGACCGCTTCCCAAGTTTTTTAAGAACAAATTTCGAATAGTCTGGTCAAAAATTGAAACTGTTCAAAATATTAATGAAATAAAACACCCAACAGTTAAAAGTTTGTTAAATTTTTTAAAAATAAAAAATGGATTAGAAATCCATTATGATGGAGATCTACCAGCTAGGAGCGGGATGGGTTCAAGCTCTGCTTTTACCGTAGGTTTAATTAAAGCATTGTACTGTTTACTGGATAGAAAAATTTCAAATATAGATATAGCAAAAAAATCAATTTTTCTTGAACAGAAAATAATGAAAGAAGTTGTTGGTTCGCAGGATCAAATGATAGTTGCCAGAGGTGGTTTTAACAAAATAACTTTTAAAAAAAATAACCAATTTAAATTTTACAATTTTAAAAAAAATAATAATTTAAAAAAATTAGAGAGTAATCTTATGCTAATTTATACCGGAGTTAGAAGAACTGCCCAAGAAATAGCAAAGACATACGCTGGTAAGTTAACAACGACAAACAAAGGGTATATTCAAGACATGCTTGAGCACGTTAAGGCAGGTGAAAAAATTCTTCGAGGAGGAAATATAGATGATTTTGGTAGGTTGTTGCATTCAGCATGGCTAACCAAAAAAAAATTGAGCAATTCAGTCTCGAATGCAAGCATAGATAATTTGTATGAATATGTTTTAAAAAAAGGTGCTTTAGGCGGAAAACTCTTAGGAGCGGGCGGGGGTGGTTTTTTCCTATTTTATATAAACAAAGAAATAAAAAAAAAATTTCTTCAAAAAAATAAAAAAATAATTAATATCCCTTTTAAATTTTCTGAAAGTGGAAGTGAAATAGTATTTAAAGATTTAGGAAGAAAAAATGAAATTTAAGCATCCACTAATGCATAACAATTTTACAAATCAGGATTTTGTAAAAGTAAGAGAGTTGTTAAAAAAAAAAAATATTATTTTAACCCAATCATCACAAGTTGAAAAATTTGAAAAATCTTGGTCAAAATGGCTGGGTGTAAAATATTCTACTTTTGTAAATTCAGGGTCATCTGCAAATTTTATAACTATAAGTATTTTAAAAATTTTAAATAAAAATCCTAGTAGAAATGAAATTATAGTTCCAACACTTACATGGGTTTCAGATCTAAATTCAGTAATAATGAATGGCTTTAAGCCTGTTTTTGTTGATATTAATTTATCAAATTTGTCCATGGACATTAATCAGGTTTTAAAAAAAATTAATAAAAAAACACTAGCAGTTTTTATAACACACGCTCAAGGCTTTAATGGGCTCAATGATAATTTATTAAACCAATTAAAGAAAAAGAAAATTCATCTAATAGAAGATGTTTGTGAGAGTTATGGAGCAAAATTTAAAAAAAAAAAGTTAGGTAATTTTGGATTAATTTCAAATTTCTCTTTTTATTATGCTCATCACATGACAACAATAGAAGGTGGTATGATTTGTACAAATGATAAAAAAATTTATGAAATTTCAAAGATGCTAAGATCTCATGGCATGGTACGTGAATCAAAAAATAAAATATTAGAATCAACAATGATCACTAAGTATAAAAATTTATCACAAAAATTTATTTTTTTATACCCAACACTTAATTTTAGAAATAATGAAATTGGTGCCACAATAGGTTTAAATCAATTAAAAAACTTAGATAAAAATAACCATAAAAGAATAAACAATTTCTTATTTTTTTTAAAAAAAATAGATTCAAAAAAATATTTTACTGAATTTGATTTAGATGGATCTTGTAATTACGCATTTCCAATTATATTAAAAACTAAAAATTTAAAAAAGAGAGATAAATTTGAAAAATATTTACAAAAAAATAATATTGAGTTTAGAAGAGGTAATGCTGGAGGTGGAAATCAATTGAGACAACCATATATAAAAAAATTTATTAAAATTAAAAATTTTTCAAAATTTAAAAATGTAGAACATGTGCATTTTTTTGGTTATTATATTGGGAATTATCCAGATTTACCCAAAGAAAAAATCACTAAGATAACCAATATATTGAATAGTATTTCTTTTTAAATATGAAAAAAATTCTTATTACTGGTGGTGGCGGTTATATAGGTTCAATGTTAACTACTGAGCTTTTAAGATTAGGGCATGAGGTTACGGTTATTGATCTGCTAAAGTTTGACAAGGGTTCGTTAGACCATCTTTATTATGAAAAAAAATTTACGTTTATAAATGATGATATTAGAAATTTAAATTTATTAAAAAAAATTATTTACAAAAATGAGTTTGTTATACCTTTGGCAGCACTAGTGGGAGCACCATTGTGTAAAAAAAATAAAAAAGATGCTATTTCTATAAACTATGAATCAATCAAAAAAATATTACAAACCTTAAAAAAAAAACAAAAATTAATTTACCTCACAAGTAATTCTGGATATGGAATTGGAGAGAAAAATAAATTTTGCAACGAAGAGAGTCCTTTAAAACCTATCTCGCTATATGGACAAACTAAATGTGACGCAGAAAATGAAGTTCGAAAATTTAAAAATACAATAAGCTTTAGACTAGCAACGGTTTTTGGTGCTAGCTATAGAATGAGAAGCGACTTACTGGTTAATAATTTTGTTCAGCGAGCTGTTAATGAAAACTTTATCGATATATTTGAACCTAATTTTAGAAGGAATTTTATACATATTAGAGATGTTGTAAGGGGTATAATTTTTTCAATTAAAAATTTTAGTAGACTAAAATCTGATGTTTATAATTTAGGTCTTTCTAGTGCGAATATTACTAAAATTGAATTAGCTAAAAAAATTAAAAAACATATAAAAAATTTAAAGATAGAAACAGTAAAAAATAAATCTGATCCTGACAAAAGAGACTATTTTGTAAGTAATGCAAAAATAGAAAAAAAAGGATTTGTAGCAAAAACATCTTTAGATCGGGGAATAAAAGAATTAATTCAGGTGTTTAGAAATAATAATAAAAAAATTATTAATAACTATTAACAATTGATTTAACCTGTTTGTAAAAGTTTCGCTCTACATAATAGAATTTTAATTTACTTTTTTTGGCAGCTAATTTGTCAATTTTTTTATCGCCAATCATAAAGCTTTTTTTATCATCTACATCCCAATTAAATTTAATATTTTTAATCATTTTATTTCCAGGTTTTCTCATTGCTAAATTTTTCCTATATTTTTTTATTTTAGCTTTTGGGTGAAAAGGTGAATATTGGACATCATTAAAAAAAATATTTAATTTTTCTAACTTTTCTTTAATTTTTTTATGTAACTTAAAAAAGTTTTTTTCAGTGAAGATTTTCTTGCCAAGACCAGCCTGATTAGTGACTATGAATATATTATAATTTTTTTTGATTAAATATTTTAAACCGTTTAAAACTCCAGGACGAAATTTGAAATTTTCAATCTTATGAACATAACCATAATCATAATTAATCACACCATCCCTATCTAAAAAAATTGCTGGCTTTTTATATTGTTTCTTAAGTAGATTTTTAGCGGCTTTAAAATAATAT
>Ga0187833_10005711_pt1 | contig 11666 bp, 10 predicted proteins | sample ETNtaG_37_FD_167968 | JGI IMG/M metagenome (GOLD analysis project Ga0187833, IMG submission 167968) | Marine microbial and viral communities from oxygen minimum zone, Eastern Pacific Ocean - ETNP2014_SV_400_PacBio MetaG (Illumina Assembly) | ecosystem: Environmental > Aquatic > Marine > Hypoxic... | reverse complement strand
TAGGCTTATCTACGCTACTTACATTTATAACCTTAGCTATTGATAGAGGCGTTTTAACAGTAACACTGGCTCATATAACTTTTTCGATGTGTTATGTTTCGGTCATTATTCAGTCCAGAATGACTAGTTATGATGATAGTATTACTGAAGCTGCTCTCGACTTAGGTTGTACGCCCTTTCGTACCTTTTTGTTAATCACACTTCCAATCATATTACCGGCAGTGATTTCTGGCTGGCTATTATCATTCACTATGTCGCTTGATGATTTAGTTATAGCGAGCTTTACTTCTGGTCCAGGATCAACAACACTGCCAATGAAGATATATTCAATGGTTAGGCTTGGGGTTACCCCAGAGATTAATGCTGTCTCTACAATCTTAGTTGGTTTGGTAACAGTTGGCGTGATAACTGCATCACTCATAGGTAAAAGACAAAAACAGCAACTCGCTCAAAACTAATAAAGTTAAACCTTTTATTAACATGTTTAGGGGTATTATAATTTGCGGATTTATAGACATTTATTTAACAAGACGAAAAGAATATGCTGAACAATGCTGAACTATTAAAAAATGCCGGATATATTAACGGCGAATGGACAGGCAGCGAATCTGATAAGAGATTTGAAGTTACCAACGCCTTCTCTAAAGAAGTCATCTGCACACTTCCAGATATGGGGGCAAAAGAAACTAATGACGCCATTGAAGCCGCCAACAATTCCTGGTCAAATTGGCGAAGTAGAACTGCCAAAGAAAGAGCAGTAATCTTAAAAAAATGGTTCGACCTAATCACTAATAATCAAGAAGACTTGGCTATCTTAATGACAGCCGAGCAAGGAAAACCACTTGCAGAAGCAAAAGGCGAAGTGACCTATGGAGCTTCCTTTATTGAGTGGTTTGCCGAGGAAGGTAAAAGAACATATGGTGATATTATTCCTACTCCTGCAAATGACCGCAGAATTCTTGTAATCAAACAACCCATAGGTGTGGTCGCTGCGATTACGCCATGGAACTTTCCAATCGCAATGATTACCAGAAAATGCGCACCAGCACTTGCTGCCGGCTGCCCAGTGGTAATAAAGCCCGCCTCTGAAACCCCGCTCTCAGCTCTGGCACTAGCGGAACTTGCTGACCAGGCAGGTGTTCCAAAAGGTGTTCTTAATGTAGTCGTAGGAACTAAATCGAGTGAGATTGGTTTGGCGCTAACTAATAGTCCGATTGTGCGCAAACTCTCTTTCACTGGCTCTACTTCTGTAGGTAAGATTCTAACTCGCAACTGTGCCGATACAATGAAAAAAGTTTCAATGGAACTTGGAGGGAATGCACCTTTTATTGTCTTCGATGATGCAAACCTAGATTCTGCTGTTGCTGGCGCAATGATTTCAAAATTTAGAAACACAGGGCAAACATGTGTTTGCAGTAATCGTATCTTAGTTCAAGAAGGAATCTATGACGATTTTGTATCCATGTTAAGCGAAGCTGTCAAAACGCTTAATGTTGGAAATGGCATGGAAGAAGGCATCAATCAAGGCCCTTTAATCAATGAAAATGCACTCAAAAAAGTTCAAGATCACATCTCTGATGCACTAGGCAAAGGCGCGGTCTTAGTCACCGGAGGTAAACCTCACTCGAGTGGTGGCACAATGTTCGAACCAACCATAATTGGCAATGTAACAACTTCGATGAAAGTCGCATCGGAAGAAACCTTTGGACCCCTGGCACCTATCTTTAAGTTTTCAACCGAAGAAGAAGCAATTAGGATGGCAAATGATACTGAATTTGGTCTAGCATCTTACTTTTACACCAACAACATAAATCGAATTTGGCGAGTTTCTGAAGCATTAGAGTATGGAATGGTTGGTGTAAACGAAGGAGTTATTTCAAATGAAGTTGCCCCTTTCGGCGGAGTGAAAGAATCTGGTCTAGGTCGTGAAGGTTCACACTATGGAATTGATGACTTTCTAGAACTAAAATATATCTGTATGGCTGGACTTAGCTAGATTATTGATTTAATTGAACTAAACAGCACTAATAATATTTTTATTTATCATTGATAGTGACTCTTTTTTACCAGTTGGTATAATTCCATTTTTCTAATCTATTTATGTAAAACAAATGAAAGTTGGAATTCTTGGTCTAGGTACTGTCGGTGGTGGTGTTGTAAATGTCTTGAGAAAGAATGCTGATTCTATCAAGAGACGTACCGGTGTCAAAGTTAAAGTTGTACTCGCAGGAGTTAGAGATGTTACACAGGATCGTATCTGTGACACTTCAGATATCACCCTCACTGAAGATCCATACGAAGTTGTATATCACAAAGATGTCGATGTCGTTCTTGAGCTTATCGGCGGCACTGAAGTAACAAAAGATTTAGTTGAAACAGCTATTAAGAACGGTAAACACGTCATCACTGCAAACAAAGCTCTTTTGGCTGAACATGGTAATGATTTAATTAAACTAGCAAACAAAAATAAAGTTCGCCTTTTATTTGAAGCTTCTGTTGCTGGTGGAATTCCTATCATTAAATCTTTAGAGCAAGGCTTAAGCGCAAACAAAATAGAGTCACTTGCCGGAATAGTTAATGGTACAGGTAACTTTATCCTAACTGAAATGAAGGAAAAGGATAGAAACTTTGAAGATGTTCTTAAAGAGGCGCAAATGCTTGGTTATGCTGAAGCTGACCCGACTTATGATATTGAAGGCATTGATGCAGCACACAAGTTATCTATCCTTGCAGCTATCGCATTTGGAACTGAACTTCAGTTTGACAAAGTCTACACCAAAGGTATTAGTGAAATAACTACTGAAGATATTAAGTATGCCACAGAATTGGGCTATGTAATTAAGCACTTAGGTATTGCTAAGAGAGTTGGAAATTCAATTGAAATGAGAGTTCACCCCACCTTAATTGCTAAAGACCAAATACTTGCAAATGTTAACGGCGTAATGAATGCCATTCTCGTTAAAGGTGATGCTTTAGGAACGAGCCTATACTATGGGGCAGGAGCAGGCGATGAGGCCACAGCTTCGGCTGTTATAGCCGACCTGATTGATATTATTAATAATCAAACTAGCAACCATATTCTGGGCTGGAAGTCGCAAGAAAAAACTAAAGTTATCGATAATAATTTAATTAATAGTGAGTTTTATTTAAGGCTATTAGTATCGGATGTATCTGGTGTACTCGCAAAATTAACTCAGATCTTTCATCAAGAAAAGGTAAGCATTGAAGCCTTTATTCAAAAACAGGTCGACGCTGACAATAATGCCCATATAGTTATCATTACGAACAAAATAAATACAAAAAATGTGATAAATATTAAGACAAAAATTGAGGCAAGTGACTTCAATCAAGATAGCGTCCAAATACTACACGTTGAAACACTAGATTAACTAAATAGAGACTTTATGAGATATACCGGTCTAATTGAAAAGTATAGAGATAAACTGCCAGTAAGTGAAAAGACACGCATAATAAGTTTAGGCGAAGGCAATACCCCACTAATTAAACTTCAAAACATTCCCAAAGAAATTGGTAAAGAAATAAACCTATACATAAAGTATGAAGGATTAAACCCGACAGGTTCTTTCAAAGATCGTGGTATGACAATGGCAGTTACCAAAGCTGTCGAATCAGGTTCTGAAGCAATAATTTGCGCTTCAACTGGAAACACTTCAGCTGCCGCTGCAGCTTACGCTGCGCGCGCTGGAATAAAGGCCTTTGTTCTTATTCCCGAGGGTAAGATTGCGCTAGGAAAATTAGCTCAAGCAATGATCCATGGCTCCACTATTATTCAAATAAAAGGCAACTTTGATGACGGCATGCAAATCGTCAAAGAGATAGCTGACCATGTCCCAGTATCCATAGTGAATTCGATAAATCCTTATCGTCTTCAAGGTCAAAAAACAGCCGCCTTCGAAATCATTGACGAACTTGGTTCTGCTCCAGATTATCATTGCCTGCCGGTTGGAAATGCTGGAAACATAACAGCGCACTGGATGGGCTACACCGAATACTTTGAAATTGGAAAATCAAAAACAACCCCAACAATGCTTGGTTATCAGGCAAAAGGTGCGGCACCTTTCATTAAAGGTTCTAAAGTTAATAACCCAGAAACTATAGCAACTGCAATTCGTATTGGGAATCCTCAGAGCTGGGACCAAGCTATCAAACTAAGCAAAGAATCTAATGGCTGGTTTGATGCATTTGCTGACTCAGAAATACTAGCTACTCAGAAAATGTTAACTGAAATAGAGGGGATTTTCTGCGAACCTGCATCTGCCACTTCCGTTGCGGGTGCCTTAAAAGACATAAAGTCAGGTAAAATTCCTGCAGGTTCCAGCGTTGTATGTACGCTTACAGGCCACGGCCTCAAGGACCCAGACACGGCAATTAGTCAATGCGACCAGAGTGCAATGATTAATGTTAATCCGACACTGGACGAAGTAAAAAAAGCGATATTAGATAATATGTAGTTCTACTAAGCTCGAACCAAACTTTTTTGAACTAGAGCATTTTTATGAGTAATCGAGACTACAAAACCATCAATCAGTGTATCGGGAATACGCCACTGATTCGTCTTCAAAGGCTCAACCCAAACTCAAGCAATATTATATTGGTTAAATTAGAGGGTAACAATCCTGCAGGCTCGGTCAAAGATCGTGCTGCCCTAAATATGATTATCAAGGCTGAACAAAGAGGTGAAATTAAGCCGGGAGATAACTTAATAGAAGCTACCAGCGGTAATACCGGTATTGCGCTAGCTATGGTTGCGGCTATCAGGGGCTACAAAATAACCCTCGTTATGCAAGAAAACCTCTCTCAAGAAAGAAGAGACGCGATGGAAGCCTACGGCGCTGAATTAATTCTTGTTTCCGAGAAAGAAGGAATGGAGGGGGCTCGAGACTTGGTCAACGAGATGGAAAAAGAAAATAAAGGCATTCAGCTTAACCAATTTTCTAATCAAGACAATCCAGACGCACACCAAGATACTACCGCTAAGGAAATATGGCGTGACACTGATGGAAAAATTACACATTTTGTAAGTGCTATGGGGACTACAGGAACAATCATGGGCGTCTCTAGATACCTTAAAAGCAAAAACCCTAAGATTCAAATAATTGGAACTCAGCCCGATGCAGAGTCTCACATTCCTGGAATTAGACGCTGGCCTGAAGGATATCTTCCAGCTATTTTTGACGCTACTAGGGTTGACTCAATGATGGATGTGAATCAAATAACTGCTGAACAGACCACCAGAGAACTGGCAACCAAAGAAGGTATTTTTGCTGGCGTTTCTTCAGGTGGAGCAGTAGCTTCAGCTATTGAACTTTCAAAAAATACAAATAATTCTGTAATTGTTACAGTGATTTGTGATCGTGGCGATCGATATTTATCAACAGGAATATTTAAGCGCTAATGAAGCGCTACATTCTTCACCAATTTCCTGTTAAACCTAGAACCTATATTGCGCTCTTATTAGCGATCTTATTTACAGTAGTAGTAATCGCATTTTTTATTGAAATAACTGACTATGTGCAACTACTGTTCAAACAAAAAGCCCGTAACTATCCTTTATTGAGTTTAATTATTACGCCAATTACCTATGTCGGAATAATATATTTTACAAAACTCTATTTTCAACGCGCTGAAAGTTCTGGAATACCTCAAGTCATCGCTACACTCGACTCTCGCAACAAAAAAAATAGAGAGCAATTGTTGTCATTCAGGACAGCTCTAGCCAAATTCAGCATTATTTTACTTGGAATGCTTGGTGGCGCACCGATAGGTATCCAAGGTCCAAGCATTTATATCGGTAGCTCTATCTTTTACAGTTTTAATCGCTTTATGGGTTTAAAACGAAAAATTATGATTCACTCGACGATTATTCTTGGCGGATGTGCTGGCCTTATCGTTGCATTTAACGCTCCTATTGCTGGTTTTTTCTTTGCATATGAAGAGCTTGGTAGAAAAATAAGAAGCCAAGCCTTGATTTTCATTGCTTTTGGATGTGGTCTTGTCTATCTCATTACGACAGTCTATCGTGGAAATTTGCCATATTTGAAAGATCTATCTGGTCTTTTATTTGAATATACATTGATATGGCAACTAATACCTTTGGCAATAATCGCAGGCCTTCTAGGTGGATTATTTTCAATAATTCTTGTTTTTTTAATCGATAAGTTTACCTTCAATACAGCAAAAAAAATACTCGCAACTTCGCTCATTATTGGAATTATAGTTGGGCTATTTAATTACTTTTCCGAGTTTTTGATTTCTGGCTCAGGCAAACAAGAAGTTATGTTTATGCTGGACTCACAAAGCTTAGGCGTTGAATTTATTTTGATGAAATATTTCTCAGTTTTAACCTCCGTTACTTCAGCAATACCAGGGGGCTTGTTTCTGCCAACAATTTCAATTGGAATGGGTATAGGTTCAGAAGCTAGTAACTTGATGCCATTATTTGAGCCTCAAGTTGTAATGATTATGGCCACTATTGCCTACCTAGCTGGCACTATCAGAACACCCCTAACTGCAACCTTTGTGGTCCTAGAAATGACTTCGACAATGCATCTAATATTGCCCGCCTTGATGGTAGCTTTTATTGCTAACTATGTTTCCAGGCTGATTAAAAAACAACCCCTTTACGAAACTATGGCAGATAATTATAAAAAAATTACTAATCCATAATATTAATATAAAAAATATTGATTCAATAATTTGCTATTATTATTGGTATTACCAATTTACCATCCTGATTTAAATAAAGATGTGTACAATTAATAATTCGTATAACTGAAGGAGATATAAATGAGTATTAAGTTTAACCTTAAAAATGCAGTTGCTGTTCTTTCGATTGCATTATTTTCAATTAGCATGTCAGCTAAAGCTGGCGATGTTTATGACTACATTAAACTAGACAACGAAATAATAGTTGCTACCGATGCAAACTGGGCGCCCTTCTCATACATTGATGATGATGGTGTAATGCAAGGATTTGACGTCGACGTGGCTAGAGAAATTGCGAAACGTATGGGTGTTGAAGTTCGCTTTATAACACCTGCATGGGACGTTATTACAGCAGGAAACTGGAACACGCGCTGGGATCTGTCTGTTGGTTCGATGACGCCTACTGCAAGTCGCTCTGAAGTGTTGAACTTTCCAGCCACCTACTACTACACACCAGCAGCTTTCGCTGTACACGAAGACTCGACCTTAACAGTGCCTCAGCTTAGTGGAAAAACTATCTGTACCACTGCAGCGTCAACTTGGGAGATGTATCTTCAGGGTGATCTAGATATGCTTAATGCCCCAGCGTTCACTTATGACGTTACGCCGGGAACAATCACCTCATTGGTTGACGGTGCAGCATGTTTGGATGATGTACGTTTAGGTGCAGGTGTTCGAAACGATGGCATGATTGATTCATTACCGATGATACTTGCAGCTATAGATGCTGGTTATCCGATTAAAGTCTTGGGAGATCCGGCTTTCTATGAGCCTCTTTCCTTGGCTACTGACAAGCAATATGATGACCCTGAATTAGATGCGGAACTTGCTAGAATCATAACTGCAATGCAGGATGACTATACTTTGAGTTTACTGTCAATTCAGCACTTCAAAAATGCTGATGGTAGTTCAGCTGACTATACTATTTCTTACTAATAGGAATTGTTAGTCAGTTTTTAGTTAAAGTTTAGTTAGACAAAGGTATGTTCGTCGATACCGTTATTGAAGATAAGGCGCTGCACAAGCCAGCATTCCTTTTTGGACTCTTCATAGCGGTATTGGCGATTTTCTTTGCTTTTAATTTTACCGATACTTTTTTTGGTGAATTCCTAAGGCCAGTTATAGGAGAGCCCAAAGAGAGTGGTTTTTACGGTCGTTTTGCCGTTTCAGTTGTTCTCGCAGTTCTGTTTGTCCTTAATTTATTTGTAATTAGTTTCTTTAGATTGAAGCTACAGATCGCAATTGTCTGGATTGAATTGTTTCTCCTATTCTTGGCATTTGCCTATTCCTTTGATCTGAAGATGTCATTTATCCAGAGTAGGGTTGGGTTGATGGTTACTCAGGGGCTGTTTACGACCATCTATATTTCAGCAGTCTCTATCGTTATTGCTACCGTAATTGCTATCGTAGGTGCTATTGCAAAACTTTCTAATAACGGCTTTGCATTCGCCATTGCCAGTTTTTATACCTCTCTTTTTCGGGGGCTTCCGCTTCTTTTACAGGTTTACCTAATCTATAAGGGTCTTCCACAAATCGGTTTTATGGTTGACGCTGTGCCTGCAGGAATTACTGCACTATCGCTTTGTTATGGAGCCTATATGACAGAGATTTTCCGTGCCGGCATCCAAAGCATTCCTAGGGGTCAATGGGAGGCTTCTAGAGCACTTGGCTTTAAGTTTAGCCTTATTATGCGCAAAATAATCCTACCTCAAGCTGTACCTATCATCGTTCCTCCAACAGGCAACCAGTTTATCGCTATGCTTAAAGATAGTTCTCTTGTCTCTGTTCTTGGAGTATGGGAGTTAATGTATCTCGCTAGAACTTTAGGGCAAAGAGATTTCAGACATATGGAAATGCTTCTGACAGCGGCAATGATTTATTGGGCTCTAACAATCGTGCTCGAAGTGATTCAGGCTCGAATTGAAGAAAAATACAAACAAAAAAATTGATGATGGATACAAAAATCAATATCCCGAAGAACACTGAAATGACTTCAGTCATTTCTATCAAAGGAGTCAATAAGTGGTATGGAGATTTTCAGGCTCTATCCAACATCGATCTTGAGATTAAACTCAAGGAGAAGATTGTAATTTGTGGCCCTTCAGGGTCAGGGAAGTCTACTCTTATTCGTTGCCTTAACAGATTGGAAGCACATCAAGAAGGCACAATCCAAGTTAGTGGTATAGAGTTACATGAAAGAATGAAAGATATTGATGTTGTTCGACAAGACATAGGCATGGTCTTTCAGAGCTTTAACTTGTTCCCACATCTAACAGTCCTAGAAAACTGTATGGCTGGCCCTAATTGGGTTCGTGGTATCGATAAAAGTGAAGCTAAAGAGAGAGCCATTGCAATGCTAGAGCAAGTTAAAATTCCAGAACAGGCTGACAAATATCCAGAACAGCTTTCGGGCGGACAGCAACAACGCGTAGCGATTGCCAGAAGTCTATGCATGCAACCCAAGGTTATGTTGTTTGATGAACCTACATCAGCGCTTGATCCAGAGATGGTCTCTGAGGTATTAGATACCATGATTGAACTCGCCAAGAGCGGCATGACTATGATTTGTGTGACCCATGAGATGGGCTTTGCACGTCAAGTTGCAGATAAGATTGTTTTTATGGCTGATGGCCAAATTGTAGAGCAAAACTCACCTGAAGAGTTTTTCAATAATCCACAACATGAACGCACCAAAGCTTTTCTTGATCAAATACTAAAATAAGCACCTAAGATACAAAGTATTGCTGAAAAAATTTTATCGCCGACTTAACATCTTTCTCAGAGATTCCAAGATGGCAAACTATTCTCCCCCTGTCAAGACTGGCAATTCTTATATGATTATCAAATAAATACTGTTCTAAAGAGGTTCGATGCTGCTTTGGGCAATTAACAAAAAGCATGTTGGTTTGATTTTCACCGTAATCTACCTCTAACTCAGATATTTCAGACAAGCCCTTAGCTAAAAGCTTTGCATTTTCGTGGTCTTCTTGAAGTCTTGCAATATTATTTTTAATAGCATACATTCCGCACGAAGCAATAACACCAACCTGTCTCATACTGCCACCAAGGATTTTTCTTATGCGTTTGGCTTTTGCAATTACTTCGTTACTGCTCACCAGTAACGAACCTACTGGAGCACCTAAACCTTTCGATAAACATATAGAAACACTATCACAATTTCTGGTTAATTCTTTTGGAGACAAGCCGCTATGAATATGTGCATTAAATAATCGAGCGCCATCAAGGTGAACACTTAAGCCTCTGCCATGAGCGGCTTTCGCCAGTGCGTCAATCTGTTTTTGCGGCTGTACCTGTCCTGAAACAGTATTCTCTAGGCAAAGTAATTTAGTCACTGCATAATGAGGATCGTCGTCTTTGATTTGTGACACCATGTCATCAAATATCAAACCGCCATTTTCATTCATGTCAATTTGACAAATGCCTACTCCACCAAGAACCGAGGCACCGCGAGCTTCGTAGAGATTAGTATGGTAGTCTCTTCCAATGAGCGCTTCCTCTCCACGTTGGCAGTGAGACAGAATCGCTGTCAGATTACTCTGTGTGCCGCTTGGAAAAAACAAACTTGCCTCTTTATCCAAGAGTTCTGCCGCGTATCGTTGGAGTTCTAAAACCTCAATATCTTCCTCATAAACATCGTCTCCAAGTTTTGCTGTCTGGATAGCTTGAAGCATCTCAAAACTTGGCATTGTGAGGGTGTCACTTCGAAAATCTATATATCTATCATGACTGTATTCAGACAAAATAGTGCTATTTTTGTAATTATTTGCCATCTAATCTTCTTTCTAATTTTCAATAATGACTAAAACGGTTTAACAACTGCGAGGATGATAATACTAATGAGTAGTGGAAGCGGTACTTCATTAAACCAACGATAGAAAGTATCTGACTGGGTATTTCTATCCTCTGCAAAAACACTTACCAAATAGCCGCAGTAGAAATGATATGCAATCAATAGTACTACTAATATTAACTTGACTTCAAGCCAATACTGATTACTATAGGCCTCCCAGGCATAGTTTTGTAGCATCCATAAACCAAACACAGTTGTAACTATAAAGCTCGGCATCATAATGCCTCTATAGAGTCTTCGCTCCATTAACTTGAAACGCTCAATGCTTATCTCATCATCCGCCATAGAGTGATAAACAAACAGTCGAGGCAAGTAAAACATGCCGGCAAGCCACGAAATGAATCCAATAATATGTATAGCCTTAACCCAAAGCATCAAAACTCCAAAAAATAGGTACATAATACCGCTTCAATAACATAACAATGTATAAGATTCATTAAAGAAGTTATGTGGAATAATCAACTATTGATTTGCATTTCTCTTACTCAATGACATAGTAAAATTTGCCTACCATTTATAATTAGGTCAGTATGCTCAACTTATTTAAGAAAAATCAAAACAAAGATATACAAACTGATACAAATAAAGCAACCCTAAAAGACAGACTATCTAAATCAAAGCGCCGCCTTGGAGACGGACTTTCTTCAATACTAATTGGCAAAAAGCAAATTGATGACGAACTGTTGGATGAATTAGAAATGCTTATGATAAGTGCTGATATTGGAATTCAAACAACCGACAAGGTTATCGATTCAGTCCGAAAGAAGGCTTCTCGAAAAGAGCTCAAAGACAGCGACAGCTTATATCAATTAATCAAAATTGAGTTAGAAGATCTCCTTATACATGACAGCATATTGGAGCCTGTTAGTGATAACACTTTTGTGATTCTTGTTGTTGGAATAAATGGAGCTGGCAAAACCACCACGATAGGCAAGCTTGCTAAAGCATTTCAAAGTCAAGGCAAAACTGTAATGCTAGCTGCAGGGGATACTTTTCGTGCAGCTGCGGTAGAACAGCTTCAGGTATGGGGTGAAAGAAATAATATCCCTGTGATTGCACAAAAAACTGG
>Ga0187833_10005707_pt1 | contig 11675 bp, 8 predicted proteins | sample ETNtaG_37_FD_167968 | JGI IMG/M metagenome (GOLD analysis project Ga0187833, IMG submission 167968) | Marine microbial and viral communities from oxygen minimum zone, Eastern Pacific Ocean - ETNP2014_SV_400_PacBio MetaG (Illumina Assembly) | ecosystem: Environmental > Aquatic > Marine > Hypoxic... | reverse complement strand
ATATAATGATATAGTGGTTGATGGTGCAAAGCGTTGTAAAGAAAAGTCTGGCGCTAAAGAAGTCTTAGAATCATTAAGTAAAAGATACAACCTGTATTTAAGTTCAACAACTCCAGAAACTTCGTTAAAGGATATTGTAAAACACCGAAATTGGGAAGGTTTCTTTTGTGATATCTTCGGATATCCCAATGATAAGACATCAGTCTTATTTGATATAATTAAGAGAGAGTCAATCAATCCAGGTGATTTGTTGGTAGTTGGTGATGGTAAGTCAGATAGAGATTCTGCAAATAGTGTAAAGTGTGAATTTTTTCGAATAAGCAATGAAAGATCTTTAATGGAGCTTTTGGGTAAATCGTAAAGTAGTGAATTCTTTGTTCTTTGTAGCTCTAACATTTGCAAATCCTACATTTATAAAATTGATAGAGAAGATATTTTAAGATATTTATGATAGTAGAAGAATTATATATACCTGAACCTTTCAAGACGGATAAATTCAAACTTCTTCAAGAAGGCATTTATGAGAATCCGGAAGTTAATGTATATATAAATACACAAAAGGACTTTGCTTTTATTAGTCCCAGGCCCGTAGTTGATTACAGAGTATACCTGCCAAGGGTAAGAAAACTCAATCATGTAAAGTATAAGAAACAAAGGTCGGTTTATATGGAAAGATATTTAAGAATAAGGAGTTTTATTAACAATATTTCCAATTTGCTTGAGATAGGTGCCGGAGACGGTTCTTTCTTAAGAATTATAAAAGAGAACCATCCTACAGTGAGTCTTTCATCTGTTGAAACTGATATCTCAACGCTCTCCCAACGTGAAGAGATAGAGAATTTAAAAAACCATGAAAGTCTTGAGGACATTTGTGAATATAATAATAAATATGATGCGATTTGTATGTTTCATGTTCTTGAACATATTATTGATCCTTCAGCATATCTTTCAATGATCAGCCGGTTGCTAATCAAGAATGATTCCGTCGTAATAGTTGAAGTTCCATCTTTGTTTGACCCATTGTTAAGTATTTATGGGTGCGAATATTACAAAAATTATTATTTTCAGTCTCAGCATCCATATATCTATTCCAATACGTCCATTATTCGGCTTATGGAGAGCAATGGGTTTGTGACAAAAAAAGTTATAAACTATCAGCGATACGGTATTGAAAATCATCTGAACTGGCTTACAAATAACTCCCCAGGCAGCAGCGAACTATTTAGAAATATATTTAATAAAACTAATAAAAGTTATCTCGCTGAACTTGAAGATTTTGGAAAGACTGATACTGTTATCTGGATTGGTGGACTTAATTGAAGATTGTTGCATTAGTGCCAGCAAGAGCTGGCAGTAAAAGAGTTCCTGACAAAAATATTAAACATTTGCTTGGGAAACCTCTCCTTGGCTATGCAGTTGAAGCAGCTATCAACTGTGATCTAATTGAATCTGTCTATGTAAATAGTGACAGTGAACATTACCTGGAAATAGGAAGCCAATTCGGAGCTAATACTTATTTTCGTCCTCCTTATTTAGCTGCTGATAATTCAAATATAAAAGAAGTGGTTGAAGATTTCCTTCTTTTCCTCTCCAATCAAGAAAAAAACTATGATGTGATTATAGTTTTATTTCCTGTCTATCCAATCAGGACATCGAAACACTTGGTAAATATCATAGAATGTTTTTTCGCGGAAGGCTCTCAGCGTCCACTAACAGGGTTGAGGGCAGTGAAAGAACATCCCTATTTATGTCATAAACGAGATGGAAAAGGCCATATTAAGTCTATTATGGATATAGATGAGAATGTTTATTATCGGTATCAACAATATCCAAAGTATTATTTGTCAACATTGTGGGCATGTGTTGTTCCAACAAAAAGCGTAGCATACTTGAATGCGAGTATGAGATGCTCTGATAGCTATGGATATATTATTCCTGAGCATGTTCCTTTTGTAAATATTGATACTCCTCATGATTTTGAGTTTGCTGAATTCTTAATGCAGAAGATACAGTCTGGTAAACTTATGATTGACACTTGAAGAGTGTTTTGAATACGTAGAGAATATCAAATGCTTTGTGGCAAGAGAATAATAGTTATTGTGCCAGCCCGTGGTGGAAGTAAAGGAATTAAACTTAAAAACATCCGCCTTCTTAAAGGTGTTCCTCTGGTTGCTTTAGTTGGAAATGTTGTTAAGCAACTTGATTATGTAGACCGTGCAGTTGTATCTACAGATCATCATGGAATTGCTCAAATAGCTAAAGAAGCAGGATTGGATGTTCCTTTTATGAGGCCTGAATCTATTTCAGGAGATATTGTTTCAGACTGGGATGTTTTACATCATGCTCTTTTAGCTACAGAAGAATATGATAATAAGACTTATGATGTTATTGTAATGCTTCAACCAACATCACCATTTAGACAACCAGAACAAGTTACTGCTACTATCTTGAAACTAATAGACGGTAATTATGATGCTGTCTGGACCATAAGCAAAACAGATTCTAAATCCCATCCATCAAAACAGCTTATTCTAAATGGTGATATTGTTGAATATTACGATCCTGTAACTGCCCCTAACATTATTGCAAGACAACAATTATCTCCAGTTTATCACTTAAACGGTATTGCCTATGCTTTTACAAGAGATTGTCTTATAAAGCAGAGAACAAAGAAGGGAAAAAGGACTTCTGCAGTGGTAGTAAATGAACCAATAGTAAATATAGATACAGAGTTTGATTTCAGGTTGGCGGAATTCATGATTTCACAAAATCTATAAAATGAGAATACTGCTGATATCTAAAGATAATCAATGCCAATGCTGAAAATATATCTGGCTGATTTGGCAAATGATTTTATAGAGATAGATAATAAATCTATTCCTATTGGAATTGGATATGTTGGCGCATACTGTAAGCAACAGTTTAAGGATGATGTTAGTGTATTGCCTTTTCGCACTTTTAAACCATTAATTGAAGAGGTTAGAAAGAATCCTCCAGATGTTGTCGGTTTTAGTTCCTATGACTGGAATTATAATCTTACGTTAAACGCAGCGAAAGTTATAAAGAACGAGTGCCCACAGTGTATGATTGTGTTGGGTGGTGCAAACGTAGCGATATCTCCAGAAAGTAGCAGGGAGTTGTTGTGCTCAAACTCTTTCATAGACTTTCTTGTCTATGGAGACGGGGAGCGTCCATTTTCTAATCTTGTCCATTTGTTGATTCAGCACCAGAGTAACAAGGATCCTCTTTCTATGATCAAGTTGTTGAACATTGATGGGGTGAGATCTATAAATGGTAATATTATTCAAATGGGACAAGCTTGTGACTCGGTGATGGACTTGAGTACATTGCCATCACCATATCTAACAGGATTTCTTGATGGTTTATTGCACAATCAGCTTTTGATGCCGATTATTCAGAATGTAAGGGGGTGTCCTTATCAATGTAGCTTCTGTGTTTCCGGAAATCAGTCGGACAAATTACGACAATTTCCACTTGAACGTGTTACACAAGAAATAGACGACATAAGAGGCAAATCAGTGAATAGGATTTTACGTTTCTCCGATGATAATTTTGGCATCATGGAGGGAGATTTATACATTGCTGAGTATATTCGAAAATCTTATGAAACACACAAATATCCATCAGGAATCAAGGTTTATTTGTCAAAAACCATGAATGAGCGAACGCGTGACATTTCAAATATCCTGAAAAAATTAACGATAATGAACATTTCTTTTCAATCTGCAACTCCTAGCGTAATGAAAAACAGCAAGCGAATTAATTTGTCATTGGAGGAAGTATTAAAATGTATGGAGTTTGCACGTAAGAATGGTATTGCTACTGGTACGGAACTAATATTCGGGCTTCCCGGTGAATCTATAGAATCTATGCAGGAAGTGACAAATAAGATGATTGAATTCAGGTTTGATTCCATATATTTAGGAGTTCTTTGGTTGTTGAGAGGTACGGAACTTGCTACTCAAGAGATGAGGACACAATATAAATATCAGGGGAAGTTTATGCTTGCGGAAAATGCTATATCACACATTGATGATTTAATTAGTATAGAAGCTGATGAAATTGCGGTAGCTTCAGATTCCTATACGTTTGAAGAGTGGCAATTCTTTATTCAATATTATTTCATATTCGAATTTGTGATCTCTTTTGGGTATGGACGGGAGTTACTCTACCACGCTTTAAATTATAATATTAATGCATCGGATTTTTTCAGGGAATTAATAGATAATCCTGAAAAGTATTCTGTTATATGCATGATAAGTAAGAAGTATAAAGATAAATATCTGGACAACCTGTACGATACGGAAGAGGAACTCTTTAATTCAATTAAACAAAATTTAAACAAATTTGTTAATAATAAAGAAGGTGTAGTTTCGTTAAGCAAGAAAAGAATGAAATATGAATTCTTTGAAGAGATTCTTTTTGAAGATCCTGATTTTACCGTTTTTAGTGAACTTGCTCTTGCCATTATCAATTTGTATAAGGGTGATAAAACTGAATTATTTAATGAGCTTACGGAACATTTAAGAGCGTTGACTGTTAGGATGATTATTAATCCCAAAATCACTTATGTGGAAGAGTGTGAATTTGCTTCCAAATATGACATACAAGCATGGGTGAGAGACGGATACCTTAATGCGCTTTCAGATTATGTACTTACCAAGCCGAAGGTATATTTCTTAAGACCGCGTAATCCTGAGGTTATAAAATATATAATAACCAAGGACAGCAAAAATATCTGTTTTGACTTTTTTAGATACACTAATTCAAGTGATCGACGCAGGATTGTAACAAGCAAACCTTAGATTTCCAAATAAGAAATTGATTGATAGATTAGAATACCAAAAGAGTGGAAAAGCTCCTGTGTTTACTATATGCGATCCAATAGTAAATATAACAACAGAAGATAATCTCCAATTGGCAGAATTGATGATTACACAAAATCTATAAAATGAGAATACTGCTGATAACTAAAGATACAGAACAGTATACAGATTGGTTTCCACAGGGTATTGCATATATTGCGGCGATACTTTTAGAAGAGGGGTATGAAGTAGAAATATATCATCAAAATGTGAACCATTACCCTTGTGAGCATCTTACAGAGTATTTAGATAAGAATCATTTTGATATTGTTGGTGTAGGTGCAATTGGGGGTTATTATCAATATAGAATGTTACTTAAAATATCAGATGCTATAAATAAATCTAAGCAAAGACCATTTTATATGCTTGGAGGGCATTGCCAATCCCCGGAGCCTGAATATTTCCTCAAAAAAACAAAAGCTGATGTAGTTGTTATAGGAGAAGGTGAAATAACAGTCATAGAATTGTTGGATGCTGTAGCAAGTCATAAGTCGCTATCTCACATAAAAGGAATAGCATATTGGGAGAATGAAAAAGTTGTAGTAAATGAGGAGAGGCCTCTAATCCAGGACATTGACACTATTCCATTTCCTGCATACCGTCTGTTTCCTATCAATTATTACAGGCTAATAAGGCCAATGCCAGGTGCAAGTAAAACTGATTTTGTGTTGCCTGTTTTATCTGGAAGGGGGTGCACATTTAAATGTACTTTTTGCTATAGAATGGATACAGGATTCAGGCAGAGAAGTAACGAAAATATCATAGAAGAGGTTAATCTTTTAAAAAAAAATTATGGTATTACATACGTAATTTTTTCTGATGAACTTTTAATGTCTTCAAAAGAGAGAACGATAAGTTTATGTGAAGCTTTTTTAAAGGCGAATCTTAATGTTTTCTGGAATTGTAACGGACGTTTAAACTATGCAAAGCCTGATGTCCTAAAACTAATGAAACGAGCTGGGTGTGTCTTTATTAATTATGGGATTGAGGCTATGGACGATCTTGTTCTAAAAAATATGAATAAGGGATTAACAATAAAACAGATTATTGAAGGTGTTGAGAATACTATATCTGTAGGGATTAGTCCTGGGTTAAATATCCTTTTCGGAAATATCGGTGACAATAAGGAAACGTTAAATAATGGTGTAGAGTTTCTATTAAACCATGACGATGGGGCACAGTTACGTACTATTAAACCGGTAATTCCATATCCTGGCTCTCCGCTTTATTATTATGCTATAAAGAAAGGTTTAATTAAGGATTGTGAAGATTTCTATAAAAACAGGCATACTAACTCAGATTTGTTAACAGTAAATTTTACAAATCTAAGTGATGAAGAGTTTCATAAATGCTTATTTGAAGCAAACTCCAGGCTCCTTAAGAACTATTATCACAACCAGTTGTCTTATGTATTGGATTCTGCAAAGAAATTATATTTAGAGAACGACACCAGTTTTAGAGGTTTTCGTCAAAGATAGAACAACTTATGAGGAAGATTGCACAAACTTTTTTTTATGGCATCTTTAAAATCGCTATTGCTAATCAGTGGTATGGTTTGCTTGCCTGGTTTTATTCAAAGGTTATAGAAGAGATTAATGCAGAAGGAAAAACTGTACGTTTTTCAAAGAAATCAAAGGATAGTAAAGTTGTTGTACTGGTATTAAGTGCTTACGCATTTCGAGGTGATCCAGAACGTCTTGCTGCCAGCAGAGAATTAAGGGTACTGCAAATACCGAAACATTGGCAATTACGGTTATATCACATGTTTTATCCTCCGGAAAGAACATGTTGCTTCCATAAGAATAAGTTAAGAAGATACATTGATCATAACGATCCATGCTTTAAGTACAAAAAGAAGCATTATGATTTTTTACGTGGATTTCTCCCTAAATTATACAATATGCTGGGTGTTAGCTGTGTAATAAGTCCACATTATAGATATAATCAAGATATTGATTGGGGGACCGTATCAAAAGAGATAGGAGTCCATTACATTTTGATTAATCGTGACAGTAGATTTAATGCTTCACCTTATCTTACTAAACTTATGATGAGACATTTTAAGGATTTAGTTAAATTTGAAGGTACTCATTTAGTCGTTCAGAGTGAAGTTGATAAACAATTATGTGTAGATTCTAATTTTGTAGAACCAGAGCAAATCAGTGCTCTTGGTTGTATGCGAATGGATAATTTTGTGAGGAGAATATCGACACTTAATCCTGTGGAAAACAGGAGAAAAAAGGTTGTATTTTTCCCTTGTGCAATGGTAAATATTTTCGGATTCAATTACTTCCAAGATGTGCATGTGACGTTGGCACGATTAGCTTTGAACTATCCTGATATTGATATTATAATTAAACCTAAGCCTAAATCATTCCCTCCATGGAGTAAATGTTTTAATAAAGTACTGGAAGATTCAGAAATGAATAAAGAAGAAATATCTAATTTACATGTCCTTCCCAATATAAATCCTTATGAGTTATTGGTAAGAACTGATGTGGTCTGTGGTCTCAACACATCGCTCTTGTTGGAGGTGGCTATTACTGAAAAACCTATAATAATTCCATGTTTTAAAGAGATTCAGTGCTCTAAAAATAAAGACTATATTTATTTTAGAGATGCTTTTGATATGTTTGATATCGCAGAGAGTCGTGAAGAATTTGAGTCGTTGATTTGTGAAAGGTTGTACAACACGAAACTTGATAGTAATGTACTTGAAAAGCGTAAGGCCTACTTCGAGAAACATGTTTCGAGCTTAAAGTGTGATTCAATTAAAAAACATGTTGATTTGATCCGGCACATTGTAATCGAAGAGCCTTATGGTAGTGTGACACGATGACAAGAAATTCAATAATAAATGAATTCACAATTCAATAAGTATGCATTTCCCAATTAGTTTATTAATCAATATCATTTTTTAGTAATGAAAATACCTTTAATCTCCAGCCTTATTTTTTACCACAAAGTTGCCAAGTCATATTTAGGCCGGAAGCTATATGTTTTGCTGTTGCTTTTTCTCTTAGGCGGTTTATCTGAAAGTGTTGGAATCTCGATGTTAATGCCTGTTCTTAATGTTGAAAAAGCTGCGAGTGATCAGAGTCAATATACAAAGATTATTTATGCTTTTCTCGAATCAGTAGGTATGAATATTTCTCTGTCTTCACTGTTAATACTCCTTTTGATTGCTTTTTTATTCAAAGGAGTTTTCGTTTTTCTTCAGAATTCTTTCTCCGCATATATAAAGTGTCGCCTTGCTAAAGATATAAGAATAAGTTTTTGCGATAAGTATAAGAACATGAAATATAGTTATTACACTAGTACTAGTATCGGCTATCTGAATAATATAATTACTACTGAAATAGACAAAGGTGTTGGAGCGTTGAATAGATATACTGTTGTGATTGGGAACATGATAATTATAATTATCTATATCGCTTGTGCTGCTATTATTAACTATAAGATGACCTTTGTGGTGATTATCTTGAGTTTATTACTGTTTATACTAATGAGAATGCTTTCAAGGTTATCAAGAAAAATGTCGCTGCTTGTATCAGAGACAAATGCCCAGGTACAATCACTACTTATTCAGACAATTTATAATTTTAAATATCTGAAGGCGACAGATAGTTTTACTCATATATTTAAGCAACTTTTTGGAATAATTAGTAAGAATTATGTTTATAAACTTAAAGGTGCTGTGTTGACCGTTATTCCTTCTTCAATAATTGAACCTATATCAATTGTTTTTATATCAGGGCTTGTGATTTATTATGTGGGATTTCAGGGAAAACCATTAGCAGAAATTACTGTGGTTCTGGTTTTTTTTTATAAGGCATTTAGTAATGTTTTTCGGTTTCAATCAGACTGGCAGAAATTTAATGCGTGTTTGGGAGGATTGGAGGTTGTCAGAAAAGCTGATAGAGTACTTAATAAAAACAAAGAGATATCAGGAACTAAAATAGTTACAAAATTTAATAGAGTAGTAGAGTTAAATGACATAAATTATAGCTATGACTCAAGACAAGTGCTTTCTGACATTAATATGAATATTCATAAAAATAGATCCATTGGTATTGTTGGAGAGTCAGGCGCTGGTAAAACTACTCTGTTTGATATTATTACAGGTATGTTAACACCGCAGTCCGGGAAAATCAGCATTGATGGTATAGATTATACGGGATTAGAGCTTTCAAGTCTTAGGAAGATAATCGGTTATGTAACGCAGGAGCCGGTTACATTTAATGATACGATTGCAAATAATATTTCATTCTGGGATTGCGACAGTCAGGACGATAACTGCGAGAAAAGGATTAAAGATGCTGCTGTTTTAGCAAACTGTGACAGATTTATTAGTGAGACTGAAAAGGGAAATGATACTGTTCTAGGCGATAAGGGAATTAAGTTGTCCGGGGGGGAGCGTCAAAGGATAGCTATAGCAAGAGAATTGTTTAAAGAGCCAGAGATAATGATATTTGATGAAGCAACCTCAGCACTTGATACTGATTCGGAACAGCTCATTCAGCAGAGTATCAATTCCTTGAAGGGAGAGCGTACTGTTGTAATAATTGCCCACAGACTTTCAACTGTAAGGAATTGTGATTATATCTATGTTCTCAAAGAAGGAAGAATTGTGGACGAAGGAAGTTTTGATGAACTATATAATGATAAGGATTCTATATTTTCAAAAATGTGCCAGATGCAAAATTTGTGATAAAACATGATAAACGTAAATATAAAGATGTGTTTATGGTAGACAATTCAGAAATTAATGAAGTTAAGAACTTCTGGTCAAGCAATCCCATGACATATGGAAAGGATAAGTTAGAAACTCCTGAAGATGTCTGCAATCATGCGGTAGATATCATCAGAAAAAAGGCATGGTTTGGTCAGGAGAAGGGGAAGCCGATTTTGTCAAATTTAATAGATTTCGATAGTCTCATGGGGAAAAGAGTACTCGAAGTTGGTCATGGTGTGGGTTGGTTGGCAAGGGAGTTTGTAAATGCTGGAGCAATTTATACAGGAATAGATTTGAGTTCTTACCATCATGAAGTATGTGAAAAATTATTCCCTAATATAAATAATGCTGAATTTATTTTGGGTAATGCTGAAAATTTGCCATTCGAGGACAGATACTTTGACTTCATTGTCTCTTATGGTGTTATCCATCATTCTAAGGATACTGAGAAATGTATTAAAGAGGCATATAGAGTTCTAAAAGAAGGATGCACGTTTTATTTGATGCTTTATAGAAGGAGTTTTCTTAAATACTGGTATAACAAATTTTTTAAGTACGGCGTACTGAGGCGAGAGATATTTAAATATAAGTCGGTACATAAGGTGGTTGAAAAACATACAGATACTCATGGGGTTGGAAGTGGAGCGCCTATATCTAGACATTTTACTGTGTCTGATCTGCCTCGTCTGTTTAATGATTTTAGTACATATAGATACCAGGTGTTTGGTAATTACGAGGAACTCAGGGGGTTTCCATCTTCGAGGATTAATGTTGCTTCATTTCTATCCCTGGAAAAGCAGCAAAAGATGTTGAAGAAATTCGGTGGATACTTAAATATCTGGGCTGTAAAGTAGCCACTAAATATTAGAAACTTCATAAATGATTACTACAGGAAATCACAGAGAAAGTATTAAATATACACTGTTTCTCCGTGTAAATCCGTGGTAAATAACTTAAAAATGTGTGGAATAATAGCAATAGTAAGTTTTAAAAACCACAGGCATAACATGTCAAGGCTTGATGAAATGGCAAGGATGATAAAACATCGTGGTCCTGATGATGAGGGCTTTGCCCTGTTTTCTACTAATTTACAGGATTATAAGATTTCTTATGGTAACGATACTCCTCAAAATGTGATTGACACTCAATTGAGATACGCACCAAAGGTAAAATATCAATACACCTCTGAAAAATATACTGTAGGTCTTGCCCACAGGAGGCTCTCCATAATCGATTTGACCCCGGCCGGTCATCAGCCAATGTGTGATGAGACAGAAAGATACTGGGTTGTTTATAACGGAGAGGTTTATAACTACAGGGAACTAAGAGAGGATTTAAAAAAGATCGGCTATTCATTTATAGGCAACAGCGATACTGAGGTCATCCTCAAATCCTATATTGAATGGGGCGAGGAATGTCAGAATAAGTTTAATGGTATGTGGACATTTATAATATGGGACAATACAGAGAAAAGGCTCTGGATATCAAGGGACCGGTTGGGTGTGAAGCCTCTTTATTATATGTTTCATGATGATTTTTTTATTGTCTGTTCGGAGATGAAGTGCATTATGCCTGTTGTCAACCCAACTCCTAACTTTTCTGAAATTAATGCCTATATTGTTGATGGTCCCAGCGAAGCACATTCTGAGACATTTTTTCATGGAGTCTATCGATTCCCTGCTGGACACAGCTCAACTTATAGTTTGAAAGACAATGAAAGGGAATTGAGATTTCAAAAGTACTGGGAGTTGGGTACACCTGTAGAGGATAATAGTTTTTCGAATAAAAAATTACGTGAATATGCTGAGCAGTACTACTACTTATTGAAAGATGCCGTCAAGATACGACTTTATGCCGACGTGCAGGTTGGCTGTGCCCTGTCAGGAGGACTGGACAGTTCAACAATCACTTATTTTGCAAGTAACATAAAAGAATTGTCAAAGGAAGGTGGTGAAGTTGTAACATTCTCAAATGTCTACAGGAAAAAGGATGAAAAGTACTGCGATGAATCGGAGTATATTGATATGGTAGTGAATTATCTGGGGGTCAGGGCT
>Ga0187833_10005704_pt1 | contig 11680 bp, 11 predicted proteins | sample ETNtaG_37_FD_167968 | JGI IMG/M metagenome (GOLD analysis project Ga0187833, IMG submission 167968) | Marine microbial and viral communities from oxygen minimum zone, Eastern Pacific Ocean - ETNP2014_SV_400_PacBio MetaG (Illumina Assembly) | ecosystem: Environmental > Aquatic > Marine > Hypoxic... | reverse complement strand
CAAAGAGAGATTACGGAATCAATTTTCTCTTCACTGAAGAGAAAATATGGATCTAAACTTAGAGCTAGGAAGTATAAAACTCAAAAAATTGAACTATTATTCAAGATATTGTCATACAATATTGAAAGAGCAATAAGGATTGCTTCGCAACTTATAGAATTCCATTTGGGAATTCTACAGAGCCGTAATAAAAGAAAACATTATATATATTAATAAAAGATAACAAGATATGAGAATATATAAAAATTCAAAATTTTTGATAAAGAATGTAAAAGTAATTCCTCGTATAATGAAGAACTACTTTATGCTTATTCTTGGAAAAAAGGTACTAAAAACAGTTGAAATTCAATTAACTGATCAATGCCAATGCAAATGTATTCATTGTTCTTTCAGTGCTACAGAAAAAAAGAGTAAGAAATGTGTATCATTTGATTCTATTAAAAAATTTGTAGATGATTGTATATCATTAGGTGCTTTTCATTTTAACATTACTGGAGGAGAACCATTGTTATCAGAAGATATCTTTAGATTAATAAAATACATCAAAGACAAAAAAAATATTGTAAGTGTCGCAACAAATGGAATCCTTTTAACAAAAGAAACATGTACTAAATTAAAAGAATCTGGATTAGATATAATAGAAATTAGCTTAGACAGCACTAAAGAATCTGACCATGATAAGTTCCGCGGAAAAGAAGGATGTTTTGAAAAAGCATTACAGGGTGTAATATACTCAAAAGAAGCAAATATTACTGTTATCTTAAATACAGTTATAAGACACGAGAGAATAAGAAATGGTGATTTAGATAAGATGGTAGAGTTAGTTGAAAAAGAAAATATATTACTTAATTTAAACATGGCTTGTGCAATAGGTAAATGGAAAAAAGATTATTCAGTATTATTGAATCAAACTGAAAAAAAATATGTGGACAAACTTCTAAAACATCCTTTAGTAAGATGCGATTATATGTCAAACTATTTCAAGAAAGGATGCGCCGCAGGTTCAGAAAAGATAACAATAACGCCATATGGAGATATAATCCCTTGTCCTTTCATAAATGTAGCTTTTGGTAATGTAAAAGATAAATCAACTAAGAATATATGGAACAAAATGTTATGTAATTCTTATTTTAACAAAGTCAATAAAGCATGTCTTCCAAGTGAAGATAAAGAGTTTATTAACAAATACATTTAGTTGTTACATTCATATACTTTAGCACCTGACATTAAAATTGTTTCTTTACATGATTCTATTCTTTGTTTGTAATTCTTTTTAATACATCTATCATTTAATTCAAGATCATGATTAAACCATAAACAAATTTTTTCTAGCTGAACCTTATTTGGTTCAAGAATTATCCAAAAACGACCATTAATCTGATCAAAGAATGTTTCTTTAATAGGCCAGACCAATTCAGCATTTAATCTGTTATAAAAATTAAACACCGTGTTTTGATGAGTTACGAAAATAGGTTCATTGGATACTCCTTCTTTATTTAATAAGAGAATAGCTTCTTTCACCCAACCTGATTGTTGCCAAGGACTACTAAATCTAATTGGAGGTGATTTATTATTAATCAAAGCAGTAATATATTGATTTAGTGGACTTCCAAAATAACTTGTTTCATAAGTGACCTTAAATACATTAATCTCAGAATTACTTACAGAAAGAAAAGGATAAGACAATAGGAATGGAAAGAGCATAATTATCAGTAACAATACTAAACCCAAAATTTTCAAAAAGTAATTTCTATTACTAAAAATAATTGATAATGTTGAAGCAGAATATATTGCAAAAAGAGGTATTGTAAAAATAATTATTCTATCAAGAGGATGTGCAGGAGGCATAAATAACAAATAACTTAATAATACTGAAAAAAAGATAAGGCTAATAACGATCTTCTTTTTTGAGAAAAAAGAACTAATTAATCCAATGAGTACAAGATATCCTCCTGTTGTAAGTATTGAAATAAATAATAGGATATGTAATTTAGAAAAAATCCTATTACTATATTCACTAAAAGTATAAAAAACTGGATTTACAGAAATAAATTTTAATAGAAATGCTAAAAAAGGGATACATAAGATTAATACTATAAAGAAAACTGATAAAAGATAATTAATATTATTATTTTTAAGAAAAAAAAAGTCATAAATTGCATATATACATGCAAGCATAATGATCGGTAATGCAATAATTGGATTTGTATATATTAATAATGTAAGAGATAATATTGATGGAAGAATATACTTACTTTTTCTTGATGCAAGTAATAGATAAATGAAATATGTTGTTGAAAGAAAAGAAAATAGGCTCAATGAATCATACTCTGCAAATCTTTCATAATTAATCATAATTGGATTAATTGTATGTATCAACATTGCAATCAAACCAACCCGGTAGTTATAAAATAATGTACTTAACTTATACAAAAATATAAGCGATAAGATTGATATAATTACAGGAAACAATCTTGTAGTTAAAGTAGATATACCAAACAGAAAATAGGAACTCGATACAAGATAGAGTACACTGAGTGAACCATACCTTAGTACACCATCATCACTATAATCCACTTGTGAGAGATCGTATTTATTAGGATCTAAAAAAGTACAATCACTTATACATTCTTTTTCTTTTAGTCTTCCAGTAAACATAACTTTATCATTTAGTATTCCATTAGGATAACCTTCTTTCATAATTTTCTCAGCAAGTATTCCAGTTTCTGCTTCATCTTGCCATAGTAAAAAATTATCCAGATGATAGAATCTCAAAAAGACACTTAATAATAATATTAATATAAAAAGTAAAATTTTAGTGTTTTTTAAATTAGTACTGGGCTTATTAACTATATTTGTATCAATCATTTCTATAAAGTAATTATTGGCTTTTATTGGTTAAAAATTTAACTCTTAAATTTATTTATTAAAGTTGATATTTTAACTATGTCTTTTTTTATAATTGAACTATGTATTGGAAGATACAAGACTTCGTTTGATAGTTTTTTTGAATAATTTAAACAATTCAAAGAATGCATCCATGTTTTCTGAATATCAATCCCATTACTCATTAATTTTTTAATGACATAATCTCTATTTTTAAGACGTATTGTAAAATTTAGATATGACGGATGTGCATGATATTTAGATGTTTGAAACTTGACTGATGTAGATAAGTATTTCTTATAATTGTTCACATTATTTCTTATCTTTTTAAAAGAAAAATCAAACTTATTCAATTGGTATAAACCCATAAAAGATTGAAAATTAGACAAAACTTTAATTTTATCTTGATGATTATCACCTTTATCTTCAAATAAATAATATAAGATATCAAAACCAAAGAGACGAAATAATCTTATTAATGGATTAACAAATAAATAATACATAATATCATTTGTCAATAAAGATACAATAACATATTTGATAAACTTATGTGAAACAGAAAATATTGACTCAGATTTAAGATTATTCAATAATTTATTTATTTTATTATTTATTTCTTTATCATTGGTCAAAACTGCACCACCTTTTACTGTATTGATATGTTTACTGATTCCAAAACTAAAAAAAGAAGTAGCACCAAACGTACCTACTTGCCTTCCTTTGTATCTTGAACCAATTGCGTGAGCACAATCTTCAATGACTTGGAGATTGTACTTCTTTGCAATAGAACAAATACTATCCATATCACAAGGATATCCCTCTATATGTGTTACAAGAATTGCTTTTGTTTTAGAAGATATCTTTTCTTCGATTAAATCAGGATTTATATTATAATTATCTTCAGAAGAATCAACAAAAACTGGCTTAATCCCATATTTTTCAATAACATTCATAACAATAGGTGTATTAAATGATGAAAGAATTATCTCATCATGTTTTTTAAGATTCAGGACACGCAAGATTAAACAAAACGCAGCTCTTCCACTTGAAACGAGCGAACAATGTCTTAGACCAACAAATTGTGAGAATCTTGTTTTAAATTTATGTTGATATTTTCCTTTAACTAATTTAAGTAAAAATAATTCTCTTACAAACTCTAAAACAAAGCGTTTATGAAAGTCTATTTTTTGTCTAGCGATCATTTTTATTCTCAAAAAAGAGATAAAGGATTGTTTTCTTAATTAAAGTATACTGATGATTAAAATTAGATAAAATAAACCAGAAATGGTTGTATATGTGTTTAATTGCAAATGTAGGATTCAAATAGAATCTTAAATAAAATATATTTTGAATTTTCTTTAATTTGATATCTTTAGTGTTAGATATACTTATATTAAATTTGTCTATAAAATTATTATTATTATTATTATTATAACTAGAATATGCCAAAGATCCTTTGTAAGGAGTGAAGAAGTGCATTTGTATAAAATCTAAATTAAGATTTTTTATCAATCTATTAGTTTCATCGATTTGTTTTGAATTTTCATTAGGATTTCCAATTATTAAAAACCCAACGGCATAAATATCATTTTTCTTTGTTTCATTGATAATTGTTTTAATTTGCTGCTGATTTATGTTCTTCTTAACATGGTTAAGAATTACATCAGAACCAGATTCAATCCCATAACATATAGTTGAACATCCACTTTTCTTCATTAGTTTTAAGATATTAAAATTTAATATATCAACTCGACTCTGTACAATCCATTTTATTCTTACTCTTTCTTTAAGAATTTGATTACATAAATTTCTAACCTCTAATGGATCTATAGAAAACAAATCATCTTCAAAATAGATTGTATTAATTCTTTTTGATTTAAGATAAGATAGCTCAGAAGTAATGTTTTTTGCAGACCTTCTATAATATTCTTTTCCAAACGAAGCTCTTTCAATTTCAGAACAAAATATACATCCATATGGGCATCCCCTAGTCGATAAAATATATCCAATCTTAAGTTTAGAACTTATATTAACTGGATAATAAAAATGATAGTTGGCATTGATAAAGAATGAATGTTTTGGAAAAGGAAGTTTATCTAAATCCTTTATTCTTTCTCTTTTATCTGTAGATATGATTTTTCCTTTAGCAAAGAATTTTATTCCTTTTACATGAGAAAAACTTTCTTCTTGAACACAACATGAAACTAAATCTAAAAGAGTATACTCTGGTTCATTTATCAAAACTGCTTGGACTAAAGACTTATTAGATAAAAAAAGATCAGAATATTGGCTCGTTGTAGGTCCTATCAAAAATATTCTTTTATTTGAATTTATTTTTTCACAGAACTCTAACAATGAATTGTTAAAATTATCAAAAAATTGTGATTTTATAACAATAACATCAAAATATATATTATTCACTAGTTGAATTAACTGGTTTATATTATTCAGATTAATACAATCTATAAAATTAACTTTATGATTTTCTCTTTCCAATAAACTAGCACAATACCCAATATCAAGTGGGGCAAGATCGTGAAAAGGATGATTTTCCTTTAAGAAAATATTCTTTGTGAAATTAACAAATAAAATATGCATAAATTAAACAAAGGATATTGCTTTTTAATATTTTATCGACTTTGTTGAGATTATATTTATATATTAGGAAAAAATACATTAAAAGTTAACTCTTATTGTTAAAATGAAACATATACTATTAATGAAACCGCTTGGTTCTAAATATAATATATCAGCACCAAGCCTTGGTTTTGGATATCTGGCAACAATCGCGCGGAAGAATGACTTTCTAGTAGATTTGATTGATACAAATAAAAAGAATATCAGTTGGAAAGAATTTTCTAGATTGATTAAAAAGAAAAGATATGAATTCATTCTTATCCAGATGTATTCTTTCGAATATTACATGGTACAAGAGCAAAGTCAATTAATAAAAAAAATTATCCCGGATAGTGTGATTATATTAGGGGGGCCTCATCCTTCAGGAATGCCTAAAGAAACCCTTAGATCATTACATTCAATTGATTTTTTATTCCAAGGAGAAGCAGAGATTGGTCTAAATAAATTTCTTAATCTAACTAAAAGAAAATACAGTACATCTAATTTAAGGAAAATTCCAAATTTAGTTTGGAGGAACGGAGAAGAGATTATTTGTAACGAAAAAGTACATGAAAAAGATATTGATAAAATAGGGTTTCCTGCATGGGACATCATTGAACCAAATAAATACAGGAAAAATGTTCATGGGATATTTTCAAAAAGCAATAATATTGCCCCAATATTGACAAACCGGGGATGTATTCATGATTGTGTTTTCTGTATGTCAAAATTAGTAAATGGTTATCCAAGATATAGAACTGCAAAAAATGTAATTTCTGAGATGAAATTGATTTACAATAGATATGGAATAAAAGAAATTCAAATTGAAGATGAAAATTTCCTTGCAAAAAAAGATATTGCAATAAAGATGTGTAAAAATATTATACATTCAAATTTAAAGATTAAATGGACTTGTCCAAATGGAATTAGAATAGAAAATATAGATAAAAAATTAGTACAATTAATGGAAAAATCAGGTTGTTATTCGTTCAATATTGGCATTGAATCAGGCAACCAAAAAAGACTAGATATGATCAAAAAAAGATTAGATCTAAAAATTTTAGAAGAAAAGATAAATTTAATTAAAAAATATTCATCTATAAAAGTAATAGGATCGTTTCTACTTGGTTTTCCAGGTGAAACAATCAAAGAGATAAATAATACTGTTTCATTCTCAAAGAAGATTTCAATTAAACGAGCTTTATTTTATTGTGTTTTACCATATCCAGGGACAGAAGTATGGAAAGAGTACATTAACAAAGAAAAATTAGATTGGAAAGATTTTAAGTTTTATAATTTTATTTCTATAAATAACAATATTTCAGATAAACAACTTAAGATATTAATAAGAAAAGCATATATCTCTTTTTATATGAGACTCAAGATCTTAATCCCATTTATCTTAGATATCAGAAAAATTTCACAAATAAGCAATATCCTTATTCGAGTAAAGAGAATAATATTTTAATAAGATCAAAACAACATTTAAGTAGGAATTATCTTTTTAATAAAAACAATGGAACAGGCAATATTCATAACAAAAACTGAGAATCTTAAGTATTGGGATGAAAAGTATACAATACTTTATTTTGGTATAGAATTTTGTGAAACTTTAATTCCTATAAAAGATGATTTGAAGGAAATAATTGAATTCTGTGATGAAAAAAATATCAATTTCACTTTCGTAACTCCATATGTAACAGATCTAGGATTAAATAAACTAAAACCTCTTCTCAACGATCTCAATGAACTAAACAAAGAAATAGAAGTAGTTGTCAACGACTTTGGTGTCTTGGATTTGATCAACAATAAATATACAAACTTAAAACCTGTGCTTGGAAGATTACTTAGCAAACAGAAGAAAGGTCCTAGAATACTAAATATCAAGGATAAATTACCAAAGGAAGCGTGGGAACATTTTCAGTCGTCAAACGTAGACATTGATGTAATGCAAAATTTTCTTGTTGAAAATAAGGTTAAGAGGGTTGAGCTAGATAATCTTATTCAAGGTGTTAAAGTAGAATTAAGAAAAGTAAAAGGTTCACTATATTATCCTTATGTTAATGTCACAACAACTAGACTATGCCTTACAAACGGCTGTGATAAACGACTAAAACCAAAACTAGGGATACATCCTTGTGAGAAAGAATGCCAAGAATATACTTTTAAATTGACTAATAAAGATATGCCTGTAACTATATTATTAAAAGGAAATTCTCAGTTCTTTAGAAATGATAAATTACCAGAAAATCTGGAAGAGATGGGCATTGACAGATTAATTTTTGAACCAGAAATTCCAATTTAAACTATTAATACTTTAAAAAGAAATGATTTAATAACTCAAGATAATATTATTCAAAAATGCCAAATAATAAAATATATTCGAATGTAGTTCTTGGCAAAAATCATAAGATTGGAGATTTCTGTGTAATTGGTGAACCACCAAAAGATAAAGAACCTGGAGAATTAAAACTCGAAATAGGAGAAAACGCATTAATCAGATCACTGACTGTCATCTACGCTGGCTCTAAGATAGGAAATAATCTTAAAACAGGCACTCATGCTTATATTAGAGAAAATAATATCATTGGTAATAATGTCACAATTGGTTCAGGTGTGAAGATCGAATGCGGACATAAGATTGGAAATAATGTTTTGATACACACTGCATCAATTCTCGGAGAAGGATCAACTATTGAAGACAATGTATGGGTCGGCCCAAGTGTAATTTTCTATAATGATATTCATCCACCATGTCAGAACTTTAGAAAACCAGATCAAAAATGTTCAAGAGCTCCAATTATTAGAAAGAATGCTAAAATTGGCGCAAGATCTACAATATTTTATGGAGTAACTATTGGTGAAAATAGTCTTATTGGAGCAAATTCCTTAGTTACAAAAGACATACCACCTAATTCTGTTGCAATCGGCCGACCAGCCAAAGTAATTAAAGATATTAAAGATTTAAAGTGTAAGACTGGTTTCTTCAAAAGACCATATGAATGGGAAGAATCATAAAGATATATTAGACAATAAATATTCTTAAAAGAACATGCAATTAAGAAATAAATATTTCACAATAAAGTCAATATTAAACCAGAAGCTGTTTAAGAAAAATTCTCCATTAATAATAAGCTGGACTCTTTCAAATAAATGCAACAGAAAATGTATATATTGCGATGTTCCAAATATAAAATCTTCAGAGTTAACAACTGATGAAATTCTCAAAGTAATAGACGAACTTAAAGAATCTGGAACTCAAAGAATAGGTTTTACAGGAGGAGAACCTTTACTAAAAAAAGATATTGGCAAAATAGTGAACTATTGCAAAAAAAAAGGTATTTTTGTTGGGATTGTAAGCAATGGTTCATTAGTCAAAGAAAAGATTAAACAAATAAAAAACCTTAATCTTCTTCAGTTAAGTTTAGACGGAACAGAAAAAACAAATGACAAACAAAGATACATTGGTTCTTATAAAGATGTAATCCAAGCAATATCTACAGCAAAAAAATATAACTTAATGATCTGGATAACTTATGTAATAACAAAGAATAATACAAATAAAAAAAATTATATGCATATTCTTAAATTAGCTAAACAATTCAATTTAAAGGTATTTTTTCAGCCAATTGTCACATACAAAAACTGTGGAAAAAATACTGAAGAATTATTACCCAAAACAAACGAGTTTCAAACTATGATTAAAGACTTAATCAAAAAGAAGACAAGAAATAAAGCAATTGGTAATTCTTCAGATGGACTAAAACAATTGTATTCCTGGCCGAATTTAATTAATCAAGAATCAAAATGTTATGCAGGAAAATTAATGGCCCATATTTATCCAGATGGAAAGATGCATCCTTGTTTTAATCTAATTTACCATGAAACAAAAAACGTTAAACAAGGAATCAAAAATGCTTTCAGTTCAATAGATAAAAATTCAGTAAATAAATGTGATGGTTGTTGGACTTACGCAACAATTGAATTCAATTTATTACTTTCCTTGAATACTGATTCAATAATAAACACTCTCGATTTATTAAAATGAATAAAGTCCTATTAATCCAACCAAAAAACTATGGATATAGTGAATTATTAGGTAATAAACATATTCCACTCGGACTTCTAAGTGCAAGTACGTTTTTAAGTGAGCAGTATAAAGTAAAGATAATTGATCAAAGATTCAATAACTGGAAGAAGATACTGCTTAAAGAATTAAAGAGTGATCCACTTTGTGTTGGTGTAACATCAATAACAGGTAAACAGATTAAAAGCGCATTGGAAGTATCACAATTAGTTAAAGAAAAATCAAATTCAAAGTTAATATGGGGAGGAGTACATTCTACACTTTTACCTGAACAAACATTAAAAAATAGTCTTATTGATTATGTTGTTTCTGGAGAAGGAGAAAAGATATTATATAATCTTGTAAATTCAATTGACAAAGGATCTCCTTTGGAAAATGTCAAGGGAATTAGTTTTAAAAAAAAGAACATAATTAAAAGAAATAAAGAAGAAGCAAGAATTGATATCAATAATATAGACGTACCTTTTAATTTAATAAAAGTAAAGAAATATATTAAAAAAAGTAAAGCAACTACTCTCGAGACATCAAGAGGGTGTGGATTAGGATGTTCATTCTGCATTAAGAGTAAGTATAAGTGGATAGGGAAAAGTCCTGAAAAAATGATTGATATTGTAAACAAAATTGTAAATGATTACAGAGTTAAAAGAATATGGTTTGCAGACGATAATTTCTTCTTTAATTTAAACAGAATTAAAATATTCTCAGATAATATTATGAAAGAAAATATATCATTAAAATGGGATGTGCCTGGCACAACATTAAACACACTTAAACAAATGGATCATAAATTCATTAATAAGTTAGAAAAAGCAGGATGTGACAGGTTATATGTTGGCGCAGAAAGCGGTTCTGACAATATCTTAAAAATGTTGCATAAGAAAACGACAAACCAAGAGATACTTGATATAAATAAGAAATTTAAAAGGTCAAATATAAAACTAGTGTATAATTTTATGTTAGGTTTTCCAGGAGAATCGTCTGATGATGTCAAAGAAACAATAAGATTAATGTACAGGTTAAAAAAAGAGAATAAAAATACAATGATATCTCCTTTGTATTTTTATACACCATATCCAGGTACAGAAATGTATTCAAAAGCAAAACAAAATGGTTTTAGAGAGCCAATAAATTTACCAGCATGGTCTAATTTTGAATGGAAAAATATTAATTTACCATGGATAAAGAACAAAAGACAGCTAGAGAGACTATATTTCCTATCACTCTTTTTTGATAATAAATATAATTATGAACTCAATAATACTTTATTTAAGACTATGATAAAAATGACAAGACCGATTATTAATTCTTATTTTCACAAATATGTAAAGAAATATATCTATAATCAAAATTAATACAATCTTACTCTAAGAAAATTATTTCTTCTTTTTATTGTCTGTTAATTTATGTAGAAGTTTAATTAATTCTTTCTTAGTTTGGTATAATTGATATGCACCAATTAATATTGCAATTGCAATCGGGATTTGAGTGAGATATATTGCTGTTACCGTCTCCATAATTTTACCTATTCTAAAGATTTATTTAATTCTTTTAGATTATTGCGTATATAAATTAACATGAATATTCCTATCAAGGAGATAAAAAAGTATGGAACATGTGTCCATATTAATATCTGAACTAAATCCATCTTATTGAGCACTGCTCCATCTTTTATTAACTTTTCTAAAAAAAAGAATTACAGATATGAATGGTATTATTGTTAATATTGAAATTAATCCTAATAGACTAACAGGAAGCCTTAAAAGTACCAACACAAAGAGTATGGTCAATAATAAAGTAAAAGATATAATAAAAGGAATTGCTACATAATCTAGACCGTTAAGATTATAATTTAATTTAATACTTCTAAACAATATGAATCCAGGAATAAAGAACAGATAAGGAAGACCATAAAATCCTCTAAGAGTCGATTGTATAGATATATTATATATCCATTTCAATAAAAGTGATAAAACAATACCAAAAAGAAGATAATATAACCAAAATTTAATCTCTGTAGTATTTAATAGTTTTAATTTGTCCATTATTAAGTTAAATAAATATAATTCTTAAAAAATCTTTTGTAGAATCTGC
>Ga0187833_10005702_pt1 | contig 11681 bp, 14 predicted proteins | sample ETNtaG_37_FD_167968 | JGI IMG/M metagenome (GOLD analysis project Ga0187833, IMG submission 167968) | Marine microbial and viral communities from oxygen minimum zone, Eastern Pacific Ocean - ETNP2014_SV_400_PacBio MetaG (Illumina Assembly) | ecosystem: Environmental > Aquatic > Marine > Hypoxic... | reverse complement strand
ATTGGAGCTACAATCGCTAAAGTGATAATATTCCAAGCAAGTTATACAGGAAGCAAATTGATGAGTAGAAGTACTGAAGAAAGACTCAAGCCCTTTATGCGTCTTGTATCTAGGTATGGAGGTATCGCAGCTTTCCTGGCAGCATTAACTCCTCTGCCAGACGATCTTATCTACATTCCACTTGGACTTGCAAGATATGGACGAATGAAATTTATTTTTTTCACACTTTTAGGTAAGATCATATTTACGGTAGCTATTGCTTGGGGAGCAAGGCTTTCTATTGACTACATATCTTTCTTTATTACTGGCGTTTCTAATCCTAGCGGAGCAATATTAGTAACAGCAATTTTCATAATCTTAGCAATAATTACTATCTACATGATAATTAAATTAGATTGGGCTAAGGTATTAGATAAATGGTTTCCTTGGACACTTGAGAATGAGTCTTAAATTTATTTTGAGTCGAAATGCTGTTCCTGTCCATTCGCTACAGCTATCCGTTCCATATTTTGTCTAAGCTTTTCCTCAAATATTTTGTCACCATCAACATCCAATTTTTCGAGAATTGAAGCTACAAAAAAGAATACATCAACGGCTTCTTCAGCCATCTTTTCATTATCATTATGCTTGTACGCATGACATAACTCACCTAGCTCTTCAGCCATCCATATTATTTTGTCTGATAATGAGTGGCTAAAACCTTTTTCTTTCTCTAAATTCCTTACCATAATTTGCGCTTCTTTTATCGTTGGCATGGTCTAACCTACCTTAATGCTTGATATATAATTTCGGTTAATTATAGTACCATTATAAGAATGGGTCCAATGTTTTATTATTGATTTCAGAGGAATATGAAGAACCTTCAAATTTATCCAAAGTTTTCTTTAGTTCATACATATCTGACTCTAAAGTAACTCTTAATGCAGGGTTATGAAGAGCTGCAGCAGGATGATACAGAGGGAAGAACTGATTATTTTCTTTCCTCAAAAGACATCCATGAACCCTAGAGATGGAATTCTCGCCGGTTAGTGTTTCAAGGGCAGTATTACCAAGTGTACATATTAGACGAGGATTGATACATTGTATTTGTGCATGTAGATAAGGCAAACAAGCATTACGTTCATCCCATGATGGAACTCGATTTCCAGGAGGTCTACATTTCACAATATTAACTATAAAGACCTCTTCTCGCTTTATTCCTATAAGACCTAAGAGTGTATCAAGGTACTTCCCTGCAGAGCCTACAAATGGCTTTCCTTGAATATCTTCCATTGCACCTGGACCTTCTCCTACAAACATCAACTCAGCATCAACAGGACCTTCTCCTGGTACAGCAAGTGTACGGCTTTTAGAAAGTGGACATTGAGTACAGACCTGAACTTTGTTGGCGATATCTTCAAGAGACATTATTGAAATATCAAGTTTTGAAGATTATTTACGTATTATTTAAGCAGAGCAACATTAACTTGTTTGATCTAGACCTTTGTATATGAGGAGAGCAAGACCAATAATTAATGTAATTAGGGTTATGGAGATTATTCCTTCCCAAGGTACATGAATACGCCATAATCCATAGAATATTAGTGGAGAAGCTATCATCAGTATAAGAGAAGCATTTTTCACCAAATTATTGTAAGACAGAAGATTAATTTTAAGTGAAGTATTTAGGAGAAAAGCAAGAATGAATAGCATTAAAGGAAAGATAAGTGCATATCTTCCCTCAAGGAGAATCTGTAGAATTCCGGAGATATTGAAAGAGTAACCTAGTGTACTCCAGACTGATAGTACAGCGGCGCCAATACTAATAACTGCGAGAACCTGGAGTTGTCTTGAGTTTGCTTCAATTCTACTCAATCTAGACTCTTTTGAAGATCCATAAACCTCTATTAGTACTGCGGAACATATCGCTAAGAAACCAATAAGGAATAGATAGGGATCTTTGGTTACCGACAAATATACTGTTTCAGGGAGAGTTGAAGATAGTCCTTCTGATGCCCAGAGAGATAAGGCATAGATGGTACTAGAAATAAGTGGAACTAGGTAAAGGATGAATGAAATATTTTCGGTGGTTTCTGCCCTCTGCAAATTGATGTCAGCAAAAGCTGTAAAAACAGCGGCTTTAATCTTTGTCGGTTCTCAGGGCTTTACGTGCGAAAGTTAGGTATGCAGTATGCCCAACCATTCTCATGGCAGGTCTGGTTTTGCCAGATCTTGCCTCAATATTCCTTAGGATAATCTCCAAAGACTCTGCATCTATAAAACCACAATCTAAAAGCTCATTAGATAATTTCTCTACCTGATTCATTGTGGGAGAAATAGCTGCAACAATACCACCGCCTTTAAGTGCATTCCACATTGGTTTAACTAAAGTCCAAGGGTCACCAACATCAATCAATGCAATATCTGCTCCAGTTATACCTAGTCCTTCTTTTGCATCAGCCATTCTTAAGGTAATAATACTTTGAAGACCGGCAAGGGCTATGTTCTTCTCTGCAATCTTCATAAATTCAGGTCTTATCTCAAAAGAGTAAACATGTCCAGTTGGACGAACAAGATTTGCCGCAAATATTGTAAGAGCACCACTTCCTGTTCCAGACTCCACTACAGTTTTACCTGATGACAAGCCTGTCCAAGCTGCAATAGTACCTAGATCTTTAGGATACACTATTTGTGTTAATCTACGGCTTTTTAGAATAATATCATATATAGTAGGCTTTAGTATCCACATCCTTTCACCAAGGCTTGTATAGATTGACGAACCGTATTCAAGCCCAATGATAGAATCAAGATTCAGTAAACCTCGATGGGTGTGAAAACTTTTGCCTTGCTCAGCCTTGACAAGCCAATTCTTGCGTTTGTTAAGAAAAATTATAATATGATCTCCTTCTTTAACATTATTGGTTTCTTGCAATTACACCGCATCTAAGTTTGATCGATAAAATATATGCTAAACTATTAAAATAGGATAAATAATAAATATTGAGAAATTTTCAGGTAATGCGAAGATATTTCTTCAAATTCTTTGCGGAGGTGAATGCGTAGTAATGGAAAATGATAAGACAGAAATGACGAATGTAGATCAAGAGACATCAAGAACTCAGGAAAGAAGATTCCCAAGATCTTATTTTATGCCTAAACCAGTAAATATTGGTGAAGAGATGGAAGTTAACATATCAGAACTTAGTCATAAAGGAGATGGGCTAGCAAGAGTCAAGGGCTATGTTGTCTTTGTACCTAATACAAAGGAAAGAGACAACGTTAAGATTAAGATAACTCAGATCAGGCCTAACTATGCTATAGGGGAATTAATGTAAGAAGGCGGAATATTTCTGTGTGTCTTCAATGGTTATTGTATTTTGGATCTGTAACCAAGACACCTATTCTATCTCTTTTTAAAAAAAGTTAAACCCTCTTGAATACACTATTATTGAGAAGGTATCTTGTATGAGGATAAATTAAGGCGAAAAAGGATTTTCTTACCAAATCCACCTAAACCATTAGGGACATATCTTCCGGCAGTAAGAAGTGGCAACATACTATTTGTTTCAGGAATGCTCCCTAAAAAAAATAGTAAGATTTCTGTAAAGGGAAAGATAGGAAGAGAACTTAATCAACAAGAAGGTTACGAAGCTGCAAGACTATGCGTAATTAATGGTTTGGCTGTTGTAAAAGCTGAGTTAGGGAGCTTGGAGAGAGTAAAGAGAGTTCTGAAGGTAATTGGATATGTAGCTTCTGAGGAAGCATTTGTTGATCAGCCTAAAGTAGTGAATGGTGCATCCGATCTTCTAGTGGATATCTTTGGGGATAATGGGAAACATGCACGAGTTGCTGTAGGGGTAGCTGAGCTTCCAGAAAATGTTCCTGTAGAAATTGAAATGACTTTTGAAATTAACAGTGCGGAAAGAGTGGATGATGAATCGGACAAAGATATGATTTCAGATTATCTTTTAAATCAAAATGAACAAAAAAAGAAAACAAAGAATCGAAGTCGAGGACCATACCGGAAGGCTGCAGTAGCTTAGAATGAAGATACGTTTAAGAATACTTGAAAAAACTACTAGAGAAAGTTGAACTATGATGATTTAATGCGCCTAGCATTTGGGCGTGGTTTCTTTGTACCAAGCTGTGAAATTTATTCAGATACACCAGCAGGTTTTTGGGAATATGGACCGCTAGGTACAATATTTAGAAATCGATTTATTGATCTTTGGAGAAAAGAAATTGTAAGAAGAGAGCAAATGGTGGAAATCGATGGTTCACAAATAATGGCAAAGGATGTCTTTGAAGCTTCAGGTCACCTAAAAAATTTTGTTGATCCAATTGTTTCATGCAGTAAATGTGGGTTAACTATTAGAGCTGATAAACTGATTTCTGATAAGATCAAGAGAATTATCCCCGAACGGCTTACTAATGAAGGTTATAATAACCATTTGAAAAAAAATAGAATTAGTTGTCCAAAATGCCATGGCGAACTCGGAAAGGTATCAAAATTCAATATGATGTTCAGAGTAGGAGTGGGAGCTGCAGATGAGTCTGCTTATTTAAGACCTGAGACATGCCAAAGCATCTTTGTAGATTTTCCAAGGCTCTTCAAGATTATGAGGGGAAAACTCCCCTTTCCTGTAGCTCAAACAGGCAAGAGTTTTAGAAATGAGATATCGCCTAGGCAGAGCCTAATGAGACTCAGAGAATTTTATCAGGCTGAAGTTGAAGTTTTCTACAACTTATTAAGAATTAATGTATTCGAGAAGTTTGAAGAAGCAAGTAGCTATATGTTAAGGTTTCTGATTAATTCTCACATTATTGAAATCTCATGTGAGGAGGCATTAAAGAAGGAAATTATTTCCAATAGATTGGTAGGATACTACCTAGCAATTATGCAGCAGTTTTATGAAAAGGCAGGTATAGATCGTAATAATCTGAGGTTCAGAAAATTGACAATTGATGAAAAGGCATTCTACACTAAATCAGCTTTTGATCTAGAGGTTAAAACCAGTTTAGGTTGGATAGAGCTTGTTGCTTGTAATGATAGAGGAGATTATGATCTTAAGAGACACATGGAATTAAGCAAGAAAGATATGACTGTAGTTGATGGTGATGATAAAGTTCTTCCGAACATTTTTGAGCTGTCTATGGGGGTAGATAGAAGCCTTTACTGTATTATGGAGCATGCTTTCATTAAAGAAAATGATAGAGACATATTGAAACTGAATCGGTATTTGTCACCAATACAAGTTGGAATCTTTCCATTAGCGAAAAAGGAATCGATGCAAGCTAAAGCAAAAGAGGTTCAAAATATCTTAAAGGGAGAATTTCAGACATTTTATGATGAATCAGGCTCAATAGGTCGAAGATATCGTAGACAAGATGAAGTAGGAACTCCGTTAGGAGTAACTATTGATTATGATACTGTAATTGATAATACAGTTACGTTAAGAGATAGGGACACTATGGAACAAAGAAGGGTTAAGATAACTAAACTACTTCAAATAATAAGAGGATACTATCTAGACGAAGATATTTTTAGATAATGATGAAAATACCAACAGCAGTTGAAGCTCCTACTAAGGTTGAGAGAAAATTCACTGTATTATTCTCAATTATCCTAAATCCTTTAAAACTTTCAGTAGGTTTGTTATGATGGGTATTACTCTCTGTAATAGCTCCACATACGATACATCTATTCATGCTCTGTATAGTAGCTCCTAAAATACTGTCAACGTGGGAACCAATAATACCTCCTGAAAGAGAAATTAAAATAACTGAAGAAATAGGTATTGATGAGAATTCAAAAAAAACTGCGAGAATTCCGATTAATAGACTCCCACTTACAACCATAAGCTCGCCAAGAAGAGAGATTCCACCTGATGTGCCTGCACCTACTTTTTTTCTTAGATTTGTGATTAATCGAGGTCTAGATCTACTTAGTAGACCTATCTCTGTAGCTAATGTGTCGGCCATCGATGTTGCCATAGCACCTAAAAATACAGCGAAGAAGATTTCTTCACCCAAGAATAAACTTGCTAGAGCTGAAGAAGCTGCTATTCCACCATTAGCTAAAGTATTTCTCCATCCTCGCCTACCCCCCTTTTCCTGCCCAAAGCCAAGTCGCCTTTTGTAACTGTATCTTAACTTAGTTGAAAAGGTAGAAAAAATAAAGAATACCATCATTATTATCAATCCTGGCCATCCTAATCCTATCAAGATAATATTACCAACCACTATACCGGCCACAGCACCATCACGATCAAGATATCGAAGTCTATATGCTATTATTGATAGAATAGAAATCATCAAAAGACCTATTATTAATTCAAAAAAATCGATTAACATGTACTTGATCGCGCCGCCAAGAAAGGAAAGTTATATTGAAAAAACCTTTTCAATGCTAAATTTTTTCGAATCGTTTAGAGAAGTCTTCTTCTCTCCGTAACGATGAAAGTGAAAGAACGATTTGCTCTTGTTCAGCAAGATCTATGGCCAATTTATCAACGGTCTTAGGTCCATGCAACACTACCATTCTTGGCTTGAATTGCGAGACTCTTATTGCAACAAGGGGTGATCGTCCAAGGCCAACATTTGTAAATATCAATACTCTTTCGGTAGTTGCACCAAATATCTTATAATAATCAAATCCTGATAGAGAATATATTGTTTGTATGCTATCTAGTAAGGTAAATCCATATATCTTTCTTTCAAGATATTTATCTCCACTGAGAATCTTGCCATCCACAAGTTCTACGACCTCAGAAGCAGATATAGATTCATTAAATTCGCCAATATCTAATATAGCAGATCCTTTAGATGATTCAGTAAGCTTTTCAAGAAACTTATCTCTTTCTTTATCTAATTTTATAAGGGCCTCAATATACCGCCTCACAAAACTAATGCCTGGTGAAGGACGTCTGCCACTTTCATAATCGCTTAGAACTGAAGGTGAAACATCCATTATTCTTGCTAAGTCTATCTGTCTAATTGATAATCTTTCGCGCCAGCTCTTTAGAGCATGATTTGGTTGCCTGTTCGCTACAATACTTCCGCCTATTTTTGATAATAGTTCATCATCTTTTGAAGACAAAATGGAGACAAAAATATATTCAATGTATATCATCTATATAGTTTTACGTTATTTGTTTAAGCAAGTTTTTGTATTTAACGAAGTTATTTGTTCTTTTGAATTAAAAGATTTCTTTTTTGATCCAAAGAAAAGTCGGGTTTGGCCAAGAGTAACTGTGTCCATTTGAGCCACTTCAATTTTTACAGGTAGATTTGCTACAGCTCGGCCAAGTGCAAGACAGCTCTTCCGTGGTAATGTTCTAACCATCGATTTTACAGTCTCGGTATCGATCATTGTTACTCGTCCTATTTTCTCTAGATCTATGTCATTGGTGAAGTTGAAGAGAAAGATATTATCTACTTGACGGAATATCCCATCATCTATTGCATTTGGTTCATTCGTGATAAATGTAGTAAAAATCCCGAAGTGTCTCATCCTTGTGATGATATCACCCCAGTAAGTTTCTCTTAGATATAGATGTGCTTCCTCTGCAAAGAGAAAGATAGGGGGAATACCTTTTTTCTCTAAAAGGTCTACAAGCTTGGTTAAGAATATCTCCACTACCATTTGTCTTACAAGGGGAGAAATCTGCCCTAGAGATATCACCACTAAGCACCCTTCTCTAAACTCAGAGAATATATCCTCTATTACAAATGATTTATCATCTGAGAATAATTTTGATGAAAGTAATGTGTGAAACCTTGAATATATTGCATCACGCACATATTCATTGCAACGTGAAGTTTGAATAAGATCACCTAAAGCTCGCATTGAGATAGAATCCTGAGATTCCAGAACCTTCCACATTTTAATAAATTCTCTAAGTGATGCTCCAGGTATATCTAAGACATGACTAAGTAGACCTGTCATAGAAGAAAGACCAAGGTATTTTAATTTAAAAACTAATGATTCGCTTGGTGATAGTGTAATACACTTCACATTTTTGTTAGGTGAGCCATCTATATTTTTATCTAATCCTCCATACTCATTGTTTAGATCAAATACGAATACATATGCCCCATGTTTAACCAGTTCAGATGCTATTAACTTAGATAAGTGAGACTTTCCAGACTCCTTTTTACCTGTGATAATATTTAATTGCCCATCAAGGGATTCAGCAAAAATGTGGAGTTGTTCGCCATCATGTGTTTTACCAATGTTGATTTTTCTTAAACCACTCTGACCTGCTAATTGCATCATATTAGCGACTGGTATCTTATGAAGACTAGCTTTAACGCGGGAAGGTAACCAAGATACAGAAGATGTAAACCTACTATCGTCAATGCTACCACGTATTTTACATTTCAGTAACCGTATGTCTTGAATAAAATATGATATTGTGTTTATCTGTAAGGGATCACTCTCAACCCAATCAGTAGATGCTCTCATAACTTCATCTCGCACCATATCTTCAATTAGACTTGAGTGATCTAGATAACGTTCATCATAGACTTGAACTACGAGCTGACTATTTCTTTCTTCGTCTTTAATAGATATATAATCTCCGATAAGAATATTTTCTGAGGGAAGAGATATTATTGAGACATCATTCCCTATTTTTTCAACAATCTTCATTTCATTTACCTCAATGAGTTAATCGAAAGCCCATACTTCCAAGAGCGGAATGTCTAATGTCTTCTGACGGAATTTCCACAACTCCCATATTCTTCACTAGATAGCTTTTGATAGAATCACTTTGAGTTGCATTGAAAATAGAGAGGTGATGTGCCAACCTCAATGTTTCAGGATAACCATGATAGAATGAATCACTAGATAATAATAGTGATAATGATTTTTTAATATCAGAAAATGATGATATATCTACTCTAAAAGGGTGCCCATCACTAGAAAACCTTACTAGTATGATATGACCTTCCACATGATTGATAAAAGGAGACATAAAGTCATTTACATCTAGATAAGCTGGGATATTCTGAGAAGAATAAAGCACTTGAGAAAATCGATTTAATAATCCTACTTGAGTTGTTTTACTCAACCCAACGATAGTATTATCTTTCTTTTCTGCAAATTCCAGTAACGTTCGAAGACCATTTTTAATATTCTCAAACTTGGAACTTCTTAGACAACCATCTAACATTATAATCGAGTGTGACATCATCCTAACCAATTCGAAGGCAACACTTTGTTCTAACCTCTCCCGAATTACCTGTTGAGTAAGGGATCGATCAAGAAGAAAGAGTTTCGCTAGCCGATTAGTACCAGTTAATTCATTGGATAATTGTGAAGCAGTAATTTCGTCAAAATAATAGATAATAGGACCAATTCTAATACATCTAGAAAGTCGACCGTGTTGTGATAAAACTGCTGATGCTCTACTAGCATACACGGAACCAACATCAGTTTCTGCGATATGTATACATGAAGAATCTATCCCTACTACTGTCACATGCTCTGAGCTTTGTGTAAAATGTTTTGATTTTAGATCAGGTACTTGTCCTTCCCAGCCGTTTATTGGTTGCAAATCAATTCCGTTTCTATTGAAAATCACCTTTTTGTACATTAGTCGATTCATATTTTGACTCATCTCCAGATTTAACTGATTCTCAATGCTGTCAATAAGAAGAGTAGGATCTATCGGTTGAAAATCTGTTATAGGAATATTTAATTGAGTGTTCATCTTGACCAACAAGATAGAGAAGGTAACGGATTATAAATGTTGCGCAAGTTGCACAATATACAACAACAATAAGATGTGTGGAAAATGACTGACCGAGAAGATGAAGTTCATATAAAACTAAGAAAAGGAGGTTGGGAGATTGAAATAACCTGTACAGAAGATAAGATAAAGCAGTCGGTTGAGAGCGTATTGAGTGGGGTTAACACATCAATAACAGAAATACCAACTTCTAATGAAAAACAAGTAAGGAAAGGAAATTCAACCTGTAGAAGCTTGATAGAAGGAATGTGGATAGAAGATTGGTTTATTGAAGAAAGAAACCTTTCTGATGTACATGAAGAACTTGCTAGAAGAGGATATCATTATGATAGGACAGCAGTTTCGCATGCTCTAACAGATCTGGTTAGAGAAAATACTTTAACAAGAGTGGGTATGATGAGAAGTTATAGATATATTCAGAAGAAGCCACCTTCTTCCTAAGACTTAACTGACGTTGCCAAGCTTCTTTTCTAAAACGCCACAAAGCCAATGAATTCCTTGTGTAGTAATCTTATATTTTGTACCTTGTTCTGTATGGTCTCGTTCAACATATCCACTCTTTGTAATTTCACTTAGCCTTGAGCTTATCGACTTTGGTTTAAGATTTGTTGAGTTTTGGATATCTTGAAGGCTTAAAGATGGTAACTCTAAGTTACCAGTCATATGGCCTATCTTTGCAGTTATCAATTGTAAACATATTGTGTCTTTATCACTTAATTTCCGATTTGGTATCCAAACACGTGGACCTTCTTCGGTTAATTTGATGTACTCCTTGAAATTATCTATCAATTCTGATACGGAGTAATTAAGAGTAATTTTTTTGGCCAAGTTGAGAGATGGTATCTGTTTAGAAAGGAACTGGTTGACAGAGACAATAACTGTTTCAGGATTACCTGAAAAAACGGTTGTTGTTGACCCATAAGTTATGGTAACTTGTAATTTGTTTTCTTCATTCAATAATTTTCACCTTTAGATTCTACTGATACTGCTTGTCTTATGTTTTCAGGCGCTAAAGTGGTGGATGCAGTATAAACATATTCTCCACTTTCATCCTTAAATCTTCTAAGGCGACCTGATTGAGCAAGTCTAAGTAAAGCAACAGCAACTGACTGTTTAGGGTATACTTGACCATAGGAATGAAGAGCTTCTCGTATTTCACCTAATTTACGAGGCTTCCTACCCCATATATTCATGAATAGTTTGGTAATTATCTCAGAAAGAGAGTCGCCTCGATCAATTTGTATTTCTGGTGGTTTAGATGAGAATATATTTCTTTTATTGTTTGGAGATATATATTTCTCTAAGCGACTGGGCTCTGGAATATGTTGAATTTCTGGTTCCTGTAAATTCTTTATTAGCATCTCTTTAGGGAGAGCTTGTATCATTTTTGGAATAAGTGATATAGTTTTTTCTATATCTGAGGTGGAGCCTTCAATTTCTACTTCATTTACTCCAACCTTTAATCTTACTTTTACGTTTCCTCCTGACATATACAATCTAAAGTTAAAAAACTGTTAATATGCCTTACTCCTTATTTTAACTAAAACTTTGAAAATTAAGATCTATGAATCGTGTTAACTTTCTGTCCTGAAAAGGAATATTACTATCACAAAGAAACCTATCATTAGAAATGGTTCTCCAAATCTTAATAATGGTAGAGCGGAGGCTGGGTCATATATGTTTAACATGTAGGTTACGGAAGACTTGATCATAGCAGCAGAGAATAGTATTACTGGTATCCAACTTAATTTAGCTAAAGATCGTGCGGATGCAAGACCAAGAGCTGCTATACCTACAGTAAGAGACCAGTTGGAGTTAATCAAGTGGAAAAGACGCCACCCAGGTGAGACTGGATCTCCTGGTAATGAGTAGAATATTATTAAGTAGAGACCTGCAGCACCAGCTATAAAGAACCAAATGAATGCAATACTTCCAACTCCAAAATGG
>Ga0187833_10005701_pt1 | contig 11682 bp, 14 predicted proteins | sample ETNtaG_37_FD_167968 | JGI IMG/M metagenome (GOLD analysis project Ga0187833, IMG submission 167968) | Marine microbial and viral communities from oxygen minimum zone, Eastern Pacific Ocean - ETNP2014_SV_400_PacBio MetaG (Illumina Assembly) | ecosystem: Environmental > Aquatic > Marine > Hypoxic... | reverse complement strand
GAAGGGATGAGGGGGTTAAATGACGGTTAGGGATGACAGGAGTGATGTGAAACAGACAACGGCAGGGTTTCGAGGGCCGCTGATGGTGTAATCCCTCACCTCTGCTAAAAGCAAATTCCTATCCCTAAACTTTTTCAAATTGTTGTACTTTTTCGCCCATGGTATAACGATCATTTTTAATAACCGCGTAAATCGCAGCCACTTCTTCTTCGCCCCATGAGCTACTCGCTAATTGATAATTAATTTGCTTCATAATATTTACACCGTTTGTAAAAAATATTGGTAAGTTCTATTTATTCCATCTTCTAAAGAAATTTTTGCCTGCCAACCAATTTGTTTTGCGCGGCTGACATCAAGCAACTTACGTTGCATCCCAGCTGGCTTCGTCACATCATGCACAAAACCTCCATCATAACCAATAACTTTTGCTGCGATTTGATAATATTCATTTATCGTATAATCGCGCCCTAAACCAACATTAATTGTTTCAGGTGATTTTTCAAGCTTATCAATCGACAATTTAATAAATTCGACTAAATCATCAACATACATAAATTCGCGGCGCGCTTTTCCGTCTCCCCAAATTTCCACTTGGTTTTTTTGTTGGGTTTTGGCATCATGTAATTTGCTGATAATAGCTGGAATTAAATGCGATGAAACCGGATCAAAATTATCGTACGGTCCGTATAAATTCGTTGGCACAATAGTTTTATAAAGTAATTTATGTTGCGCGCAAATATATTTACACAACAAAGCCGCTGAAACTTTAGCGATCGCATAGCCTTCATTTGTTGGCTCAAGTTTTCCAGTTAACAAATCATCTTCGTGCAAAATTTCTCGATCTTTTGGATACATGCACGAACTACCTAAATTAATAAGTTTAGGTACACCAGCTTTTAATGCACCGTAAATCACACTGGTATTAATTAAAGTGTTTTCAACTAAAAACTCAACTGGCGAATTAATGTTTGCTTGAATTCCACCAACCTTTGCAGCTAAGTGAATAATTAAATCGGGTGCAGATTTTTTTATGTAAGAATAAACTTCTTGTTGATTTAATAAATTTAATTCTTTGCGGCTTGGTTGTAATAACGAATGCGCGCTTAAGCTTTCGCATAAATTAGTTCCAACCATTCCTGTCGATCCGGTAACTAAAATTTTCATGCTTTCTTACCCATCTCAACTAAATGCTGAAAAATCTCGCAAGATTTTAACAGCTCATTATATTCTCCAACACCAACAATGTTTCCTCCGCGCGCTAAAACACAAATAGCATCACATTTTTCCACGGTCGTTAAACGATGCGCGATCATAATAACCGTTTTTTTAGGATCTAAATTAAAAATATTGTGCAATACTTTACTTTCGGTTGCATTATCAAGAGCGCTAGTAGCTTCATCCAAAACCAAAACATTAGTGTTTCTATACAACGCTCTAGCAATACCAATCCGTTGCCGCTGACCACCGCTTAACCTTACTCCTCTATCGCCAACTTCGGTCTGATATCCATCCGGCAAATCTTTAATGAAACCGTCTAAACAAGCAAGCACAGCAGCCTTCTCTACTTCCGCTTGAGATACCATTTCAGAGGAAATACCAAAAGCGATATTATTAGCAATAGTATCATCGGTGAGATAAATATTTTGCGGCACATAAGATATATTTTTCTGCCAGGATAAGATGTTGTGATCGTTAATAATAACATTGTCAATTTTGAGCTGACCACTTTCTGGTTGCAATAAACCTAAAATCAAATTCACCATGGTTGTTTTGCCTGCACCAGTTTCCCCCACAATTCCCAATGATGAATATACTGGCACAACAACATCAACATTATTTAGTACATATGCATCGCTTCCAGGATAACCGTATTTAACATTTGACAAACAAATCTCATTTTTTATTGCTATCGGATTATACCGATCGTCTATCTCATTTTTTTTGTCCTCGGTTATAACCAAATCATCATATAACTGATCTAAAGCTGGAGCGTTAAATCTTACCGTAGTGTATGCATAATAAATAAAATGCAACGATGGCATCAATCTCATTCCCGCATAAGCGTATACAGCCAACACTGGCACGATTTGCGAAATATTATAATTCTGACTTAAAAGAATTAGTAGATAAACTAAAATTCCTCCAAAAGCAAATACCTCAATAAAATACTTCGGTAATTCGCCAATAATCATACTGGATGCTTTCCCAAGAGAGGCAGCGCGCGAAGGTTTTGCATATTGTTGAATTACAAATTTTTCTAACCCCATAATTTTAATGTCTTGCACCGAATGAATGGCTTCGCACGCTAATTTAAAACGCTTCTCATGCCCATTAAATCTCACCGCTGCTTTGTGGTTTAAACGTTTTTTTAATAAAAAAGTTATGCCGAAATATGTGCCGCCAAGACAAGCCAACATTATTAATGCTAAAACTGGTTTAAAAATTAAAAGAAATACCGATAAAAATATTACGACTACAAATTTAGATAACATCTGCATACCAACTACATAAATGCTAGCAGCAACTGCAAACACTTCTGAAAAAATATTTTTTACCAACACATTAGGATTTTTTTTAACAAAAAAATCATAAGGCATTCTTAAATATTTTTCTAGTAAACGACTAGATAAATTGTGTTCCTGCATATTGGCAAACCTAAACATCAACCAAGTCGATATCGCAGAAAATAGATTTCCCATAACTAAAATAACTAAAACCAAACATCCTAAAAAAAGTAAAAAAGCATGCGTATTAGAAAACCCAAAAAAATTATATATTGCCAAAAATGAGTGGCTCTTTTTAATCATCGCCGGATTTGTCAACACAGCCATAAAAGGAAAAATAGAAGCAACTCCAATCACTTCAACTAGCGCTACAACCAACATTGACAAAAATACTAATAAAGCGGTACGTCGCTCATTTTTAGCCAGCAATGTAACCGCTTTTTTAAATATATTATAAATCAACATTGGCAACACCTATTTGCTTAATTTTGTTGGCAACTAATTGCCAAAATAAACCTTCTTCCGTGCCTTCTTTTTTTATGTAATCATTTTTATATTTATGATAAGCGGTTTCGTTGATCCTAAACAGTTCTTCTAAACTTAAATTCAAACTCTCATCTATATTAACAGCCTTTTTATCCAAACATGCAGCCATAACGTCTATCCATGGCTTCACAAAACTATTTTCAAGTTCATTCGTTGTAATAAAAAGAACTGGCTTGTTAAAAAGAACCGGAAAATTAGTCGAGCCGCTTGCATGCGTAATAACTAATGGGCTCTTTTGTACCAACAGATCGGTTTTGTTCTTTATGATTTCTCGCCCTCCAAAATAATTAGTGAGCTTTTGAATACTTGACCTTGGATGAGCTGCGACTATAACCTTGCAACCAATTAATTTTTCAATATAATCAAAAAAAACTCTAATGGAAGAATAATATTTATTCACACTTACTGGGGGCTTTTTATTTGTGTAAATAAAGTCCGGATGAAAAGGAAAATAACTATCAAGAAAAACCATGCTATTGCTCTTATCATCGCATATTTGATCTTTAGTTAACAAATAACGATCATAATCTGGGGAGTGTAAAAATATTGTTTGAGTTATTCTGTTTTGTGGCTGCACTCTTCCATGAGACATGGCTCCACCCGCAAAAACATAATCTGCAGGTTTTATCCTCAACAACCATAATGGTAAACGCCTAATAATAGCCATTAAAAACCAACTCCAACTCAAGCGCATTTTAATACGATCTATTAAAGAAGAATGTTTTTTAAATAATTTACTATCCCCAAATGGAGCGTAGATGGCTTCAAATAAGGAATATTTTATTTTTCGCCTTGAAAGAGTACGGTAAATAAAATGAGTTTTTGGATTAAAATAAAGCAAAGCAAAAACAAAAACTGATCGATCTAAGTTGGCTAATTCCTTTTGAATTTCTCGCTTAGTCCTCAATACTTTCAAATCATCAAAAATAATTTCTTCCTTTGCTAAAATTGATCTTGTTAAATTTGGATTTAAAAACTCAACGACCTCCCAAATTTCTACGTCGTACCCACTTGTTTTTAAAAAATCAATATCAAACAAATTTCTGTCTCTTTTACAAAAAAATGATCCTGTAATAAAAATAATCTTTTTAATTTTTGTCATAACCTTATCTTCTATATAATCGATCTGCCACCATCAATAAGAATATTTTGTCCCGTCATATAGCTTGATAAATCAGAACAAAGAAACTGCACGGCACCACGATATTCATCAACCTCAGCCATTCTATTCATCGGAATAAGATCCGATAATCGACTCACAAAATCATCCGGCTGATTGTTATAAACTCCACCTGGAGATAATGCATTTACTCTAATTTTTTTATCTGCCCAATAAGCAGCTAAATAACGAGTCAAGCCAACAAGCCCAGCTTTAATTACCGAATAAGTTACTGGCTTTACTGGCTGCATTTCTTCAGATAAATCTTTTTTGCGATACAATCTTTGATCGGGCGCAATAACAGATAAATCCGAAGCGATATTAAGAATAACGCCTCCGCCATTGTTTGCCATATAGCCACCAAAAACCTGGCTACATAAAAACGCACCCATTAAACCTACATTTAATTCAAAATTCCATTGATTTATTGAAAAATTCTCAAACCTAGAGGATTCTTTTATTTGATGCGCATTATCTACTTTTGGATCAATTGCAGCGTTATTAATAAGTATATCAATCGACCCATATTTTTTGCATATTTCATCTTTGGTTTTTTTAATTGATGCAACATCAGTTACATCCATCACAAAACTACCAATCATTTCAGAATATTTTTTTGTAAGCTTATTTTGTGCCTTTTCTATAACTTCACTATTAATATCTGCAATAATTACGCGCGCGCCACATTCTAACAATGCGAATGCATGTTGCATTCCGAGTAATCCAGCTCCGCCAGTGATGATCGCCACTTTTTTGTCTAGCCTAGATTTTTTTAAATAACTCATTTTCTCTCTCTAAAAAGTATTACTAATTTATCCATGCCTCACTTGTCCACCATCAATAACATAAACAGCTCCAGTACTAAAAGCAGCTTTTGGCGACACTAAAAACGCAACAAAATCTGCAATCTCGCTTACTTTTCCTAAGCGCTTTAAAGCAACTTCTTTATTTAGCATTTCTTTTACTTTTGATTCGTCTTCAGTTAATTTTTTCTCCCAAACAGATCCATCAAATAAAATATTGCCAGGAGACACTGCATTAATGCGAATACCTTGCTCTCCTAATGGCCGCGCAATGCCTTTTATATAAGCATTTAATGCTGCCTTTGCTGCAGAATATGTAACTGGCGCGCCAGAAATAACCTCATGCCCACAAATAGAAGAAATACATACAATAGATCCTTTGGAAACGCCGAGCAAGCCCTTCGCTGCCTCAACCATATTTGTTGTACTGCTTAAATTAATTTTCATCATCCTTTGCCATTCATCAGCCGTTTCAGCACCAGGCTTAACAGACGCACCACTTCCAACATTGCACACCAGGATATCCAATCTCCCAAACTGCATTTGTATTTGTTCAATAATTTTTTTGCATTGTTGTTGATCAGTTACATCTGCAACAACAAAATCAACTCTATCGCCGATTTTTTCTGCTGCTTTTTTTAATTTCGTTTGATTTTTCCCATTTAAAATTAAACTTGCCCCCTCATCATACAAGCGCTTCGCAATAGCAAAGCCGATTCCTTGCGAAGATCCTGTCACTAAAATAACTTTGTTTTTTAATTCTAAATCCATGCTTGCACCATATCTCTATATTTACACAACACATTCGCATGATCATTATTTGCAGCTCGAGCTGTTTGCAAAATATAATCGCCTTTATAATTAATGTTTTTTAATCCTTTAAATACAGTTAAAAAATCAGCACTCCCTTCTCCTAACGGAACCGTGCCGCCATTTAACATTCTATCTTTGACATGCACGTTTAAAATACGCTTCCCGTAATTTGCAATTTCTTCAAGTGGATCAAACCCTAGTGCTGCGCTATTGCCAATATCATAATTAATGCCAAACAACTCATCATCAAACGTTGCAATAAATTTCTCTAGTTGTTTTGGAGCAAAATCTGATTCAAAAACTATTTTTACTTTATGCTTTATCAAGCTTGGCTTTATTTGTTCCAAGCCTGTTTTTAGCAAACAAATTTGATTTTCATTCTCCAAACTTCCATTATCAACTAATGGCATAACGATAAAATTTATATTTAATTCGCCGCAAGCTTTGATTACATTAATAAAATCTTCGATGAGATTTTTTGCAATTCTTTCATTATTTCCCTTATAAAAAGGTGCTTGCATAAAACAATCACCCGTTAATGATGGAATTTTTAAATTATATTTTTTCATCAAACTTTTAATTTCTTTTTGGCCAGAAACATTCATCAAAGGATTTTCATATAATCGTTCTTGATCAAGCGTCCATTCAATTAAACCAAATCCATACTCATTGGCCAATTTAAATTCTTCTCGCCAACATTTCCATGGAAAACATTGAATTCTCCCATTGACCAAAGGTGATAGTCTGCCTTGTATAAAACCTATGGATTTCAAAAATACCTGCCTTTTTAATTTAATGGCTTAACTGCTCTAGATAATAACATGGCGCTTTTAGAAAATTTTACCAATTTGCTATATTTACTAAAACAAGGGGGAACAAACCATTTTATTAATAAAGATAATGGCAACAAATATGGCATGCTCCATAAAAAAGGTAATTGCTTAAAATAGCTCACTTCAACATTGTTAAATCCATTAATCAACAAAATATCTCTAAGAGAAATTTTGGTGAACGGCGTTCGGTGTGTGTAATCATTAAAAAAAAATGTCTTGTATTCGTGTTTCCAATCTGGGGTCATTGCAATCATCAAGCCCCCCGGTTTCAAAACTCGATGCATTTCTGACACTAACTTTTCTGGATAATAAAAATGCTCTAAAACAGATTTGGAAAAAACAATATCAAAACTATTATCCCCATATGGCAACGAATCATTTGCTAAATTTGCTTTTAAAATCTCCACTCCTGGACATATCGATGTTGCCATATCAATTTGATCTACACCGCACCCCTTTAAACCACAATGCACAAAACCATTTAAAAGTTCTCCTCGACCACATCCAACATCCAATAAACTTTGTCCTGGCTGCATTTTATATTTATAAAATAAATGTCTAGCCAATTTATCAGGGTATCGCGTATACGGCTTGTCCTTCTCATTATAAACTACCGACAAATAATTGTTTTCTTGACTTTCATTCATCCTATTACAACTCCTGCACCAATTCAACAAAAGTGCCTTCTGGCGCCTTACAAAAAACCACCTTGGCAAAACCATTCGGTGAAACTTGCGGCGTAGATATAAATTCAATTCCACCTTGTGTTAATTTTTTATACGTAGCTTCCACATCTTTAACTGAAAATGCTACATGTGAAACACCTACGTCACATACTTCACGATTCTTTTTTTCGTTATCCGGAGAAACATAAAATAACAATTCAATCATTTGACCATCTGAAACTGCCATTTTAACGGTGGTTACTTGAGTTTTTTTTAATCCCAACACTGTATCAAGATATTGCCCACTTTCATCCATTTGCTTAATTATCTTAAAGCCCAGTAAATCCCGATAAAAAATCAGTGACTTTTCTAAATCACTAACTACAATGCCTGTGTGCCTGATATTTTTTATCATTTAATCCTCTTTCAAAACTTCAGTTATGGCTTCATCTAATACTGACATGCCTTCTAATAAAGAAATGGTTAATGGTGATCTCATCTTGAGAGACTCTCTCCCAGCATCACTGGCTAAATGCCCTGGCAGGAACAATTGCTACAACCTTGTCATTCATTAATCAACCTGTATTCTATGCTTTTCGCGAATAGGCTTTTCTGCTTCCGTAACAGCTTTAATCCCATTGCCTAATAGATGTGGCACTTTACGTACTGTTCCGACAAAATCTCTTAACGCGTGTGTTTCTATTGATGCCGACTGATCCGAGCCATACATTGCTCGATCTTGAGTAATATGCCTTTCAAAAGATGTGGCGCCTAAAGCAGCAGCTGTGACACAAACCTTAATCAAGCTACTTTCATGACCAGAATAGCCAACATTACAACCATAACGTTCCTTCAGTGCCGGTATGCATAAAAGATTAGCGTCTTCTTCTCGCATCGGATAACTACTATTACAATGCATTATTTCAAATGGACAATTAGCTTTTTTAAACATATCAACCACTTCATCAATTTCTTCTAAAGTTGACATGCCTGTAGAAATAAATGTCTTTCTTCCTTCGCCAATTATTTCTTTTAGCAAAGGCTTGTTGCCTAACATTGCTGAAGCAACTTTATTATATTTAAGGTTAAATTTTTGTAAGAATTTCTGCGCATCAATATCCCAAGCAGAAGCAAACCATTCAATCCCAAGATTCTTACAATATTGATCAATTTCTTTATATTGTTCTGCTGAAAATTCAAGCCCATTTTTTTGATCCCTTTGGGTTGTACCCCAAGGGCTTTTCCTTGAACCATCTAAATATTCTTTGGTGTAAACTTTATCAACCGTGCGCTTTTGAAATTTCACAGCATCAAACCCGGCATCATGAGCCTGTTTTATCATGCTTTTTGCTAATTCCATATCACCATTATGATTAATACCAATTTCAGCTATTAGAAATAAGCTCATTTACCTCTCCTATTGTTAATTTATCAAGACCCAAAAACTTTTCTACAAAAGCCCTAACGAAACCATTGCCACCATTTTGTTGCAATACCACTGATGCAACGTCTTTTATCATCGGATGTGCGTCTCCCGGAACAACCGAAAAACCTGCCTGGCTAATTACCGGCAAATCATTTAAGTCATTTCCAAGGTATATCATGCCAGCAAAATTATCAGAATTATCAGCTCGACGCTCGGCAAAATAATTTTTAAGGAATTCTAGCTTATCTCCAACTCCTTGATAAACAGGCATTTGCAACTTCTTTGCCCTTGCCTCCACAACTGCATTCTTTTCTTTTGATAAAATAAACCAATCCAGATCAAGGTTTTTTGTGGCACGAAAATGCCGTAAAAAATCCAATGCCAAGCCATCTGCTCTATCGCAACACACAGTTTCAAGCCCATCTTCTCGAAAATAAACCTTATTGTCAGTAAAAACCCCGTCAAAATCAAAGACTAATGTATGCGTTAAATCAACCTTTGGAAACTCGATGTTCACCCACAACCCTCGCCATATTAGAGCTTAAAAAGCATGCGAGCCATATTACATCATTCTATTATATATGACCACAAATATGAGCAACAAACCATCAAATTAATGGGCTTTAAACCGGCGTATTTATGAAATTTTGCGATATTTTGAAAAGTCGTAATATTGATCCGGCGCTCAATAACATCCGGACGCTCTATACCAATCGTACTTCAAGATGCGAGAGTTTGGCAAAAGATGTTTTTCAATTACACGGTGTTGATGCTATGGGCAACAAAGTGCTATCCAAAAGATTAAGCAGAAATAGATTGGCAAAATTCATAGCCAACCTCAAGCTATGTCTTATAGGTATGGAAGCTTGCGGCGGAGCGCATTATTGGGCTAGAAAGTTTAGATCTTTTGGGCACGATGTGAAATTAATGGCGCCTCAGTTTGTGAAACCATATGTAAAAACGAACAAAAATGATCCTGCTGATGCAGAGTTATTTACAGAACCATATACTAGAGCACGACAAATTAAAGTAAATTTGTTATTGCTTTACATTGCCCCACCAGTCACTATTACTACTTATCTTTAAGCGGAAAACATATCTTCCAAATAACTTATCTCATTATCACTCTATTTAGTCTTAATTCATTACATACCATATTATTTTCCATAGAAAGAACATTAATCACTTGTTCAGCCACATCTTCTGGTTTTAAGAAAGTGCTGAAATCTTGATCTGTAGAAACTTTGCCCATTTCTGATTGCATAGACCCGGGCGAAACACAAACAACCTGAATATTATGTTCTTTCAATTCTTCATACAATGCTCTTGTCATTCCTAATATAGCATGTTTAGTCATACAATATAAACTGCCCTTCTTAAAACCGTTATAAGATGAGGATGAGCCAATATTAACTATTCGCCCCCACTTCTTCTCTTTCATGCTTTTACAAAAATGCTGGCAAAGAAGATACGGAGCTTTAACATTTAATTCAATGAAACTATCCAAATCTAGTTTAGACACCTCATCTATCTCTTTAATGGTAAACGCTCCAGCCACATTAATAAGAATATCTACGTCAAAAACCCTACCAGCATCTCTAATTAGAGTATCAACTGATGACGGATATGTTAAATCTATAGCGCTATAACATATCCTCTGTTCATCAGAGTCATTGTTCAATTCTTTTGCTAAATCACCGAGATTATTTGAGTCTTTCCCAGTTAAAAACAAAGAGCATCCTTTGCTCTTTAATTTTCGAGCTAATGCTGACCCTAACGCTCCTGTCGCGCCTGTAATTAAACACTTTTTGCCCTTAAAGTTCATTATTCCTCCAATACTTTTTCTCAGAACTGTTAATATCGCAATTATACCCATCATACTTCAAGATGCGAGAGTTATAGCAAACAATTTTGCTAACAGGAAAACATGTATAAAACAAATATTGCGGAAGATAGTTTGGAGCGTATAATATCTTAAAAATAGATAGCAGTGCAACTTACACTAAATTTGGTAAGTTAACAGTGGTTTTTGTAGGAGTAAAAAATGATTAATGCAATAATACCAGCAAGAGGGGGAAGTAAAGGCATTCCTAAAAAAAGTATTTCTCCGTTGGGTACACATCCTTTAATAGCTTATTCTATTACGGCTGCTAAATTGTGCGATACTATAGATAGAGTGATTGTTTCTACTGATGATGAAGAGATAGCTAAAATAGCCACCGCGTATGGCGCGGAGGTTCCATTTATGAGGCCGAAAAAATATGCAACAGATTCTTCATCTGACTTTGGGTTTTTAAAACATTTCTTTGAAAATATTTCTTGTTCTGATGTGGCCTTATTAAGGCCAACAACGCCATTTAGAAACCCTGTTCTTATGCGGGAGGTGATTGCTACTTATGTTCGCAACAAGAACGAAATTACTGGGCTCAGAACAGCAGAAAAAATGAATCAACCAGCGCACAAACAGCTTAGAATTAACAATAATTATTTTGAACAGCTTTTTGATGATTTTAATGGCATAAAAGACTATTCCAATTTGCCAAGACAAAATTTCCCTGATACCTATTCGCCAAATGGATATATAGATATAGTTAAGAATGACACTATTGATAGCGGCTCTGTTTTTGGGAATAAAATATATGCTTTTGTTACCGATAAAATGATAGACATTGATAATGATTATGATTTAAAAATGGCGAATATCCTTGCCAATAGTGCTGATTTTTCTGATTACTTATCTCATCTCATAAAGAAAACGTGATGAAGAAAGTATTTCTTATATCGAAAATCGAAATAAAGCACAACCGCAACATAGATTAGTTCACATTTCTAGCAAGAAAATGTAGAATACACAAGAACTACGTGCCAAGGGGAGCTGCATGCCTATCAACACAAATGATTTTATTTCCATCATTATTCCCTGCTACAATGAA
>Ga0187833_10005700_pt1 | contig 11684 bp, 11 predicted proteins | sample ETNtaG_37_FD_167968 | JGI IMG/M metagenome (GOLD analysis project Ga0187833, IMG submission 167968) | Marine microbial and viral communities from oxygen minimum zone, Eastern Pacific Ocean - ETNP2014_SV_400_PacBio MetaG (Illumina Assembly) | ecosystem: Environmental > Aquatic > Marine > Hypoxic... | reverse complement strand
CTGACATTGGTGAACCATTAAAATTTATATAATATCTTTTATAAGCGGCAACATCTGAAACTAGTTCAAGGTATTTTTCTTCTTCATTTACATTTTGACCAATCAACCCAAGTTGTCTACCATATTCATACAATGGCGTCCCCACAAGTGGTATAGCATAACATGGATCAGTCATTCCAAAAGTTATACTTGGAGGAACACCTATTCTTGCTGAAATCTCTCCCATCATTTTTCCAGAATCCATACAAGTTTTTAAAGTTTCGCCAGGCATTCCAAGCATAAATCCATCTGGTGAAGAATAAAGGCCATGGTCAAAACACATAAATACAGCCTTTTTTATGTCACTAACCGTATACTTTTTTTCCATTATATCCAACATTGTTTGACTTCCAGATTCGATGCCAAATTTTAATCCACAGCAACCATTTTTTTTATAATGAATTATATCTTCTTCGACCACATTTGTGCATCTAACTCCAAAAGCGGACCATAAGAGATTGTATTTATGAAATAATTCTGCCACTTCATGACTATATTTTCTATTTGATCCAAAATTTTCATCATCTACATAAATAAATCCTACATCATAATTTTCTATTAAAAGTTTTAAATAAGCCTCAAGTTTATTTAGATCATATACATTGTAACCTTTTGATCCTCTTTGACAAAAGGTACATCTAGCCACACAGCCTTTTGATGTAAACATGCCCAACATCATGGGTTTTCTACCTTTTTCATAGGATCTACTATCCATTGAAAATACAGTATTTTTCCAGAATGGTGAAAAATAGTTTTTAAAAGCTTTGTCATTATCTTGTAGACCAGATTTTAAGTATTCTAAACTTGGAAATGTCATTTCACAACTCGGCAGTGTTTGACCATAACCACTAAATTTTAAATTGTCGTTGTCATCTAAAATTGAGATTCCTTTAATTTCTAACAATTTATCAATATCTAATTTGTTGTTCCCCGTTTCTAGATGTTCTTTTATGAATTTTAAAATACCAACCCAAGCTATCTCGCCATTACCTACTACACAAATATCAATTTCAGTCTTTCTTAAAACAGTATTAGCCGCAGCAGTTAGATATCCACCACAAACTATTATAGTGTTTTTGTTTACTTTTTTTATGATTTTCGCAAGTCTTTTTACTTGCAGATATGATGTTGATACTACTGCACTTAAACCCACAACATCAGCTTGATTTTCTCTAAAATATTTTTCAACATCTTCGTCAGAAGGATAAAGCATGTCAATGTCATAGAATTTACAAGCTTTAAATCCATTTTTTGTTGCCCAATGATTGAGTGAAGTAATTGCAATTTTGGGACGCATCCCAATACTTCGTCCTTCCTCTTTTTTTTTTATAGCTAATTCCCTAACACTCTCATCACAAATATCTCCGGTTGGTACACTACAAAGCGTTACGTCCATGTAAGGAAATATAACATAATTAATTATATTATTACAATGAATAAGCTATATACAAAGTATCTTAAAAAACTTTATATTTTTTTAATATTTCAATTCCCTTTTTAAATGAACTAAAGTCAACTATGTCGTCCGTATCCATTGTAATGCCAAAACCTTCTTCTAAACCAGACATTAGGGTCATATGGCCAATTGAATCCCACTCGGGTATTTCATTATATTTTATATTTTCATTAAACTTATTGCTATTAATTGACAGTGATTTAATAAAAATATCCTGATATTTGTGTTTGTTGCTCATTTGTTTTGTCTAATATTTAAAAGAATGTCCTCTACAATTTTTTCAGGAGTAAGTCTATGTTTCTCTTTAAGAAATTTATAGTTTCCTCCTTTAGTATAAGTATCTTTAATTCCCAAAAATAATTGTCTTGGAGATTTTTTTAAGCTTGATTTATATTCTGAAATTGCACTACCCAAACCACCAATCACATTATGCTCTTCTACAGATACTATGAATGATGTATCGCATGCTTTTTCGATCGCTAGTTTATCTATTGGTTTTATAGTATGCATATTAACAACTTTAGAGGAAATTTTTTTTGATTCTAAAATTTTTGCAGCTTCTAAACACTGGTAAACCATTGCACCCGAACAAAAAATAGTGATGTCTTTTCCTTCCTTTAAAGTAATTGATTTACCAATTTCAAATTCATAGTCTTTATTATAAACTATAGGATTATTTGATGATCCTGTTAATCTTAAGTAAGATGGATTTTTTAATTTTACTGCTGCTTCTAGAGCTTTTACTGTTTCTAAAGAATCGGCTGGTGAAATTATTATCATTCCAGGTATTGATCTAAGTATTCCAACATCTTCAATACAGCAATGTGTATATCCCAAAGTTCCAAGAGCCAGACCACTTGCTATTCCTACCATGCATATTTTTTGTCCCATATATCCAAGATTTACTTTGATTTGTTCGCAACATCTCATTGTTTGAAAGGGAGCAAAGGTAGTTGTAATTACATTAAAATTTTCACTGGCTAAGCCTGCGGCAACACCTATCATATTTTGTTCAGCAATACCTAAATCAAGATATTTTTCTGGAAAAGTTTTTCTGAATCTATCTAGACCCGCCGAAGTTGATACATCACAAGTCAAAACCATTAGATTATCAATTTCTTTTGCCAGCTCTAAAGCAGCAATACCCAATGTAGCTCTAGCACCTATGGTTGACCAAATTTTAATATTCCTTTCATTAATATTCATGAAATTTTTATTTTTCCATTAATTCTTTGAGTGCTTTTTCATGAAAGGATTTACTGAGTACAGAATGGTGCCAATCGTTATTGTTTTCGGAGAAAGAAAATCCTTTTCCCTTAATTGTATTTGCAATTATTGCTTTGGGTTTTTTAATGCTTTTACTTTCTTTGAAAAAATTGTGCAGATCCTTAATATTGTGACCATCAAGTTCAGCAGTATACCAGCCAAAACTTGACCACTTATCTTTTAAATTTTCAACATTCATTATTTCTTTATTTGAGCCAGTTTGCTGAAAATTATTTTTGTCAATTATTACATAGAGATTATCAAGTTTAAAGTTAGGAGCTGCCATAGCTGCCTCCCAAATTGAACCCTCGTTACATTCCCCGTCTCCAATAATTACATATACATTAAAATTTTTTTTCTTCTTTTTTGATGATATTGCAACACCTATCCCAAGTGAAAGACCCATTCCTAGAGATCCATTTGAAAAATCTATTCCCAAATTTCTATTAATAACCGGGTGACCTAAAAGATTGGTGTCATTTTTTTCAAATGTTTTCAATTCTTCCCTTGAAATATAGCCAACCTCACATAAAGCTGCATAATATGCTAAACAAGCATGACCTTTACTTAATATAAATCTGTCTCTTTCTTCCCAATTAGGATTTTTTTTATCAATTTTCATTTGGTAAGCAAATAAAGTTGAAACAATTTCGGTAATAGATAGAGCTCCACCAAAATGAGCACTACCAGCCCCAGCCGATACAGCCATTTCAAGAATATTTTTTCTAACTTGGAGTGCAAAACTTTTTATATTTTCTATCTCCCCTGATTCACTAATAGCCATCACATTCCTCCATCCACTCTTATGACCTGGCCGGTAATATAACTTGATAGGTCTGAAGATAATAAAAGAGCTACTTTTGCAATTTCTTCAGGATTGGCTATCCTTTTTAGAGAAATTCTTGATGTCACTTCATCTACTATCTCTTTTGGAGTATTTTTTCTCATCATATCTGTATCAGTAAGTCCAGGAGCTATTGTATTAACTCTAATATTATATATGCCAACTTCACGAGATAAAACTTTTGCTTGGGCAATCATTGCTGCCTTTGCTGATGAATAAGCGCTTCTTCCCTCGTTTCCGTCTAATGCAGAACTTGAAGAAATATACAAAATGCTTCCAGCTTTTTTTTTAATCATTGATTTCAAAATATACTGTGTAAAAAGAGCTTGAGAAAAAAAATCAGTTTCAAAAATTTCTTTCAATTTTTTATTTGAAGTCATCTGGAATAGTGCTGTATGTATAGTTGCGGCATTATTAACTAAAATATCTATAGATAAGTTTGAAGAAAGTATATTACTAGCGGCCTCTTTTATTTGGCTTTCATCATTTAGATCAAATTGGATAGGAGTAACTTGATTATTAAATTTTTTTTTTATCTCATTTAGATAAGTTTTAAATTCTTCAGTAATATTTCTAACGCAAGCGATAACCGTTGCGCCGTTTGCAGAAAAAACTTCCAAAATTTTCTTTCCAATACCTCTGTTACAGCCAGTTACAACTGCAGTTTTATTTTGAAGTAACATCAATTAATAAAATCTTCTTTAGGAAAAATGTCTTTAGCCAAAGCAGGTTTAAATATTGTTTGACCACTTTTTGTCATGAATTTTTTTATAAATTCTTTATCCTCACCTGCTAGACAAAGATTACTATGATTTCTAAAATACTTAATGCTAAAACCATAATCAACAATCTCTTTTAGAGAGCTTTCAAATATATTTCCTATCTTGATATGAACATAGGGACAAACTAAAACATCTCCTATGGGAGTTATGTATAATCTGTTGACAGTTGTACAGCCTAATATTTTTTCATGATTTCTATCAAAAGGATTCCACATATTTCTTACAAGGTTTTTATATTCTTTTCTCATTTTTTTTAAATATTCACGATCTTTATCATCACAAATTATATCGGTCATTTTTTGCCACATACCAGCGGGCACTGCAACATTCAGCAATGTTTTATAATTGTTATCTTTTGAATAATCTAATAACTGTTTAAAATGTTCTGTATCAGCATTATAGTGGCCAACTGTAATATTTAAATATGGATCCATACCTGCGTCTTTCACATGCTTGAGCCCTTCAATTGCTCTTTTCCACGATTCTTTTCTTCCTCTTATTTCATCATGTATTTTTTCATCCATACTATCTATGCTGACCGAGACTCTGCTTACCTTATATTCCGCCAGTTTTTTTGCCATTTTTTTATCTAAATAAAATCCATTTGTAGTGACATATAAATAAAAGCGTTCTGGTCTTATTGCCTCTAAAACAGAAAATAATTTTTCAGGTTGTAGAAGTAATTCTCCACCTTGTAAATCAAACTCAAAATATCCTAATTCATCGGCGTCATCGGCAAGCTTTTTTATGGCACCTATATCTAAATATTCTTTAACATGATCTCCTTTTGGTGAATTCGTGAAACAATATTTGCATCTAAGATTGCATGCATTATTAAAATTTAAGTCTATTCCTCTAGTTTTATTTCCTACTTTGCCATCATTTTTCTGAACGTAATTATAAAATTCTCTTAGTTTTTCAACTAATCTGGGCTTATTTAATAATGAAGATGCTATCGGCATTTAATTTTAATAAATAATGTTTAATCACTCTTTTAAATTATACTTTTTAATTTCCTCTGGCAATATCAAGTTAAATTCAGCCTTACAAGCTATCTGTTTTTCGATTAATCCTAATCCCTCACAAATTGCCAAACCGCGTTTAAAACTTTTAACCTTAGTTTCTATATAAAGTCTTTTATTAGGAATAATTTTTTTTATAAATTTTATATTATTTGCCGAAGTCAAATACATTACCTTTCCTTTGTTGCCAGGTAAACTTAAAATAGATAATGCGGACATTTGGATTAACGCCTCTATTTGTAACATTCCAGGAACATTTGGATCTCTTGGCCAATGTACTTTAAAAAACCATTCATCTTCTTTAAAATCCTTATAACCCTTGGCAGATTTTCCTGGAACCACTTCTTCTGCGAAGTCTATCATCAAATACGGCGGTCTATTTTGTTGGTATTCTAATATTTGTTCTTTATTAAGTTTCATCATTACTCCAAAGATACTGTTCTCGAAAGTGATTTTAATACTTCATATCCGTCCCAGATAACATCTATCCCTAGGGCTTTACCAATAGGTACAAGCCTATCAATGCCCAAAAGATTGTTGTTAAGAATAAACAACTCAAGCTGTTTTTTTGTAAATCCAAAATAAGAAACGGTTTGGCATTTTTTGTTGATAAAATTTTTTAAATCATTAATTTGGTTAATATTTTTTTGAAAAAAAGTTCCACTAACTCCTCTAAAATTTTCAATTTTTTTTACGTTGCGACTGGGATCAACTATATAAAGATTATTTTTAAAAGTCTTTAAATTTCGAAAATTTTTTTGATTAATAACATTTTCAATTAAATTAGTATATTTATCAACAACATGTATTTCATCAAATAAAAATTTTTTTTCAACTACCTTGTTAAGTTCACTCCAAAAATAATTCTGTACTTTTGCATTTCTTTTTCCTACCCAAAAAACAAAATGTGGTGAATTGCAAGCCATTTGATTCATTGTATAACCATCATAAAAAAATTTGTTTGCAAGTAATTTTATTTCGTTAGTTTTTGTTTTTTTAAGTTGATTGATATTTACTATTGATAACGAATATCTATCAGAAAAAGTTATTTCAATTGTTCTTTCTGGTATCCAAACTTTTCTTATTTCGTTAATAGTTTTATCTCCACCCCATATTACTCGACCATCGCAAATAGATGAAATTTTTTTTGTAGTTTCTATTTCGTTTTTATATTTAATAAAACAGTTGGAGTTTTTCAAAACAATAAACTTCTTTTTTTTAAACAATGACTTTATTGTTAATAAAATAATTTCTTTTTCTCTAAATTTTTTTGATGGTATTTTGACAATATTTGAATTTCCACTTAGTAGCCCAAAAAAAAATGAGTAAATAAAATTTGTTGGAACATTTGATGGACAAATATGGAAAATCAAACCTCGACCTAGTCGTATTTGATCGCTTTTAAATTTTTTTTCAAATTTTTCAACGCCTTTTTTACTTGCCCACATAGTTAGGTAAATTAAATTGGGATACGAATAAGTTTCCTTTTGGCTTTTTAGTTCGTTCGAAAAATCATTCAAGAAATCTTTTACTAAATCGCAAAACGGTTCAAATACTTTTATATTAAAATTTTTATTTTCTATTAATCCATGAATAATTTTGTTTTTATCTAACATCGCTACATCCCCTAATTTCAGCTTCTTTTGCTCGACCATGCACTCGAAAATATTTTCCTTGTTTTCCACACTTACAATTGTCTTCTCCAACTATTTCTCCAATATCTTCTGTTAGGATATTGTGCCCAGGATAACTTGTTGGTAATAATGAAAATAATTGAATTAATCCTTTTTTTCCCTTTTGAGCAATTTCAAAATTGTTGTTACGTATTAAAATGTCCGAATATATAGAGGTATGAAAAAATCCACATTCATTACTCTCTATAAATATTGATCCAGTTTGTTCAACTAAGCCATAATAGTTATGAATTTTTTTTAATTTAATTTTACTAAATAATTTTTTTTTAAAGTTATCATTATTTATTTTTAATTTGTCTAATTTTTTCCACCCTCCTCCATGTAGCAAAATTCCATTTTGAAAATTTGAACAAATTAATTTAGTAGATAATTTTTGAATTAAATTTTCAAATACCAAACTGGTAAATCCAAAAATAAAAAAATTATCATGTGAATATTTTTTTAAAAATTCATTTAATTTTTTATAATCAATGTTTCCTTTTTCATCCAAAAGGTAACAGTAATGTTTTCCAAATATAGAAAACCCGTAAATAGCAGTTAGCTGAGCATTAAAAACGGATCTATCCAAGATTTTTGGATCTCTATCAATAATAAGCATTGGCAGTCTCTGATTGCCTAATATTGTTTCTATTATTTTTTTCAAAACTATTGTCTGGCTTCTTGCATTTTCTTTATCCAAATAAATTTTGGATAGCTCTTGTCCAGAAGTTCCTGAGGATACTAATTTTTTTATAACTTTATTTCTTGGAACACTTTGTAAATCATGTTTTTTAAAAATTCTAACAGGAAGCATCGGAAAATTTTCTAACTTATTTTTTTTTTTTATTTTAAATTTTAAATTTTTTATTTTTTTTCCTTAAATTTCACAATTTTTGCAATGATGAGCAGTTAACTTATTTATGTAATTTAAAAATTTTTTTAATTTATCTTTTTTTTTCAAAGAATAAGGATTTATATTCAAAAAATTTTGGGCAATATTCATTTAATTTAATTTATTATATAAAATTTTACCAGATTGATTACGGGGAAATTTATCTATAAATTCAATTTTAAAAACTGATTTATTAATTTTTGTGATATTTGATATTTTTTCAATAACATCACTAGAGTCTTTTTTAAATTTTTTTAAAAAATATATTTTTAATTTGTTATCTACTCCTGAACATAGACATTTGTAGCCTAAATTATTTAAAATTGTTTCTATTTCATCTAAATTTACCCTTAGACCAAATACTTTTAAGAATCTTTTTTTCCTTCCTATAATGAAAATTAACTTGTTCTGATCAATTGTTCCTAGATCGCCAGTCAAAAGTATACCTTTATTTTCATCACCTCTTTTAAGATCTTTTCTTGAATTTGCGTAGCCTAAACAAACGTTGGATCCTTTATAAACAATTTCTCCAACAGTATTTATGCTGGTAATTTTTTTTTTCTTTTTATCTTGTAACCATAATTTACCACCAGGGATAGCAAAACCAATACTTTCAGGGTGTTTTTTATTTAAATTTGCCGGCATATATGCCATCCTTGATGTAGCCTCTGTGGAACCGTACATTCTAAAAAATTTAATTCTTTTTTTACTTAGTATTTTTTCGAATTCAATTGATAATTCTTTTTTTAATTTACCTCCTGCTTGAGTAATATGTTTTAAACTTGGCAAACTTAATTTTTGAAATTTGATTTTTTTTAAAATTTCAAATGTAAAAGGAACACCTCCGAAATTTGTTACTTTGTGAATATTAATCAAATTCCAAAAATCTCTCTCAATAATATTTTTTCTAGTAACAACTAATTTAGCCCCAACACACAGATGGGTATTTATGATAGAAAGACCATAAGTATAGTGCATTGGCAAAGTTGTTATTGCCTTGTCACTTTTGTTTAATTTTAGATATTGAATAATTGCTTTGGAATTTGAGTATAAATTTTTATAAGAAATTCTAACAAGTTTTTTACTTCCTGTACTTCCTGAAGTAGGTAATAAAAGAGCTAATTTTTTATTGATTTTATAATTAATAAATTTTTTATTTTCATATAAATTTTTTTTTTTTATTTCACATTCATTGGTATCTTCTATTTTCTTTTTTTTATTTGAAAAAATAAAACTTGGCTGATAAAGATTAATAATCCTTTTTAATAATTCATCATTTATATTTTGATCAAGCAAGCAAACAGTATTTCCTGATCTTATGAAACCAACATATGCTACTATACTGTCGATATTATTTTCACATAGGATGAAAACTAATGATTTTTTAGTGACTTGACTGCCTATTTTATCAGCTCTACTAATTAACTCTGAGTATGATAATTTTTCTAAATTTTCTGAAATCAAAGCAGTTCTTTTTGAAAATTTATTTAAATGATCAAATAACATTGCCTATTTAAAATTTAATATTTTTTAGTTGCATTCTGTCACCTCTTTTTAAATTATTCTTAGCTTTTCGACCAAGAATTTTTTTAAAATATATTGGAGACAAGCCATATCCAGGACGTATTATTCTTATATTTTTTTTGTTGATTTTGTGTCCTTTTAAAATATCTTGTGTAACATAAATAGATCTTTTTGCCTTTAAACTTTTTTTTGATTTTTTTGAAATTTTATAATTTACTTTACCTAAGGATTTTTCTACATCTCTTATATCTTGAACCATACCTTTAAAAAATTTTTCTCCGACAGAAAAAAAGGAATCTACCGTTTTTCTTTTGTCATCCAAATTAAAATGTTTCTCAACAAGATTTGCACCTTGTGCAACTGCTGAAATAGAAGCAATTTTGCCTTTGGTATGATCAGAAAAGCCAGCTAATACTTTAAATTTTTTCTTTATATCTGAAATAGTTGATAAATTTTGTTCCTTCAATTCCGAAGGATAGGCCGTAGTGCATTTTAAAACAATAATTTTATTGTTGCCAAATGATCTGATCGTTTTTATTGCCAGTTTAATATCTTTATAGGTAGATAAACCCGTCGATAGTATTATAGGCTTTTTTGTTTTTGCCACTTTTTCTAGCAAAGGAATATGATTTATTTCTGCCGATGCTATTTTATAAGCTGGACAGTTTAAACTTTCAAGAAAGTCAACAGCACTTTCATCAAATGGAGAAGAAAAAATCTCTAATTTAATTTTTTTAGCTTCCTGAAATAATTTTTTGTGCCATTCAATTGGAGTATGTGCAAATTTATATAAATTCCATAAATTTTTTTTTTTAAACCATGGGGAATCCTGTGATATAATAAAGTCTTTGCGATTAGATTTTAAAGTTATTGAATCTGGCGTATAAGTCTGAAGTTTTACAGCATTTGCTCCTGCCTTCTTTACTGCATGAATAATCTTGAGAGCTCTACTAATTTTACCACCATGATTTCCCGACATTTCCCCAACAACACAGCAGGGATGTTTAGATCCTATAATTATTTTTCCAATTTGAACTTCCATTTTTTAGTTTGTTTAGAAATTATCTACTATAATAAACAAAGCCTTTGTTGATGTTATAATGTCTTTTTAATATTTTAGAACGCAAATTTTTCTCACTTAATCTTTTCCAACCAATATATTTACTAAGCTTTATACTGAATTTATTATTATTTTTTATTGTAGAAAGCCACATAATCTTTTGTTTGTTATTAACAACATTTAGTTTTATATTTTTTTGCCAATTTAATGCATATAAAATTTCTCTAATTCCACAATTAGAGTGGCAAGCAAACCATCCTGACAAAAAATAATTATATGTTTTGTCGCTAAAAATATTTTCATGATAAAAGTATAAAATTCGCTTATTATTTTTTATAAGCACATAAGAGATTCTTTTGGTAATGAACCACCAATTGTAATGATCTATTGGGATAATTTTTTTCGACGTTGTACTATGATTACGATTAATTTTTAGATTCCTAGAATATAAATAATGATTAATATCTTTGTCATTTACCTTTCTTATGTACTGCTTTTCTATTAATTTTTTTTTTGTCTTATTATCAATTCGCTGATTTATATTTTTTTTTGTAATATTTTCTAAAATTCTTTTTGTGCCTTTAAAATCTACCGAAAATTCTCGAGTTTTTGATAAGTAAAGAAAACGTCTATATTGTAATTTAGCTAGCAAAATTAATTGTGAAATTTTTTCATAAGCGTATAAATCTTTTAGTTTTAAAATAATAAAGTGTCCTATTTTTTCCATATATTTAGATTGCACTTTTTGGTTGTTATTTATCTGAAACAAAATCGATGGCACTTTGTTAAGAGCTGTTTCAAAACTAGAAACTCCTGCTGAACCAACAAATATATTAGCATCGAACAAAATGTCATTTAAATTATAACAATTTAAAATAGGTATAATCTGTTTATTTTTTTTTGAAAAATTTAATATCCTTTCTTTGTTTTTAGAAAATGGACCTATTACAACTTTAAATATTACGTTCTTTTTATGTGATTTTTTTCCTTCTAAAAGAAAAGATTTAATTATTTTTTCAAAAAAAATTAAATCACCTCCCGATCCATTGTACATTATTACATTAAAATTTTTTGATTTTTTTCTTTTCTTTTTTTTTTCTAAAATTGAAAACTTATGACCCAATAA
>Ga0187833_10005696_pt1 | contig 11688 bp, 10 predicted proteins | sample ETNtaG_37_FD_167968 | JGI IMG/M metagenome (GOLD analysis project Ga0187833, IMG submission 167968) | Marine microbial and viral communities from oxygen minimum zone, Eastern Pacific Ocean - ETNP2014_SV_400_PacBio MetaG (Illumina Assembly) | ecosystem: Environmental > Aquatic > Marine > Hypoxic... | reverse complement strand
TTTGTAAAGAATCTTTTCTTATTCTATATCTCATTAGATTTTTTGGCAAACAGTAAGCATAAGTAACTTTTTTCAAAATTTTACATTTAAAAAAATAATCTTCACAAATCTTTGTGTTGCTAAATTTTATATTATCAATGGAAGATTTTTTAATAATCATCGTACTTGTTGCAATCGATGTATTTCTAACGAATTTTTCATATGTAAAAATATTTTCTGGTTTAATTTCCTTTAAATCTTGCAGCTTTTTTTCAAATTTAAAAGGAAGATAATTTGTGTAAGTGAAATGATAATCGTTTTTAATCATAAAATCTAATTGCCTGGAAAGTTTTTCTCTGTCCCAAATATCATCTGAATCGATAAAAGCAACATAATCTGAATTAGAACTTCTCATAGCAAGATTCCTGCAAAATCCTGCTCTTTTATTTTTCTTAAGTCTTATTACATTTATATTTGGATGTTGGATATAATTTTGTAAAATTTTTTGAGTTTCATCATTCGAATTTCCGTCAACAATTGTTAGTCTCCAATTTTTAAAAGTCTGATTAACTATTGAATTTATTGTTTCATCCAAATATGCTTCCGAATTATAGTTTGGTAAAACTATTTCAACTTTAACTTCAGCTAAATTATTGGGCATTATTAAATATTCTTCAAAGCAAAAATAAATATTTGATATACAAGCATTTATGAAATATCTATTATAATTTAATACTATTTCGAATGATACATAAAATTAATAATAATTTCTGGAAAAATAAAAATATTTTTATAACTGGCCATACAGGATTTAAAGGAAGTTGGTTATCTATTTTTTTAAAATTTTTAGGAGCTAAAGTTACAGGATATTCCCTTAAACCAGAAAATAAACCAAATTTATTTGAAATGGCTAAAATAGGAAATTTAATTGATAAATCAATTATTTCAGATATTAGAGATTATAAAAAACTGTATCAATGTATAAAAAAATCTAAAGCCACAATACTATTTCATTTGGCAGCACAGCCTTTAGTTAGATATTCATATTTAGAACCAAAAGAAACTTACAATACAAATTTTAGTGGAAGTTTAAATATTTTAGAAATTGTAAGAAAATTAAAAACTGTTAAGACTTCAATCATAATTACGACTGATAAAGTTTACGATAATAGAAAAAATAAAATCTTTAAGGAAACAGATTTATTAGGTGGTCATGATCCTTATAGCAACTCAAAGGTTTGTGTAGAATTTTTATTTGATACTTACCTACATTCTTTTTTTGAAAAACAAACCCAAAAGAAATTAGCAACTGTAAGAGCTGGCAATGTGATTGGAGGAGGAGACTATTCTGAGGATCGTTTGATCCCAGATATTTTTAGGTTTTATAAAAAACAAAAAGATATAATTTTAAGAAATCCAAAATCAACGAGACCTTGGCAACATGTTTTGGAACCACTTAGTGGATATTTACTTTTAGCAGAAAAATTACATTTAAATAAATTAAAAAGTAATTATTGTAGTTGGAATTTTGGTCCAAACCTAGCAAGCTGTGAATCAGTTTCGTATATAGCAAAATATTTTGCTAAACGTTTGAAAATGAAAATTAAGTATCTTAAAGAAAGCAAAGATGTTTTTAAGCCTGAAACTAGTTTTTTGAGATTAAGCAATTATAAAGCTAGAAAAATGTTGAAATGGAAACCAAAATGGAACTTAAATTATTCATTAGAAAAAATTCTTGAATGGAATATTAAGGCAAATAAAAAAAATGCCCAGAAGCTCTGTTTTGAGCAAATTAAGGACTATTTAAATTAAAATAGAATACTAAAAATTTAAAATATTATGGATAAAATTTCTTACAATAAAAACGTCTACGATAAAAGAGAAATAAATGCTGTTATAAAAACTCTCAAGAATTCTACCCAAATGGGCAAAGCAGTAGAGTCTTTTGAAAAAAAAATTGCAAAATTATTTTTTAAAAAATATGGCCTAATGGTTAATTCAGGCTCATCAGCATTGATTTTAGCTTTAAAGGTTATGAATATTCCAAAAGGTAGTGAGGTTATAGCTCCATGTCTTAATTTTGGAACAGCGGTTTCTTCTATAACACAATGTAATTTGCAACCAATTTTTGTAGACTGCGAGATAGAGACTCTTCAAATAAATGTAAGTAAAATTGAAGAAAAAATTTCTAAAAGAACTAAAGCTTTGTTAATTCCTAATTTAATTGGAAATATTCCTGACTGGAAAAAAATTAAAAAAATAGCATCAAAGCATAAGTTAAAAATAATTGAAGATTCTGCTGATACTTTAGGTGCAAAAATAAGTAGTAGATCAACAGGCAATTATAGCGATATATCAATTACAAGTTTTTACGGATCTCATGTGATAAGTTGTGCTGGCAATGGGGGAATTTTACTTACTAGTAATAAAGATTATTTTTTAAGAGCCAAAGTTTTAAGAAGCTGGGGAAGAATGTCTACTTTAATAAAAGATTCTGAAAATGTTAAAAAAAGATTGGCAATTAAAATAGGAGGCATTAATTATGATAAAAAATTTGTATTTTCGGAACCAGGATATAATTTTGAACCTTCAGAAATCGGAGCATCTTTTGGTATTGAACAGTTAAAAAAGTTTGGATATTTCACTAAAATAAGAAATAGAAACTTTAATTTTCACTATAACTTTTTCAAGAAATTGGATAAATATTTTATAGTTCCTAAAGTTAATAAAAATGTTAAAACAAATTTTTTAGCTTATCCAATAATTTTAAAAAACAATGTGAAATTTTCTAGAAAAGATTTTCAAGTGCATTTAGAGAAGAATGGTATACAAACAAGACCAATATTTACCGGAAACATTCTAAGACACCCTGCTTTTAAAAATTTAGTTTCAAATAAAAATAAACTTAACAGCTTTAAAAACTCCGATTATATAATGAAGTATGGTTTGCTAATTGGCTGTCATCAAGGTTTATCAACTAAAGAAATTTCTTATATACATTCGACTATATTAAATTTTAAAAATATCAAAGGTAGAAAATAATAAATGTCTTTAGGACTTCAAGTTTCAAAAAAGAAAAGTTTAAATAAAATTAAAGGAAGCGATGCTGTTGCCTTATTTTTAAAAAAGAAAAAAATAAAATATGCTTTTGGGATTATTGGTTCTGCAAACTCACATATTTTTGATTCAGTAAATAAACTTAAATATACAAAAATTATTAATGTACATCATGAGCAGGCTGCAACAATGGCTATGCAATCATATTACAGAATAAATGGAAATCCTTGTGCATGTTTGGTCACAGCTGGTGCTGGAAGCTCAAACTCAATCACAGGAGTTATTTCTGCCTGGGCCGACTCTATTCCCGGAATAATTATTTCGGGACAAGAAAAGACTATTGCAATCAAATCATACAAAGGAATGAGAATGTGGGGGGTTCAAGGTTTTGATTCTACTTTAATGGTTAAAAAAATAACCAAATATAGCAAAAGGGTTTTTAAACCTGAGGATTTGGAATTTGAGTTGAATAAAGCATACGAAATTTCAATTAACGGTAGACCCGGACCAGTATGGATTGATGTTCCAATTGATGTTCAGGGTTCTACTTATAAATTAAGAGGTTCTAGTAAAAGAGATTTTAAAATAAAACAGAAATTTAATATAAAATCTTCCTCTATTGATAGCTTTTACAAGGAGTTAAAAAAAGCAAAACGACCAGTATTTTGGTTTGGTAGCGGAATTAAATTATCTGGTGCACAAAAACTCGTACCTAAATTACTTAATAAAATTCCAATTCCATTTTTTTTAGGTTGGTCCGCCATAGATTTAATTACTTCTAGCCACAAATTAAATTTTGGCAGGCCAGGAGTTTATGGAAACAGAGCTTCTAATCTAATTCTTCAGAGTAGCGATTTAATAATTTCAATAGGAGCCAGAATGTCTATACCTATGGTTGGATATGTCATGGATGAATTTGCAAGATATGCCAAATTAATTCAGGTTGATATAGATAAAAGTGAATTTTCAAGATTTAAAAAAAAATCAAAACTAAGTTTTATTTCAGACGCAAAGTATTTTATAGAGAAAGTATTAAGATTTAAAAAAAAATATATGATAAGTGCTCAAAATAAATCTTGGATAAATTATTGTTCTAAAATTTTAAAAAAATATCCTCATTTGGAAAAAGACGCGCACAAAGATAAGAATGGTTATATTAATTCATACAATTTTTTAGAAAAGTTTTCATCAGATTTGAGACCCAATGATTGTATTGTGACTGATATGGGGACTGCACTTTTGAGTGGGCACCAAATTATGAAATTAAAGTCTAAACAGCTTATGATTACTTCCCAAGGTCTAGGGGAAATGGGATTTGGTTTACCTGGAGCAATTGGCGCATCATTTGCTAGAAATAAAGGTGAAGTAATTTGTTTAAATTGTGACGGAGGAATAATGATGAATCTGCAAGAACTACAGACAGTTGACCATTATAAACTTCCAATAAAAATATTTATTTTTAATAATGATGGATATTTAATGATAAAGCACACTCAAAAAAATTTTTTTTCAGGAAGATATTCTTCAGTGAATAAAAAGACAGGAATTACATGCCCAGATTTTAAAAAATTAGCAAAAGCTTTTAATATGAAATATTTTAAAATAAAAAGTTGGACAGATTATAAAATATTTATGAAAAAAAATTTTAAAAAGAAAGTTCCAATGATATGTGAAGTTTTTATGGATCCAGAACAATATTTTTATCCGAAATTATCAACTTTTATTGACAAAAGTGGAAATATCGTTTCTCCACCTTTAGAAGATTTGTCTCCAATGCTTAAAAGAGAAGAATTAAGCAGAAGCCTTTTAATTCCAGTACATAAAAAATCTAAATTATTTTAATTTTTTTGAATTTTTTAAATTAAACAAAATATTAAATATTAAGTCCTCTTGTCCAGCTACAGGCTTCTTTTTTCCAATTGCTTTAAAAGCCTCTATATCATCCAAATTGTATTTTTCTGAAAAATAATCAACTTTTGATGCAAATCCTGAGAATAGTCCATAATTTGCACTCATTATATTTTTTGGTTCAGTAAAAGCATTTTTATATTTTATTTTTTTATTATTAAAAAATTTAGGAAAGATTTTAGCAAGCTTATAAATTTCGCCTAAATTTAGATTAGTTTTAATATTTAATTTCTCTAAAACAGTAACCAATATATCTAATTGAGCGTTTCCAGAACCTGCACCAAAACCCTTTATCGAAGCATCAATAATTTTTGCTCCATTCAAATATGCTGTAACACTATTCCATACTGCTGAACTAAAATTATTATGTCCATGAAAACCAAAATTTATATTAAATTTTTTTAAATTTTTAAAAATTCTAGCTATATCGTTAGGTAAAAAAATACCCGAAGAATCCATTATGATTATTGTTTTGACTCCCATATTTTTTAAGAATTTTATTATTTTTATATAATTTTCCTTTTTGTCGAAAACTAAGTGAGCCATCATTAATACGCCCCATGCCTCAACTTTATTTTTTTTACAAAATTCTATTTGTTCATAAGTTGTATCCATTTCGGATGAATTAGTTCCAATTCTAAAAATATCTACTCCATAATCAATTCCTTTTTTAATATCATCAATTCTAGAAAATCCGGGTATAGAGTGTACTGATAGTTTTGCATTCTTTAAATATTTTCTTGCTGTTGTTAATGCTTCTTTGTCTGAGATAATTGATTTTCCGATTGAAAGTGATGAAGCACCTAATCCGTTACCATGACCAACTTCAACTATTTTAATTTTTGTTTTCTCAATGAACTCGCAATATTTTCTTATAATTTTTTTGTCTATAGTATGCGCAACTGCGTGATTTCCATCCCTTAATGTGACATCACTAATTATTACTTTTTTATTTTTCATTAATATAGTTTGATAAATGAACGGCCGATGAAGTTATTATATCTAAATTGCCCGCATATGTAGGCAAATAATCTCCTTGGCCAACCACTCGTACTGTAATTCTAATTATATTTTTTTCAAGAGAATTAAAAATTTTAGCATTATATTCAGGTATATAAGATTTTATTTTTCTATTAATCTTATTAATTTGCTTTCTAATTTTATTAAATTTTTTTTTATCAATAGGTTTTTTTAATTCAAAAAATAAAGAATTCATCATGTTAACTGGGGGTGTAGAAGGATTTATATTTATAATAACTTTTGATTTAGGTATTTTAACTAATTGATTGATTGCACTTTCAGTAGTCGTTATGTAGTCATCGATATTTTGTCTGGTTGCAGGACCCGCACTTTTTGCAGCTATACTTGAGACTAATTCTACGTATTTGATGTTATTTTTTAAAACACTTTTTAACTCTTTAATTATTGGAATGGAAGTTTGTCCACCACATGTAATTAGGTTAACTTTGTTAGGAATTTTTTTTTTATTTATATATGGGACTAAAAATTTACCTACTTTTGAGGGGGTTAAATTAACAAAATATTTGTTTTTTAATTTATTTTTAATTCTTTTAATTATTAATGAATTTGATTTAGCCGAAGTAGCATCATAAATAATTTTACTTTCATTAATTTTTTTTAGCACACCTCTGATACCATCTGAGGAATAATTAAAATTCTTCTTTATACAATATTTTCCACCCTCAGAAGACTTATGTCTGTTAAAAATGAAAACTTTTCTAAAATTTTTGCTCTTTATACACTTGATATATAGATCAATTCCAATTTTTCCAGTACCTATAATAATTGCATTCATTTTTGTTTTCTATAAATGTTTCATTTTTTAACATTTTAATCTAGACTTCTCAAATAACTAAATCATTTAAATGAACTGATTAAACATGATAAACAATAACTAATTTAATTTGAAAACTTTATTAATATTGGGAGCATCTGGTTTTTTTGGTAAATCTATAATAGATTACACCAAGATTTTTGGTTTAAAAAAATGGCAAATAAATAGACTTATTTTAGTTTCAAGAAAAAAAATTTTTTTTGGAAAAAATATAAAAAAAATTAAATTTTCCTATATTAGAAAAAATATTGAAAAATTTAAATTACTTCCAAAAGTCGATTATATTTTCTATTTTATAAATGAAAAAAATCAAAAAAAATCTTTTAGGTCCTTTAAAAAATTCAAATATTTAATAAAAAATGTAAATAATAAAACAACTGTTCTTTTTGTAAGTTCAGGTGCAGTTTATGGGTTAATTAAAAATAAGAATGACACAATGGAGAAAAAAAAGATAAATATAAGAAAAATTTATCAATTTAAGAATTATAAAAAAAAATATGCTTTGTATAAATATAAAATGGAAAAAAATTTAAAAAAAATTAATAATAAAAATTTAAATATAGTCATAGCAAGATGTTTTACATTTATTGGAAATGAAATACTAAAAAGGAATAGTTATGCTATATCAAATTTTGTTAATTCTGCCAGTATTAAAAAAAAGATTTATGTAAAAACTCCCTTATCTATAAGAAGCTATATGAATCCCTTTGATCTTTCTGAGTGGCTTTTAGAAATTGTTAGTAAATCAAAATCTTTGTATGAAGTTTTTAATGTAGGATCAGATTATGAGGTAAGTATGAAAAAATTATCACAAAAAATTCATAAGAAATATGAATTAAAATCCAGAATAATCATGAAAAATAATAACAAAAAAGATTATTACGTTCCAAATATTAAAAAGGCCAAGATGAAATTTGGTCTAAAAAATAGATTTTCTTTAGATAAATCATTAGATGATCTTTTGAATATTTGATAAATATATATATGAAAAAAATGATTAGCATAGTAACTCCAACTTTTAATGAATCAGAAAATATTGAAAATTTTTGTAATGAAGTTTCAAAAAAAATAAGTGAATCAAAATATGATTATGAACACATTGTAATAGACAATTCATCTAATGATGGAACAATAGAAATTTTAAAAGAGCTTTGTAAAAAAGATAAAAAATTAAAAGTTATAATTAATAAGAAAAATTTTGGGCACATAAGATCACCAATGCATGGTATGTTTCAAGCCTCTGGAGATGCAGTAATTTTAATAATGTCTGATTTTCAAGATCCAATTGAATTAATTACTAAATACATCAAAGAATGGGAAAGTGGTAGTAAAGTAGTAATGGGTCAAAAAGATAGTTCAGATGAAAATTTTTTAAAGCATCATATAAAAAATATTGGTTATAAATTTATAAATAAAATTTCAGACGATCCTTTACTGGTAAACACCACTGGTTCTGGACTGTATGATAAAAGTATTATCGATATTATTAAAAAAATAGATGACCCATATCCCTACTTTAGGGGGTTAATCTCGGAAATTACTAACGAAACAAAACTAATAAAATATCACCAACCTAAAAGATTGAAAGGAAAAACGAAAAATAATTTTTACACTTTATATGATATCGGGATATTAGGAATAGTTAAACACTCAAAAATCCCATTAAGATTAATGACATTTTTAGGATTTCTGTTTAGTTTTTTTTCTATATTAACCGCAATAATATTTTTTATTTATAAATTAATATATTGGGACTCCTTTGATTTAGGAATCGCGCCAATTATAATAGGTGTATTTGCTCTAGGTTCGGTTCAAATACTCATTCTTGGATTTATAGGAGAGTATGTTATGAATGTTTTAACTCAAACTAGAAAACTACCTTTAGTTATTGAGAAAGAAAGAGTTAACTTCGATTAAAAATATAATTTGTTAAACATTATTTTCTTAAATATCCAAAAAAAACTATGACTGAAGAAATTCCAATTTTTTTTAAAAAAACTGAGTCTATATCTACATATTTTTTTATAACTCTAAGGTAATTTTTTTTATCTCTAATAAAATTTCCTATGTCTAATGCCTTAAGGAAAAACTGTAATGAAAAAATTTTTTTTGGAAGCAATGGTTCGATTATTAATAATTTAGTGTTCTTTTTTGAGTTTTTTTTTAAAAATTGTAACGCTAAATTAATTTGATTATCAGACATATGATGTAAAACATTATTTATAAAAACAGCATTAATTTTATTTTTAAATTTTGTAACTTTTTTGTCTTTTAATTCTAAAAATTTATAACCTTTGTTAATTTTTTTTGCTCTCTGTAAGAATTTTCTATTAATTTCCAATCCAAGATATCTTTTCTTATTGAAAATTTTACAAAAAAAACCGACTCCACATCCATAGTCTAATACATAATTTTTATAACTTAGGTGTTTAAGTATCATTTTTTTCAAGGCAGGATCATTTACTGGGCCTATATTCATTAAAGTGAAAAATTTTGTATGATTTGTTTGCAAATAATCTGCTACTAAAATTATTGGATATAAAATAATTTTTGTTAATTTATAAATATTCATCGAATTTTATTTGATTACAGACTTGAATTAAAATTATAAATATCATTAACTATTGCTGATAACAAATAAATTGTGAAGTATAGTAATGAGTATGTAATTTTTTTTTTATTTTTTAATACGTTTTCAAAAGTTTCTGATTTATAGAATATAAAAAAAAGAATTATCATCATCGGCTCAAAATATTTTTGTGTTAAAACAGTTGCCGAAAAACCAAAAATTATTAAAGAAGTAAGTATAAAATTATCTAAGTTATTTTTGCAAAGTAAAAAAAATAAGTAAATTCCAACGATAGACGTTAGATAAAATAAATATAAGTTATCTAACGATAATAGAGACAGCTTTATAAAAGCACCCCCGCCATGTCTATAGTTATAATCAAAATAAATTGACAAAATCAGAACAGTCAGTATTGAGAATAGAAATGCTTTGAAACTAATATTTTCTTTTAAAAAAATTTTTTTTTTAAACCAAAAATCAATAAAATAAAATGGAATTAAATAAAGTGAAATTATTGATACGTTAACCAGAACACTATTGTAAAGTTTTAAATCAAAAGACAAAGTAAGTGTTTTAGGCCAAGTAAAAATCAAGTAAAAACCAGGAAGCGCAAAAAACAATATTAATAAAGAGGTTTTTAAAAAAGTTTTAAATTCAAGTTTTTTAAAAAAAATAAAAACTAAAAAAAGGAATATTAAAGCGTATAACTGCCTAGTGTATACGGCTAGAGACATAAGCAATATTGTAAGAAACAAATTTTTTGTTATTTGATTGAAATTTTTCTTTTTTTCCCATTTTGCGAAATATATTAGAGAGGAGATGAAAAAAAATGTAGCGGTAAAATGTGGATTTGGCCATATGGCCGAAGTTCTTAAGGCAGGAATAAGAAATAATATTAATGAAAATAAAAAAAGATTATTTTTGTCAATTTTTGCATATCTATTTCTAAGACAAATATAAAATAAAATTGGAATACAATAACTTGAGATAACAAAAGAAAATTTTAAAAAAATTTTACTTCCTAGAATGTTATATAAAAATCCTGCAATATAAAAATGTAATGGAAAGTGCCAATTTATATCACCTCGAAATACGAATGGATTTTCGACCATAGGAAAAGTCTGATGAAAATCAATTATAGTACCACCTCCTGAGCTATCCTCACCAAAATAAAGGCCAATTAAAAGTGTAAGTGAAAAAAAAACAAACAAATATTTATTAAAAAGGCTTATATCTTTATACTCTCTAAAAAAAATATTTTTATTAAAATTTTTCATTAAATAATTTATTATATAATAAAATTAATATAAAAGAGATTGCAATTAGTTCTAGGATTGCACCTGGTACTTATTAAATGTATAAAAAGTGAAAAAACACAGATAGAGCCCTCGTGGTGAAATGGTAGACACAAAGGACTTAAAATCCTTGCCCGCTTAGGGAGTGCCAGTTCGAGTCTGGCCGAGGGCACCATTAGAGAAATATGAACAAATATCATTTTATATTTGATAAAACTAGGAGATCTAAAAAGTTTAAAAGAATCGTTTTACAAGAATATAAGAATTTTTCTTTAAAAAAATCAGATGTAATTATTGTAGCGGGTGGAGACGGGTTAATGCTCAAAATAATAAAGAAATATTTTAGGCACAATAAACCGTTTTACGGAATAAATTGTGGCTCAGTTGGTTTTTTAATGAACCAATATAACTCAAAAAAAATTTACCAAAGAATTAATAAAGCAAAAATTGTAAATATTCATCCACTTCAAATAACCACAACTAACACAAGTAAAAAGAAAAATTTTTTTTTAGCAATAAATGAGCTATCTTTATTAAGACAAAGTAAACAAACTGCATTTTTAAAATTAAAACTAAATAATAAAATATTGATAAAAAAATTAATAAGTGATGGTGTCTTGGTATCAACACCAGCAGGAAGTACAGCTTACAACCTTTCAGTCCACGGTCCAATTTTATCTTTAAATTCTAAGAAACTTGCTGTAACACCTATAAGTCCATTTAGACCTAGAAGATGGAAAGGAAAAATAGTTTCGGATAAAACTAAAATTTATATAAGCAATATTGATCCTAAAAAAAGGCCAGTTGCTGCTGTGGCAGATAATAGCGAGATACGAAATATTGCCAAAGTTAAGATTGTAATTAACAAAAGAATTAAATGTAAATTATTATTTAATTCAAAAGAAAATTTGATTAAAAAAATTAAATTAGAACAAAAAAAGCAGTTTAATTAATTATGGAATTTTATGATTAAAATGATTTCTAGCAAAAGTATCTAACTTGTCTTTGATTAAAAATATGGTTTT